>JAEEGL013330133.1_pt1 | contig 21975 bp, 22 predicted proteins | sample 9134231 | NCBI WGS metagenome assembly JAEEGL01 (sample SAMN16246548, study PRJNA631951) | gut metagenome | biome: gut microbiome; feature: rumen; material: fiber-attached | host: Bos | place: Iran: Karaj | collected 2018-10 | reverse complement strand
GCGGCGTTTTTGATGCTTCCCTTGTCTTTTAGCTTTTCGGGCGGGACAGTTAGGCGCAAGATTTCGCGCATGTTGTCGGCGATGGGTTTGGCTTTAACCATGGTTTTTTCGACGGAATCGCCTGGGACGAAACCGATTTCTTTGCCGAGGGCGCCGTCACGCGGGCAGATGAAAATACGTTCATATTCTCCGCTTTCGGTGACGCCATAATAGCCAGCGGCGGTAGATAAGAAGGTTTTGCCAGTGCCAAAAACGCCCGAAACGATAACGATAGGTATTTCGTCTGGGGGGGGCGAGCAAAGCTTCCATGAGCATGGCTTGGCTGGCGGTGCGAGGACGAATGGCTCTAAAACTTGGGTTCTTAAAACTGGTGTTTTTAAGATGGATTAAAGCATTTTCCTCGGCGTCGAACCTGCCAATACAAGACCAACCATAATCACGGCCGGAGAAATCATCAAAGGCAAACTCGACGAATTCGTTGGGATGAAGTGCGGGTTGCTTTGGGAAGAGGTCTTCCCATTCTTCGGGAGTGATTTTTCCATTGGTAAACCAGAGACTAGCGCAATCCATCGGCAATTTTACGCGTCTACGACCAGTGTAAACATCTGGGTTGATGTGAGCGACATCAATGCGATAAAGGGCAGCAAGTGTGGAAAGCTGATCGCTACCAGTCATGATGGCAAGATAGTTTTTATCAACTTTTTCGGAAACGAGTTTAGCGGCGGCGATGGCGTGAGACTTTGAACTGTGATAGTCGAGACCCATGGTGAATTTGAAGCTGTCGGTTTGAACAAATTCGACAATGGTACCGTTATCAAGCATGAAAGGCTCGTCGCTGTCTTCTTGCATGGCTTCGAGAATAACGCCAAATCTACGAGTGAGTTCGCGACAAGAGTCGCCACGGCCGGACTGTTCGTGATAAAAATCGATGACGCGATAGATGTAGTTCTCGGGAATATAGAATATCTCTGCACGTTTTTTGTCTTCTGCTGTTGGGCTGAGAATACTTGGGTCGCCAATTAGAACATCTAGACCTGGAACAATAAAATCATGATAATCGACTGACATTTTTCATGCCTCCTATTCTTTTAAAGTGCAAAATGAGCATCAAGTGATGCCCATGAAGATATTATAACATATTTCTTAGAGCTATTTGTCTTCGACGTCTTTTTTGTCGCTGCGGTAGCTGAAGAAGATTGGGGTGCCGACAAGAGGATATTTTTCGCGGATTTTACGCTCTAAAAAGCGTTTCCAAGACCAGTGAAGAAGCCCGAGATCACGGCCATGAACAACGAACCAAGGTGGGTTGGAATCGGTTTGAACGATGTATTTTGGTTTTGGACGAGTGTTTTTGAGACCGGCAGGTGGGTGAGAGACGATGGCATCATTTAGGATTTTGTTAAGCTCGGATGTTTTGATTTCGGTTTTGCGATTCTTAGTGATTTCTTCAGCAAGCTCAAAAAGTTTGGTGACGTTTTTGCCGGTTTTAGAGCTGGTGATTAGGACTGGCGCAAATGGAAGGAAGTTGAAATCATATTCGAGTTTATCGAGAATTTCATCGGTGTTTTCGACGAGATCGGCTTTGGTTAAAATAACGATAATTCCCTTTCCGGCTTCAACGATTTGGCCGGCAAGAGATTGGTCGAGTTTGGAATGAGGTTCGGTGGCGTCAACAAGAAGAGCGCAGATGTCGGATTCTTCGATGGCGGCGAGGGTGCGGATGGCGGAGAATTTTTCGATGCCAACTTCGCGCTTGCCTGGTTTTCTAAGACCGGCGGTGTCTAAGATTTCGATGGTTTTGCCTTTAAATTTAATATTTACGCGGTTGATATCGCGTGTGGTGCCTTGGCGGGAGCTAACGATGGCTTGTTGTTTTTTGCCGAGAGAGTTGAAGAGACTGGATTTACCAACGTTAGGACGACCGATTAAAGCGAGTTTGATATTTGAAAAATCTGAATTTGTCTCGAGCGTTTTGCGCGGGGTGCTTCGCACTCCGGCTGCACTACGCTTATACTCTTCGAAAAATTCAGATTTTCCAACTATCTTCTCGATTGTCGCTTTTAGGTCTTTGATTCCCTGGCCGGTAGTGGCAGAGACGCGGAAGGTTTCGGTTGGTTTGATGCCAAGCTTCAAAAATTCGTTGTCTGGTAAAGATTCGCCAAGATCGGATTTATTGAGGACAAGAAAAACTGGCTTTTTGGATTTCAGGGCGTTTTTAGCGATATCTTTATCTTTTTGGTCTGGATATTTCGAAGAATCAAGTGTAACGAGAATTAAGTCGGCGGAATCGATGGCATCTTCGATTTGATCTTGGATGGAAGCCTCAAAATCGTCTTCTGGGTTTTTGAGGCCGGCGGTGTCAATCAATAGGAATTTGTTTTCGATTTTGGCGATAACGTTATCGCGAGTAGTGCCTTCTTCCCTGGCGACGATAGCAATATTTTGGCGCGCAAAACGATTTAGCAGGTTGGATTTGCCGGCATTTGTTTGACCAATTAGTGCTACAACAGGGAGAAATTTCATAGGATAAGTATAACAGACTTGACTTTTTTCGTCAAGTGTGGTATAATGATGATATAGTTCTTTAATAAGCTTGTTCGTTCTCAATCAGCGTAGGCGAAAACGCCTTTAAACTTTTCATGGCGCTGAGATAAATGAGGTTTATTATGAATAGCATCATTGTTTTGAAAATATTATCGATGTTGTTTTCGATACTGATGTTAGTTCCTAACACAGTTCCACTAATTCTTGTTAGGCAGACCACTGGCGAAACGATAGTCGCTGTAGATGATGAAGAAATGCATATTCGCTATCAGAATGGCGAATGGAACGGCAGAAAGCTCGTCACATTTGGCCATACGGCTGAAGTGGTAGACGGTATGCTTATCGTCGACGAAAAATCATCGGCTTGGCCAGCGGATTCTTCTGTGATGAATAATTCTGATCCGATTATTACCGACAGTAAAGGAACATGGTTTGAAGACCATGAGCGCGTCGAAATCAGACATGACTTCAGGGGCACAAACCTAGCTACTTTTAAATTAGAAGTTAACGAAGATGCAGGATGGTGGTGCACTGAAGTAAGGCAAGATAAGATTTATGTTTATAATGGCGATGGCACTGAAGTTGCTGTTATAACCATGTCAGAATAGGCTTGTTGCCCGCTTTAATGGCGGGCAACTTTTTTTGGTAATTATATTAATGGTTGAGGAAGTAGTTGTCGTCTACTAATTTATTAAATTCTAGCTGGAAGTTTCCAGTTCCAGCATATGCCTGCGTAGCGACACACACGATTGTTGAACATTCTATCTCCCACAATGTTTCTATAGGACCATTGTTGTCGTATACGATTATTTCATATTTTTGAACGGTGCTATTTTTTTCGTTTATATGGCCTATAGATATAGCATTTACAGCATGACCAGAATTGCTACCCATTGCGTCGATTACGATCGGGTCGTTGTTTTTATTCTTGTCTATCAGGGTTTTCATTTGATCAATAAAGTTGTTAGGTGACACTTTGATAAACTTAGACGCATAAAAAGGATTCGTTGTTCTATTATTAGGATCCATTGTTATAATACCACTTACATTTCCATTAAAATAGTAGTTTTGGAGGGCAAAAATTGCTCTGCCCGCAGCTTTTGTGAAAACTGAGACGGTTACACGACCCGTATTCGCTGGCACGCCTTTCACAAATTGTGCATTTACTTCTTTTTGCACCGCTTCTGCATTTAGTACTTTTGTTTTATTGAGGCCTTTTAATGAGAAGTCTCTTATTTGGCTTGATTTATATATATGGTCATCTGCTACTGTCACTGACTCGACATAACCATCTAAGTGGTGATCACTGAAGCTGATTTTTCCTTTATATAATAGCCTAGCAAGAAGTGACATACCAAAGCAGTTTCCTCCTACTATATACAGATCATCGTTTTCTTCATCATAATAACCATGATTATTCCATGCTCGGAAACCATCGGTAGCTGCCTTGAAATTATTCTCCACAGACCAAGCGTATGCATATTTGCATAATGCTCTATTGCTATCCCAGACCTTGCCCTTTTGAATACAGTTATATTCGTTCCATTGGTAACATTTCCTGGTGTTTGGGTCCCAGGCTAAACCGCTTTTTTCGCACTTAAGTTTTTGAGGAAGGTCAACTACTTTTTGTACAAAGGTTTTCACTTTGGTAGCTACGGTCTTAATAGCTGTTTTGATGGATACTTTCTTGCTCGAAGATGCTCCCATGATTTCACCAAGCTCGTTGTCTGTCACTTGCTGGTTACCAACTAAGAGGATTTGTTGGCTATCTGTAACGTTTAGGCTGATGGTTCTAGCAGATTGGTCAACGGAAACAGTGCTGCTAGATGGTACAAGGGTAGCAGTGTCCTCATTTTCGGCGTCTTCCTCGTAGCTTAATGCGAGAGCAAACATATTATCTTCAGAAATGATTTCATCATCAACTTCTACGGCACCATAAGATTCACCAAAGTCTTCCTCAGTGTCGTTAGCTGATTCATTATTTGCTTCGTCTGTTGAGTGAATATATGGAACGGTGATTTCAGCGTCTTCTACTTCGCCAGCACTTTGGAAAATATAAGCTTTGCCAGCGAGATCTCCAAGAGATTCATCGATATCGATAGGATCAACAGCTTCGATGTAGGTTAATGGAACATCACCAGCACCAGTGACGGTGTAAGAAATATTGCTATCTGAGAGCTCATCGGAATAGGTATAGGTTTGTTCACCATCAAGTTTGGTAGAATCGCAGGATGAAGCGGTACAGGAATGAGAAGAGAGAGGATCGGTCCCATAATCTTCATTTAGTGCGATTTCGCTATAATCTACCAGGCCATCTTCATCAGTATCTTCTACTAATGGATCAGTATGGTGGACTTTTAGCTCATCGTAATCACTAAGGCTGTCTAGGTCGGTATCAGCAGAAAGTGGGTTCATACCGTAGCGGTTCTCTTCACGGTTCAAAAGACCGTCTCCATCTTCATCATCAGAAGAGTTGAAGTCTATTTCTGGATAGATATCATTTTCATCGCCAGATGCAAATTCGTAGTCTGCAACGGTTGAGAAGCTTGCTTCATTAATGTTTTTGTCGATTTTAGCGCAGTATGTAACAGGAATTTCGGTGGTTCTAGTATTTTCTGTTTCGTTGGCAATAATACCATAATTAACTGGCATAGGGTTATAGACGCTTTCTTCTTGATCACCTACGAAATAGCCCCATTGGCCAATAGCAAGGTCTGCCCAATCTTGGACAGAAGTGATGGTCTCTACGCCGGAAGTAGCTGAAGCAAGGGTACCACCTAGAGTATCTTCCCCATTTTCGTCTGCATGCATAAGGACGAGATAACCATAAGGCACAGTGGTTTTATTAATAGATATCTGATCAGTCGCACAATAGAGCTTATAATTATCAGCTATTTCAACCAAGGAGGCTTCTATGGTGCCAGAGGTAGTAAAGTCTTCAGATTCAGCTTTTACGCCTATGAATCTAGCCATGGTACCACCTAAGCCTGCAGCTAGGGTAAGGAAGGCAGCAAAGCCTAGAATACGGGTGGTATAGCGTTTCCTGGTAAGGCTATCTTTAAAGTTAGATGTTTTATTCTTCTTGATCTTAGCTACGAGAGCAAGCAAGAGAATAATGCCCGCAAAGAGAAATATGCCAGATACTACTGGTGAGGATACGGTTGAGACGATATCCTTGGATACTACGCCTTCTTCAGTGAAGAAACCCGTGTTTGGTGAAGATCCCGACTTAGTGGACTGTGTATTGCTGCTAGCTTTTTGGAAATTACTAACATCGTCCTCTTTGATAGTGAATTTGATATTGGTTTGTGCCATTTGTGCCTTTCCGAGGTATGACCTTGTTTTGTAATCTTTTGAATTAATTATACGAAAAACATAAGAACAATGCAATCAAAACGTAAAGCTTGAGAAAAAGGGTGGTTTATGTTAAGATAAGAGGAGCTAATGGTTTCGTGGGCTCGTAAAGCTCGCCTTCGAACCTCGCTAAGCTCGGTTCCGTAGGCTCGCGAGGCTCGCCTTCGAAACCAGATGCAAATTTCTTCGAAATTTGCAAAGCCTGACGACTTTAGCTCGTCGCGAAGCTCCTCGCATCTGGTTCCGTCGTCTAGTGGTCCAGGACGTCTGGTTCTCATCCAGAAAATCGCGGGTTCGACTCCCGCCGGAATCACCAAATTTAAGCCCAAAGGGCTTATTTTTTATGTTATTATTAAATTAGTTTTAATGAGGAGTAAAAATGGCAAAGGGCTCAAATTCGAAAAAAGGTCAGCACCACAAAAAAAGTAGTAATTTAGTGGTGGTTTTAATATGTCTAATTGCAGTTGCGCTGATTATGGCCACAGTAATAATTGTTTTGGTGGTTACGAGAGGCGAAGAAGGCTCTGATCGAAATGATCCTACTTTTGTACTATCAGACGGTAAGGATGAGAATCGCAGTGACTGTAATGATGAAAACTATAATATAGATTCGATTATAGGAGCCAATTCTAAAAATGGTTGTATTGCGGACCATGTAAAAGGTGGCAAAAATGCTAAGGTTGTGATTGTCGAATACGCAGATTATCAATGCCCTGGTTGTGCCATGATTAATACGTGGGTCAACGCGTTAGTAAAAGAATACGATGGTAAGATTGCTCTTGTGTATCGTAGTTTTCTTTTAAGTTATCATAAAAATGCTCGTCCTGCAGCAAAAGCAGCAGAGGCCGCTGGTTTACAAGGATACTGGAAAGAATTTACCGATTTTCTATTTGCGAATCAATCAGAATGGGAGTATTTGAGTTCGCAAAAACTAACAGACTATTTTGTTGACACATTTAAAGAAGTTTCTGATTGGGAAGGTGATGTGGACAAGTTTAAGACCGACATGGAAAGTGATGAGGTTTCTGCGAAGATAGATTTTGATATTAAGTTGGGAAAGAAAGTAAAAGTTGCCGCGACTCCATCATTCTATATGGATGGTGAAGTTATTGAATGGTACGATAATTCAACGCGAGACTTGTTTATGAATTTTATGCGCGATTTAATTGATGAAAAATTAGCTAAATAAATAATAAAAAGGAGAGTTTCATGAGCAAAAGTACGAGTACAAAAGATAAAGATCCAAAAAAAGGTCTTATGATCTGCTTGATAATATTGGTTAGCGTTGCGATTTGTATTTTGATTGCAATATTGGTAATACTATTAGTAAAGAACAGTGAAGGACCAGATAAAAAAGATATTTTGCCTGCTAATATTTCAGATGAAAAACACGATTATAATCCGCATGAAGATGCTCGAATTCGGGATACAGCATCTCTGCTTATGTCAAACATTACGGAATATCAAACAAATAATAATGGTAGGCTTCCAGATACTGATTCTTGGGATTATTTCCTAGATAGCTATATGGATTCTACAGATTATGGATATGGATATTCTTTCATAGAATGTGATGATTTAGAGGATGGTGGTTGTGTAAAACCAAAGGAATTGAATTGGAAAGATAATAAAAAAGAACTTTATGTTGTTACCCGTGCTGAATGTGCCTCTAATGGCAAAGGCATAGTTTCTAATAATTTACCGCGAAGCTATGCTTTGTACACGGTTTTATCTAACGGTAATTTGTATTGTGCGGACAATCGTTAATGCAGTAGAAAAAAGGAGGCGTTTGCCTCCTTTTTGGGTTTGCCATGTTGAATAATTAGCGCCATGTATGGCGGAAAGTTGCCTCTTCTGGCGTTTGCGGGTTGGCATTGAGAGAATAAATCACGACTGTAACTTTTGGATTCCAGGCTCCGTAATTTTCGTGCTTTATACTTTTAATAATGAGCCCGGATTTCATAATTGCCTTTGTGATTTTTCTACCATCGCCGGCGTAGATGTTGAGCTCGGTTTTCTCGCAAAAATTTTCTAATTCCTCGTTGATGATCTCTGGATCGAGGCGTTTAATTCTGCCATCAAAGAGCGCATCCACTTGTTCTTTGGTTTTTTCAAACATGGAAAAGACCTCCTTAAAGTACGTTTTTGGTTTTGGGCCAACTAACCTTTCTTTTATAACATAAAAGTAGACAAAAGTCTAGTTGTACTCTACGGCGCCGTAGCTTGGTACAGCGGAAATCCAGGTTTGGCCAGGGATGAGCTTAATTATGTTGCCGCCGCCATCTTTGAAGGTGATTTGAGAATCGACACTTGGTTTTTCCCACGTACCTTCGATAGCTTCGCCGTTTTGGAAGATGTAGGCTTTGCCGGAGCCAGTGGTTTTGATGGATTCATGATAATTGTCGCTAGCCCTTCCTTCTTGTACTATCATGGCGATAACGACGCTTGGTGAGGCTACGGTTGGTTCTCCGCAGGCGGTTTCTGGTGTTAATTCTCCGCTATCTTCTGGGCAATTATAGATTAGTTGTTCGACGCCACTTTCGTATGAGCGCTTATATGTGTTGGTTGTCGTGTCATAGTCATAGTGTGGGTTGAAGTTTGGTGCATATCCGTATTTGATATTGATAGACGTGACCGAAGGGCTAAAATTAGCTACACTTCCGTTTGATGCGGTGTCGATATCTAGTGGGCTAGATGCTTGGGTTTTAATTCTTTCTTCAATAGCTTCTTTTGGTGTATAGCGACTAAAACTAGTAGGCGAGGATGTAGTATATCCGTTATCGTTGGCAAAGCTCTTGAGACGTGAGCCGGAGGTGAAGAGATTATTCCAAGCACGGTGCAAAACGGCATTTGTATTGCTGCGCCACATATAGACGTAGCTTTCATTTAGATCTTTATAACCACCTATCCTGAGTGCGGCGGCGGCATCTCCAGGGCCACCAGCATGGACGATTGTACAATCAAATGGAGTATCCCATTCGAGATAATAAACGCGGAGCGAACGGACTGGGCCAATGGCTGAGGTTGGATTTTGGAAGATGGCGGCAAAACGAGTGATACCAGCTTCAGCTACGGCTTCAAAAATGACCCTAGCTTCATTTAGACCAGCTTGAGGCCTGGCGCCATCAGTGCCATTTGGAACCTGAACGCAAAATACAGGTGCGGAATTTAAGGACTCATCATCAATTTCGGTGCCATCTATAATACTGTAATAATGTTCTTTATCTTTTTCATCTAAAGTAATGTCAGAAAAGTTGGATTCTACTTGGTCTAATTTGTTTGGTTTATACCAAAGGAAAAATGTAAATAGATCGGCGGCAATTATGAGAACTACTAAAACGGCGGCGATGATATAAAAAAGTTTGAAGCGTGATTTTTTTTCACCTTTTTTTTCGGTTTTTTTGAGATCTTTTTTAAGATCTTTGTCTGAAATAGTGATAACTTCAGTTGCTTCTGTTTTTTTATTTAAACCGATTTTTGATGCTTCACCAGTTTCGCTTTTTTCAACGATGTTTTTTAAGTTCGCTTTTCTTTGATGTTTGATTTTTGGTATTTTATTTTTTGCCATTTTCCACCTCACTTTTTAGTTATTGTAAATCGTTTAAAAATGCGTTTTTTGTGGCGTTGATGCGAGCGAGCGAAACGTCTTTGCCAAGGACTTTCAAGGTTAGGTTTAAGGCTGGACTAAATGGTGCGTATGAAACGGCGATGCGAATCAGGCTGAATAATTCAGCTGGTTTTTTTTCGGTTTTTGCAAGAAGATCGTTTAAGGTTTCTTGAATTTTTTCTTCTGTCCACTCGGTGTTTTGAAGTGCGGTGAAAGTGGTGTTAAGCAGTCTGGCGATTTCTTGTTCGGAAAGATTTTTTAAAAACTTATTAGAAGTGAGCATTTCCGTGTTGATGGCTGGGTCTTTGAAGAAATAAGATGTCATGCTAGGGAGTTCGGAAAACTCTTTGAGGCGATCGTAAATGATAGATAAAACTTCTTTACGATATGATTCTGGATAATTTTCGGCTTCTGTTGGCCAGAAACCGGCGGTCTTGTTATAAAGCGTATCAACTCCTTGTTCGGTGAAGATTTTGCGGATCCATTGTCCGTTCATCCAAAGAAGTTTGGTTTCATCATATCGAGCGCCGGAGTTTTGGATACGATCGAGCGAGAATTTGCTGATGAGTTCTTGTTTTGAATAGATTTCTTGCTCGGTGCCATCATTCCAGCCAAGACAAGCAAGATAATTTAACATAGTTTCGGCTAGAATGCCATCTTTGCGGTATTCGGTAACGGATTTAGCACCATCGCGCTTGCCGAGTTTTTTGTTGCCACTTGGAGCAAGGATGTGCGGCAGAGAGACTAGTTTTGGCATCTCGATGTCTAGAGCCTCATAAAGGGCGAGATAGTTTGGGGTGCTTGGCAAGTATTCAACGCCGCGCATAACGTGGGTACAACCCATCAAATGATCGTCAATGATGTGAGCGAAATTATAAGTTGGAAGGCCATCTTTTTTAATTAAAATGATGTCGTCTTGTACTTCTGGGCCAGCGTGGAGATCACCCATAACTTCGTCATGCCAATCGCGTGGTTTTGGATCGGCTTTGAAGCGGATTGGTATTCCCTCTTGCCATTCTGGAGTTTCTGTTGGACGGTGGTTGCGATAAAGATACGGAACTTTTTTAGCTTCGTCTTCTTTGCGATATTTTTCAATGGTTTCAGAATCGGTTGGGTCAGCGTAGGCGCGGCCTTCGGCGATAAGTTTTTTAGCGTACTCGATGTAGGATGTTTTTCTTTCGGTTTGGAAATACGGACCGTGATCGCCTCCCTTTTCTGGGCCTTCATTCCAGTCGAGGCCGAGCCATTTTAAGGTGTCCATAATAAGCTCGGTGGCACCTTCTACATAGCGATTTTGATCAGTATCTTCGATGCGCAAAATGAAAGTACCATTATTTTTGGCGGCGAGAAGATAAGGATAAATTGCGCTGCGTACGTTGCCAATGTGAATATAACCGGTAGGGCTAGGCGCAAAACGAGTAACGATTTTTGTCATAAGATTATTATACTCTCTTTAGAGTGAGGTTGCAATTGAGCGGATTTGTTGTTTGGTGAGGATGTCTTTTTCGGCATTGATTTTATACAGAATGCCATTATTGATCCAAGCAGCGTTGGAATGAGACACGTAGATAGTAAGACCTTGTTCGCGAATAATAGTGTAATCATCCCAGGATTGTTTGACGTAGTTATTAAAGAGTGCGGCGCTGTCCCAGAAGGATTTTTCTTCGGATAGCTCAAAGGATTGATTATTGGATGTGAAAGCAAGAATAATTTTGCCCGTCTCGGAGCGAGTTTCTTTTAGTGTGTATCCTTTAGGCATGTAAGTTGGGTATTTCCCTTCGATTCCGGCTTGCATGGCGGCAACCTGGACTGAGATATTTGGCATATTAATTTTAATGAAATAGCCAATAGCAAAGACTATAACTGCGGTAGCGGAAAGGGCAAAAATAATGTTTTTTGCGGTGAATTTGTGTTTGGTAGTGATGTTTTCGATAGGGTTCTTTGATTCTTTTTGTTCGGCGGTTGCAACTGAGCGCAAGGCTTTTTTGATAGCTTGATCTTTCAATTCTCTGGCCGAGATTTGACTTTTTACAGCGGTGTTTTTTGTAGCACGAGCTTTGGCGATTTTTTGATATGGGTGGATTTGGGCTGGCGAAACTGGTTCGTTATCAATTTTTTGAACCTTTTTAACAACGGCATTAGATTCTTTTTTCTTAACAGCGGCGAGTCTTTCTCGATTAATTCTGTCGGCAATTGCTTGGCGACGTTTAAGATCTTCGGCGCGGCGTTTAGCAATGGATTGAATTACTTTTGAATTTGGACGTTTAACAAATTTACGATTTAACGTCGATGAATGCTGCGTCTTGTTATGATCTACAGAACTTGGATGGTGCTGGTTGGCACTACTCTGATTCATTTTTTACCTCGCTTTAAGCTACTTCTATAGTAGCATTAAGCAGTTTGAAAAAGCAAGAGCGAATTTCTGTGAAAAATATGTTATAATAAGATTATGAATGAAGCCCAGAAGCGGCGCAAAGCTCGTGCTATTAAGGTTATCTTGACCGAATTTTTTATGGTTCTGACTGTTATTGCATTGATTGTCACGCTTACATTGGTGGTGATGGGATACAAAATCACTAGTGATGGAATGTTAGAGCAAGACGGATTTTTGCAGATTAGGACTTCACCAACTGGTGCATCGGTCACAATTGATGGCGATACCTTAATGACTAGAACCAACCTTAGCAGAGCACTTTCGTCTGGCGAACATGAAGTTAGTTTTTCTAAAGATGGTTATGATACGTGGACAAAGACTGTCCTTATTACCTCTGGTCTAACATACAGGTTAAACTATCCAAGAATGTTTTTGAATGAGCGTAAAGAAGAAAAGATTGTGGAATTTGATAATCTTGATTTTGTTAGTATTTCGCCGAAGCGTGATTTAATGATTGCGGCAACTGATCAAACAAAAAAATGGCAGATAATTAATCTGGATGACGATCAGCCAACGGTAAAAAGTATTGATCTTAGTGGAGTTCTTCCTGATATTTCAAAAGGTGATTTTGGCAGAGTTAAAGTTGTTGAGTGGAGTAAAGAAAAGAATAAAGTCTTGGTAACGGCGGAGTGGGTGACAAAACGAGAATGGGCGATTATCGATATTGAAAATTTTGAATATAGTAAGAATTTGACTACCGAATTTGGTATGCAATTTTCTGATATTAAAATGGAAAACACCACTGGCGAACAGCTGCTAGTTCTGGAAAATGGTAATCTTCGAAAATTAGATATTACTGCGGCTGAAGTCTCTCGAATTTTACATAATAAAGTGGAAAGCTTTAACAATTTTGGTCCAGATGTTATTTATGTTGGTCGTGATAAAGATGGAGAAAGACATGTTGGATTTTATCGAGAAGGAGATAGAGATAGTACGGTGATTATGCCTCTCGAGGATGGGGCGACCGTTAAAAGTGCTACGGGTGAATACTTTGGAGATAAGTATACCGCTATCATTGTAAATGACACTATTAAAATTTACCGAGGAAATGTGAGCGCAAAAAAGGATAAGAATGTAGTGCTAGTAGATGAGAACTTAGAGTTTATTCCAAACGAAGTGACCGTGCACGGCGAAGGAGAGCTTATTGCCGTGAAAAACGGAAAACAATACTCGGTGTATGATGTTGAAACAAATAAGTTTACTAAGTATGAATTAGAGAATGGCGAAATTGAATGGATCAATGATTACATGTTTTCTTTTGTTGATAGTGAAGGTAATCTAGTTATTGAAGATTTTGATAAGGGAAATCGAAGAGAGTTTGCCAAGAGTGTTGCGAGCGGATTTGAAGTGTCGCTTACATCGGATAAATGGATTTATTACATTAGCTCAAAAAATAACTTAATGAGACAAAGAGCGATAGAATAATTTATTGACCAGTCAACCAGTTCCAGATTCTTTCAAAGAAGGATGGTTCATTGGATGGGAGGTCATTGTTTTCGGTCGGGATGTCTATAACTGGTTCTTGCGACGAACTATTTTCATAAGATGGGTTTATTTGTTCGGCAGTAACAAGTAGGCGATATCTAGACGTGCCAAGTGGTGTACAAGTGACGAGGATAAGTTGAGGTTTATCAGTTTCTGGTGTCACTGCTGCAACGTTTGACGGCTCAACGACTTCTTTATTAACTACGGAGTAGGTATAACGAGTTGATTCGTAGTTGATATAAATTAGATCGCCGTTTTCTAGCCTTTCCAAACCAGAGAAAATGAATTTGTATTGATTATTGCTATAAATATCTCCAGCTGAATGACCGGTAATAACTACGTTACCGATTTGCCCTGGGAAGGCATTAGCTCCTGGAATGACGTAATGTGCAACGCCATTATTCATAGCATTCATAACATCGCCGGTACTTATACCAAAATGAACTGGTACGTCAACATTGAGCTTTGGGATGATAAGTTTTGGCTCTGGGCCGACTGGTTGCGAAATAGTTGGATCGATGGCAGTGATACCATTATCTTCAGAATTTCCTGGTGAAACATAGGCCATAATTGGTGCAAAAATAAGGCGATTATATTGCAAAAATAATATGGTTAAAACTACGGCGATGCCAGCAAAAATCGGTATTAGACGGCGATGACGACGTGACTTTTTGGCATTTTCGTGAGCTTTTTTGCTGATTTTTTTACGTAATGTTTCTCTAATACTTTCCTCTTCGGCCTCAGTTGCAGCTGTGCTGATTATGCTTGATGGTTGAGGCGTTTTTTCTTCTTCAATGCCCTCATTTTTGCGGCGTTCGGCTTTGAGTTTTTCGGTAGCAACGTATTGCTTGGCGGCGTTAGCATAGTATTCACTGTAGTATTTTTGGTAATAGTTCTGCCAGGCAGAGTGATACTTTTTCCATTCTTCGTCGGTGACGGTCTTTTGTTTGACATGTGAAACAGTGCGCTCTTTGGCGTTTTCGGAGTTGCTTGAAGAATAGCTCGCGATAACTTTTGAGCGAGCGATTTCTGCAGCAGTTTGGCGTTGTCTCTCAGAAGAAGATAGCCCACCGTCGTTAGAATCCATGGGACTATTGTATCATAAATTGAAAAAAAGTGCTCTCTGTGGTAGAATTTAGGCATGGGCGAGTGGCGGAACTGGTAGACGCGCTAGACTCAAAATCTGGTTCCAGCAATGGAGTAAGGGTTCGATTCCCTTCCCGCCCACCAGATAAAAAGAAGTCCCTTTGGGACTTGTTTTTATCTGGTGATTGGAATCGTCCCAAGGGTTCGCCCGCCCTCTGTTATCATTGACTTTTTTTGCCAAAGTGTGCTATAATGATAAAAGAGGGATTTATTTTTTTCGCACTTTAAAATGATGATAATGAAAAGGAGATGAGTGTTTTGTACGAAAAGATCTTAGCAGAAAACGGCAAAATCATTACAAGACTCATAAATAACTGGATGGAGTTTAAGGAGCTTACTTTAACTCCGAGATCTGGTTATGCAAAATACGGCATATACCCCGATCCTGATCCGCTTGACTATAGCAGATGGGAATCCGATCTTGAACATACGTCAGGATTGTGGAAGCTGGTGAAGCTTATCCAGCAGAATTTTCCGGAGCAGGTTTTCAAATACTGGGAACTTCAGGATGCTCTTGAGATTGCGGATATTCATGAGATCGGCGAAAAGATTACCGGAGATATTTGCGACGATGGCGAACGAGACAACGCAACACTCGATCTTGTCGAGAGGCAGTTTATCCGCGAGACGTATCTCGTAGGATACTCAAAACCGACAGCAGAGCATTTGTTTGAACTGTTTTGCCAGTTTCAAAATCGCTCAACGCGATTTGGCCAAACAATGTATTGCTGCGATAAAGCCGAAGCTTTGCTTCAGGGGCTGCTTTATGAGAGACAGAAGCGCGGTGGACATTTGCTCTACGCCAATGCTGCGCCGCTCGAAATTGAAGGAGCCAGAGTTGCCAACACCGACAGGCTGGTTGATGTGTGGCTATATTCGTTCGTCAAAAACGCAAAGAAATATGAGTATTTCGACTTTTTCATTGCGCTGATCGTATGTGCGGCGCGAATGGTCAGAAAAGTTGATGACCCATTCCCGTGGCTAAAGCCACTCCTGGAAGAAAATTAATATCCCTCTACCCCCTACCGAGATTATCTTGGTAGGGATTTTTTTATGCTATAATTTTAAGAAAGTGGAGGTTTTATGAGTAAATTTGATGAAATGTACTTGGATTTATGCGAGCGCATTTTGAAAAATGGTGAAAAAATTACGACAAATCCGGCAGTTTTGAAGAAAAAAGTCGATAAGAAAACTGGCACGAATATGCCAAATCACTATGCGCAAACGATTAAGCCAACCACTACTTATTCCCTGCCTCATCAAGTTTTAAAATTTGATCTTGAAGAAGAATTTCCAATTCTTACCACTAAATTCGTGGCTTTTAAAACGGCAGTGCTTGAAATGTTTTGGATCTATCAGGCGCAGAGTAATGATGTGCGCTGGTTGCATGAACGTGGTATTAAGATTTGGGATGAATGGGAGATTGGCGAAGATGGCACGTATATGGGCAAGGAGTTTGGTAAGGAATTTGCGCATACGATTGGCACGGCTTATGGCTGGATTGTTAATCGTTATAAGTTGACACAATCTTTGATCGAGACTATCAAAACTGACCCGGCGAATCGCAGAATGATTATGAGCTTGTGGCAAAACGAGTGGCTACCAACGGCGGCGCTTCCGTCTTGTGTTTGGAATTCACAATGGAATGTGACAAACGGTAGGCTAAATATGATGGTCACGGTGCGCTCTAACGATGTGCCGCTTGGTATGCCGTTTAATGTGGCGCAATATGCAGTGCTTTGCTATTTGATTGCGCAGTGTACTGGATTAAAGCCGGGCGAAATGACGTATGTTATTAACAATGCGCACATTTACGAAAACCAAATTGATGGCATCAAAGAACAGATTCGTCGCAGAGATGAAAAACTAAAAAAAGATGGCAAGTTGTTTGATGCGCCAAAACTTTGGATTAATCCAAAGATTAAAGATTTCTTTAAGTTTGATAATTCGAAAGAACTGCTTGATATTAAACTAGAAAATTATGAGCATCAAGGTAAAATCGCGATGCCGGTGACGGAGTAATTATGATTTCGATAATTGCGGCAGTAGGAAAAAATCGAGAGCTTGGAAAAAAGGGCGGGCTTTGTTTTAAGATCCCAGGTGATTTGAAGTTTTTTAAGAATACTACGATGGGTTTTCCGGTTTTTATGGGGCTTAATACTTGGAAAAGCCTGCCAGGTAAGTTGCCGGGTAGGAAGCATTATGTGCTTTCGTTTAAAAAAGACGAAGATTTGCCGGAGGATGTTGAGCTTGTGAACGATTTAGAGTCGTTTCTTTCAAAATGGCAAAAATCTGAGGATAAACTATTTGTAATTGGCGGAGCTTCGGTTTATAAACAGGCGCTTCCTTATTGCAACGAAATGTATCTTACGGAAGTTGATGGTGAGGATAAAGACGCCGATGTGTTTTTCCCAGAATTTGATAAAACAGCATGGGATAAAAAAGTGGTAGGAGAAGGAGCGGACGATGGTCTAAAATATACCCACGTTTTGTATATACGTAAATAAAAGAAAGGAAAAAAATGGCAAAAGATGTAGTCTTTGACTTAATCAAAAATGAGAAAAAACGTCAGGCGGAAGGTTTGGAACTTATTCCAAGTGAGAACTATGTATCAAAAGACGTATTAGAAGCGATGGGCTCGGTTTTAACCAATAAGTACAGTGAAGGATACCCGAGTTTTGAAGGTGTCGGGACCTGGAAAGAAGAACAAATTGCGGATGAGATTCTGCCAAACTATCGCTATTATGGTGGGCAAGATAATATTGACCGCATTGAGCGTCTTGCAATTGATCGTGCTTGTAAACTCTTCCATGCTGATCACGCAAACGTGCAGCCACATTCTGGCGCCAATGCTAACGAGGCAGTATATTTTGCTTGGTGTGAGCCAGGCGATAAAATCTTGGCGATGAATTTGGGTCATGGTGGGCATCTTACTCATGGTTCTCCGGTTACAAGAAGTGCTAAAATCTATAATTTTATTGCCTACGGTACGGATGAAACTGGCGACATTGATTATGCCGAACTCGAGAAATTAGCTCTAGCCGAAAAACCAAAAATAATTTTGATTGGTTACTCGGCCTTTATGAAAATCCCAGATTTTAAACGAGTAGCAAAAATTGCTAAGGAGATTCCTGGATGTTTGTTGATGGCTGATATGGCACACGTGGCAGGGTTAATTGCTGGTGGCGTGCATCCTAATCCACTTGATTTTGGTTTTAATGTGATGACTACTACCACACATAAAACTTTGCGCGGGCCACGCGGCGGGTTGATTTTGTCGAATGGTAATATTGCTTCTCCACTTAAGAAACCGGAAAAAACTATCGAAAATATTCCAATTTTGATCGATCGTGCAGTCTTTCCTGGTACACAGGGTGGTCCGCTAGAGCATATTATTGCAGCTAAAGCGGTGGCGTTTGGTGAAGCTTTAAAACCAGAGTTTAAGACCTATGCGAAGAATATTGTGAAAAATGCGAAGGCTTTGGCTGATGGTTTAATGGAAGAAGGTTTTGTGCTACAAGGTGGCGGTACAGAAAATCATTTGGTACTCGTGAATGTTGAAAAAAGTTTTGGCATTGACGGCAAGTTCTTTGAGAAAGCACTTGATATGGTGGGGCTAACACTTAACGCTAATGCGGTGCCTGGTGATAAAGGCGGTGCGTTTAGACCAAGCGGTGTGCGTCTTGGTACTCCGGCGATTACTACGCGCGGTATGGGTGTAAAAGAAATGAAACAAATTGCCGCATGGATGAAGAGAGTGCTCAATATTTGTCTTGGTGTTGGTAAAGAAGAACTGCTTGATAATGCTAAAGACGAACTCGACCAAATTAGACAAGAAGTTAAAGATTTGTCGCTTTCCTTCCCTGTTTAATTTTGGAAAGTTTGGTGCTATAATTTGAGTGTTGGTTTTTGCCAACACTCATTTTTGGGGTAGTAGCTCATCTGGTAGAGCGCAGCATTCGCATTGCTGAGGTGAGGAGTTCGAGTCTCCTCTACTCCACCAATAATAAGAAGAGGGCAAGTTTATGGAGAATCTACAGAAAAAAGTTAAAAGTTTTATTAACATGTCTATCATGATGTCGCTTTGTTTTACATTGCTTGGCATTGTGTTTTTGATATTTCCAGAAAAATCCCTCGATGTGATTAGATGGATTTTTTGTATTTTGACTCTTGCAATAGGACTTTTCATGATTATTTCTGATTTTTCGCGCAAAAGTTATATTCCATTCTTCAGCGCATCGGCCATCGGCGCTATTTTGGTGATTATTGGTTTGGTCTTTGCAATTTATCCAGATGTGATGTCAATTTTTCCAGTAATTTTAGGGGCTTGGTTTGTGGTGAATTCCGTTAGCTCGTTGCGCTTTAATCTTGCAATGAAGGGGCAAAGTTCGTTTTCTGCAGCAATGCTAACTACTTTTCTTACGTTAGTTTGTGGTATTCTTTTAATTCTTAACCCTTGGGGTGGACAAATTAGCATGATGATCTTTACTGGTGTCATGATGATTCTTTATTCAATTTCGAGCATTGTTGATATGGTGGTTTTAAGATCCAATCTGGAAAAAATCGAAAAGAGCTTTAAGAAATACATTGATAGAATTGAAGGCTAGCTCTCAATAGAGGCCATTTTATTGTATTTTTTCAATAAATATGATATAATTGTTGATGAAAATATAAAAAGATTTTGTTATGTCGAAAAAGTTTGCGCAGCGATTATATCAGCAGATTTTCGGGATAAACGCTACTAATAAAATTCACAAAGAGCAGGTTAAATTGGTGGATGGCGTGCTCGAAGAGGCATTAACCGACCTAGAATTTGTGGTAGTGAGAGCTTTTTGTGGGGCCTATGGTAGACCTTTCTCTTTTGAGGAATTAGCTAAAAAAACAGAGATAGATGAAGAAATTATTCGTTTTAATTTTCATTCTGGATTGGCAAAAATTAAGAGACCTTTTTACGCGAAAAGGATTAAAGCCATCTTTTTGAATGACAACGATGAAATAGGAAAGATTTTGTCTGAGCAGCGTGGTGAGATTGTGCAGAGATTGGCGATTTTGTATTGGAATTGGAATATTAGATGGGAGAACGCACGTAAAGGTCTTGGCGATCTTAATTTATCCGAATATGGTCTAAAACAGATTGAATTCTATGAACGCGAACAAAAACGCGATGTTATTTCACGCTTAGCGGAGCTACTTCTTGACTGGGAGCACAATAATTTTGAAAAACTGAAGATGGATATGATAGCGCTTGCTTCTAGCATGAAACCATCTATTCCATATGTAGAATATACTGATGATAAGTTACAGTTAAACCAAGATCAGGTTGAGAGGATTAAAGTGTATGCACATGAGCAGGCGACAAGCGTAAAAGAATGCATGAATGATCTTTTAAAGCCGGAGAAGCGCAGATTTGATATTTGCGAATCTAACATGTCGCTCGATATGGCGGAGAGTTTACTCCGCGTTGAACTTGGGGTAACAATCTTTGATTTTATTGAACCTGGCGAAGAGTTTAGTTTCGAAGAGAAAAAATCTGCTTTCCCCGCCCTATATCTTACGGCGATGGAAGATGATATGGAAATTGCTTAGTTATTTTTTCTTGCCAAATACAAGTCGATCATAGAATAGAAAATTGAGAATCATAGTTATGATTGAAGCGAACACAAAAGTGCCAGTGCTTTGAACAAAATTATGATCAAATGGTAAATGTATTGCAGAAGTGATGCCGTAGACAAAGTCGTAGATTGGTCCGATTGAACTAAAAATCCAAGTCAAAAATGGCCCAATTAGAATAGCCATAGTTAGATTCCAAGCGAAAAATTTGTAAATACCAGTTTTGCCTGGGTCGCGTTCCTTCCAGGTGATCTTTGAATGTAGTGCAAAGGCTAAGAATGTAGAAATCGTGGTTGAAATAAGGGTGGCTAGCCAGAGGTAGTTATTGTCTTTAATAATAAGGCGAGCAAGAACCGTATAGAGAGTGAAATTGAATACTGTAATAGTAATACCAACTAATATATAACGCGTAGCATGTTTCGAAGTTTTTGCATCATTGTTTTTAGGATGGTTTTCTTTATTTTTTGCTTTGTCCATAAGATTTATTATATCATAAGCATAAAAAATAACCCCGTAATGGGGTTATTTTTTGTCTTGAGGCGTAAAAATTAACGCTTGGAGAACTGTTCTTTCTTGCGAGCAGAACGTAGACCGTATTTTTTGCGCTCTTTTTCGCGTGGATCGCGTTTGACGAAGCCAGCTTTTTTGAGCACTGGACGTAGGTCTGGGAATTCAATGGTAAGGGCTTTAGAAATAGCTAATTTAATAGCATCAACTTGCCCGGCAAGACCACCGCCAGAAACTTTGATCGTGATATTGAACTCTTTTTGCTTTTGGGTAAGAGCTAAAGGATCAGTGATCTCGGCGAGATAAGTTTTGTTGCCAGAAAGATATTCTAGAGCTGGTTTATCATTGATAGTGATTTCGCCTTTGCCTTTGTAGAGGCGAGCGCGCGCAGTGGCGGCTTTGCGACGACCAAGACCGTAGGCGTAACTAGTTTTCGTAGCTGTCATTATTTGATCTCCTTTGGAGTTTGAGCGGTGTGGTCGTGCTCGGCTCCGTTAAAAATACGTAGTCTGGCAAGGCGATCAGCTGCCAATTTGTTCTTTGGCATCATGCCTTTGACGGCTTCTCTAATGGCATAGGCAGGATCTTTCTCGATAACTTCCTCGAGTTTTAATTCTTTGATTCCGCCTGGGAAGCCACTGTGGCGATAGTATTTTTTGTCGGTCATTTTTTCGCCAGTAACAACGATGTTTTTGGCGTTGATAACTACGACATAGTCGCCATTGTCGATATGTGGAGTGAAGGTAACTTTTGACTTACCCATGAGTTTGTCGGCAATAACTACAGCGAGTTTGCCAAGTGGCATGGTAGATGCGTCAATGAGATACCACTCACGTTTGATTTCTGAGGATTTTTGGCTATAAGTTTTCATTATTTAGCCTCCTTTGGTTTGATTTCATCAACAAAGGAGATGGTAGCCATTTCGGCGTGATCACCTTTGCGGAAACCAGCAGATTTGATACTTAGATAGCCAGAATTGCGTTTTATTTGTGGCGCAATAACGTCTACTAAGAGATCTGCAGTTTCGATGTCGTCTAGACGAGCGATGATGAGACGGCGGCTAGCTAGATCACCTTTTTTAGCAAGGGTGATCAACTTTTCAGTACCACGGCGCATTTCTTTTGCTCGTGCGACGGTCGTAGTGATAGATTGTTCTTTGATCAAAGAGCACGTTAGCCCACGAAGTAGTGCTCGTCTTTGATCGGTTTCGCGGCCAAATTTGCGGCCTTTATATCCGTGACGATGCATTTTAAATATTTAACTCCGTTAATTTTTCTTTAACTTCGTC
>JAEEGL012971424.1_pt1 | contig 21975 bp, 21 predicted proteins | sample 9134231 | NCBI WGS metagenome assembly JAEEGL01 (sample SAMN16246548, study PRJNA631951) | gut metagenome | biome: gut microbiome; feature: rumen; material: fiber-attached | host: Bos | place: Iran: Karaj | collected 2018-10 | reverse complement strand
TTCTAACCGTATTTTTGAAATGCTTTTGTATACGCATTTCATCGGCGAAAGCAACAAGAATGAAGACATGAGGCGTTCTGCGGCTGCCAATAAGTCAATATTTATTGACGAAGACGGCAATTTGGATGTCAGAACGATCATGGAACATTTCATTGCGGAACATAATCGTATTCACAGGGACAAAACCGATAAGTTCCTTGAGGAAGAAGGCAGGGAGCGATTCATTACATATCTGGCTCCCATTATCAACGGGACCGGAACCTATACCATAGAAGAACAGACCCGTGACCAGAGACGAATGGATGTTATCATCCATTACTTGGGAAGAAGATATATTATCGAACTTAAGATCTGGCATGGCGACAGGTATAATGAAAATGGCGAAAAGCAGATTAGCGATTACCTCGATTATTTCGGCCTTACCACGGGGTATATGCTGAGCTTCAACTTCAACAAAAACAAGAAACCCGGCGTCGAAAGAATGGCTGTCGGGGATAAGGTGCTGTATGAGGGAACGGTTTGAGCCGGACAATAATAGGAAGTCGTTGATACAGGATGATCGCATTAAGAAGTATCTTGCAGAAAAGAACTGAGTATGACCACTACGCTTGATGCTAAAGAAGCTACAGTGTAGCGGTTTTTTAGAGAGTTTGGAGTGATGTGGCCAACCTATGAATTTTTGTTAATGGTTTTTCGGGTGGAGATGAGGGATTTGAGCTAAGAATGAATTTTTTCGGTGCTGATTATATTGAGCTGAGTTCATAGAATTGGGATATACAAGGAGAAAAAGGATGAAACATTACATGATTGCAGTTGCGGGTACCGGCTATGTTGGCCTTTCTATCGCAACATTACTGTCACAGCATCATAAAGTTTACGCTGTAGATATTGTTCCGGAGAAAATTGATCTGATAAATAACCGGAAATCACCAATACAAGATGAATATATCGAAAAGTATCTGGCCGAAAAGGAACTGGATCTGACTGCAACGTTGGACGCCAAACTCGCCTACAGCAATGTGGATTTTGTTGTTATTGCGGCTCCCACGAATTACGACAGCCAGAAGAATTTCTTCGACACGTCTGCGGTCGAGGCCGTGATTAAGCTAGTTATGGAGTATAACCCGAATGCGATTATGGTCATCAAATCTACCATTCCGGTCGGTTATACCAAGAGCATCCGTGAGAAGACAGGTAGCAAGAACATCATCTTCAGCCCTGAGTTTTTGAGAGAGTCAAAGGCATTATACGATAACTTGTACCCTAGTAGAATCATTGTGGGTACAGATATGGAAGATGAGCGACTGGTCGATGCCGCACATGAGTTCGCGGCACTGCTCCAAGAAGGCGCAATCAAGGAGAATATTGACACGCTGTTTATGGGCTTCACTGAAGCTGAGGCAGTGAAATTGTTCGCCAATACATATTTGGCACTTCGCGTGTCTTATTTCAATGAGCTTGATACATATGCTGAGATGAGGGGGCTAAATACTCAGCAGATTATCGATGGCGTGTGTCTTGACCCGCGCATTGGTACTCACTACAACAATCCGTCATTCGGATACGGTGGATACTGTCTGCCAAAAGACACCAAGCAGCTGCTGGCTAACTATGCAGATGTGCCGGAGAATCTAATCGAGGCGATTGTCGAAAGTAATAGAACTCGTAAAGACTTTATCGCTAATCGTGTCCTGAAGCTGGCTGGTTACTACGGCTATGACGAGGACAACGAATACGACAAGGAACAGGAAAAATCAGTGACCATCGGTGTGTACCGGTTGACCATGAAGAGCAACAGTGACAACTTCCGGCAAAGCTCCATACAGGGCGTTATGAAGCGGATCAAGGCTAAAGGGGCTAAAGTGATTGTTTACGAGCCGACGCTTGAGGCTGGTAGCACATTTTATGGAAGTGAAGTTGTGGGGAGCTTAGAGGAGTTCAAGAAAAGAAGCCAGGCGATTATCGCTAATAGGATGAACGCAGAGATAGAAGATGTGGCAGAGAAGGTTTATACCAGAGATTTGTTTAGGAGAGATTGATGCTGGGGCACTCTATACGAAAGACAAGATAATATGTGGCTTATTACTTTGTTTTGTGATTATTTCTGTCCTTGTTTTAGCTTGTCAGACGCCTGAACAAACATTTGCTGTAAGTGAAACCGTTAGAGGATGGGTATCAAAAATAGGATATACACGGGGAGCATTGGAGTTTAGAAGCGATGTGCATCTGGTAGAGTATTTCGATGTTGGCGTAGCGTTGGCTTCCTTTGCAATAGCAATGAAATGGAGGCCTTGGATTGCCGGAATAGCTGGATGTTGTTTTGGACTGATGGAAGAAACAATTAAGATATTCCTTCCAACAAGAGAATTTGGACCTGTTGATTTGATAAAGGATTTTGTAGGCATCTGGGTGGCAGTGATACTCGTAGAAGGAACCAAAAAGCTTTGGACATATTGTAAGGGAAAATGAATGGAGGCCGAATTATGGCTGAACAAAATAATACGGCTTCAAAAAAGCGTGTGCTGATGGTTCATAACTTCTACCAAATTGGTGGAGGGGAACATACAGTTTTTCAGAATGAGGTACAGCTACTCAGAGATCATGGACATGAAGTTGTTGAATATACAAGAAGCAACGACGAACTAAAGGAATCAAAAGTAAAGCTTATTCTTTCGCCTTTTTCGACCCTGTGGTCCTTTAAAACATATAGAGAAGTAAAAAAGATCATTAAAGAAAAGAATATTGACATTGTCCACTGTCATAATACGTTCCCGTTGATCTCTCCTTCCGTGTACTATGCAGCAAGCAAGTGTGGCGTGCCTGTAGTACAGACAATACATAATTTTCGCTTTTTATGTCCAAATGGAACGTTTTTCTGCGATGGGCATATTTGCGAGTTGTGTCGAGAGAATCGGAATTTCAAGAATGCTATTAAGAATAAGTGTTATCGGGGCTCTAAGGTGCAAACGCTGACGGTTGTTGCGATGCTGAAATTGCATAGAGCACTTGGCACTTATCAGAAGATAAATTACATATTTTTAACTGAGTTTAACAAAGAAAAGTTCAAGGATCTAATTGATATAAATGGCAGCAATGTTTTTATAAAGCCAAATTTTGTTGATGAGAAGAAAACCCCTGTAGAAAGAAGGGGGAAGATAAAGTTTATCTTTGCGGGGCGACTTGAGGAGAAAAAAGGAATAAACCTTTTATTAGAAAGATGGAAAGCGCTCCCAGCAGATTATCACCTTCATATTTATGGGGATGGGAACCTTAAGGAAGAGGTAGAAAAGGCAGTAGAAGAAACTAATAATATTGAGTTTTATGGATTTCAACCTCAGAGTGAAATATTTAGGGATCTTGAATCTTCACATGGCTTGATTTTCCCAAGCATATGGTATGAGGGTTTTCCGATGATTATTGCAGAAAGTTTCGCTCTTGGAGTACCAGTATTAACGACCAATATAGGGAATCAAGCTGATGTTATTAGGCAGTCCCAAGGTGGAGAAGTTTTTGAACCAAATTCAGAACAGAGCTTTATTTCTGCAGTCGAGAAAATGGTTTCAGAACACAAGAAGCTCTCTCTAAATGCTAAGTCCTACTACAATGCAACACTCAATAAAGATAGTAATTATGCATTGCTAGAGGATATATACACATCCTCAGAAATTCGTGGGGGGGGATACAGCGAAGTAGATGAAAAGAAAGTATTTGTCTTTGCTGGAAGGCTTGAGCAAAACAAAGGAATACTTTCACTTATAGAAATGTGGAGCAGCTTGCCTGAGAACTATGAGTTACATATATATGGTGAAGGGCTGCTTGAAAAGAAAGTTACAGAAATTGCTAACAGGCATCAGAATATTCATTATTTTGGCTTTAAAGACAGGGAAACTATTGCACAAGACCAACACAGATCAGTAGCAACAATTGTATCGAGTGAGTGTTATGAGACATTTGGAATGGCAATACCAGAGAGCTTTTCCAAAGGGCTTCCGGTGATAGCAACAGACATAGGCAGTCCAGGACAAATGGTGAAAGCATCAGGCGGAGGAATGATATATAGAATTCGAGACATCAATTCCTTTAAGAATGCAATCCAAACAGTTATTACTGATCATGAAATCTGCTCGGTAAATGCTTATATGTATTACAAAAATTTTTTCACAGCAGATGAAAACTACAAGAGGTTGATTGATATTTATGACAATGCAAGGCAGGCCAGATGATTTGATAAAACGGGCAAATATTATCGGAGTCCCAATCTCCGCTGTAAATTTGGATAGCTGCATAGATAACATATTCTCAGACTTGGAGGGGACGAAAGGGAAATATATCTGTGTCTCCAATGTCCATACTACAGTAATGGCTCATGATGATCCTCAGTATTATAAGGTACAAGCGGAAAGCTTCATGTCTATTCCAGATGGGAAACCACTCTCTGTCGTGGGCCGTAAACAATATCCAGATATGGACAGGGTCACTGGTCCTGACTTGATGAGGAAGATTCTGCAAGAGAAGAAGAGCGTTAGGCATTACTTCTATGGGAACAGTAAAGAGAATCTTGAGAAATTGATCGAGGTACTTGAACGTGATTATACAGGCGTAATCATTGCGGGTTACGAGCCATCTGTTTTCCGAGATATGAGCGCTGAAGAAGAAGCGGATCTTGCTAAAAGGATAAATGAAACACATCCAGACATTGTATGGGTTGCTCTTGGAGCACCACGGCAAGAACTGTTTTGCAATAGAATGGAAGATCGAATTAACGGTCTTATGATTGGCGTTGGCGGCGCATTTAATGTGCTTGCTGGAATTGTCCCCGAAGCGCCAATGTGGATGCAGAAATTGAGTCTTGAATGGTTCTATCGGTTTCTACAGGAACCTAAAAGATTATTTAAGCGTTACGCAGTGACGAATACAAAGTTTATCTGGTACTTAATTACGAAAAAGAAACCCGTGCAAGTTGGAGGAAATAAAGCATGAGCGCATTTAGCGGAGCAACATTGATGATCACCGGAGGTACAGGCTCCTTTGGTAATACAGTATTAAAACATTTTCTTGAAACCGACATTGACCAGATTCGTATTTTCTCCCGTGACGAGAAAAAACAGGATGATATGCGTCATGAGCTTCAGGCGAAACATCCTGATCATGCCAATAAGGTAAAGTTTTACGTGGGAGACGTTCGGGATCCTCAGTCGATTGCTGACGCTATGCCAGGGGTGGATTATATCTTCCATGCTGCGGCTTTGAAGCAGGTACCATCATGCGAGTTTTTCCCGATGCAGGCCGTAAAGACCAATGTTGAAGGGACAAACAATATGCTCCATGCGGCTATTAATGCCGGGGTTAAGAGAGTGGTGTGTCTAAGCACTGATAAAGCAGCGTACCCCATTAACGCGATGGGTATTTCGAAGGCTATGATGGAGCATGTCATATATGCAAATGCCCGAGTGGCAGCTGAGCGTGGAGGCACCGTTATCTGCTGTACTAGATATGGTAATGTTATGTGTTCTCGCGGCTCTGTTATTCCGCTGTTCATCGACCAGATCCACGCTGGCAATCCAATCACGATCACGGATCCGAATATGACCCGATTCCTCATGAATCTCGATGAGGCTGTTGAGTTGGTTCGCTTTGCTTTCGAACATGCTAACCCAGGCGACCTTTTCATCCAGAAGGCGGATGCAAGTACAATCGGAGACCTTGCGAAGGCAGTTCAGCAGCTATTTGGAGACACCGGCACAAACATCATTGGAACTCGTCATGGGGAGAAACTTTTTGAAACATTGATGACGAGAGAAGAGCGACTTCGTTCCGAGGATATGGGGAATTACTTCCGTGTGGCAGCGGATAACCGTGACTTGAACTATGATAAGTATTTTGTCAAAGGCCAGGTGCAGACGATGGCTGATGAAGCATATACGAGTCATAACACACAGAGACTGGATGTAGAAGGAACCGTTAAGAAGATTATGACTACAGACTATGTGAAGGAAGAACTGGCAGGAATTCGCCATAACTAAGGGTGTAGAGCATTGGAGAAATTGTTATTAGTCGGCGCAGGCGGTTTTGGAAGAGTCGTTCTTGAACATGCCAGTCAGGAATATGAATGTGCTTTCGTGGATGACGCTGATGTAGCTGAGGTAGATGGTGTGCCGGTTATTGGCAATATTGATGATATTGAAAGTTTGTATGGAGAGTACAAACTGCTGTTAGTCACAATTGGGAACAATAAACTCAGGGAACGAATATATAAAAGAGCAGAAGAAATCGGTTATTCCTTCCCAAACATCATTGTTCCGTCCGCTTATATAAGTCCAAGAGCAAATGTAGGTGTAGGATGTGTAATTCTCAACAATGTGGTTATATAGAATAACGCGAGCGTGGGAAATGGCGTAATCCTGAATCCTGGTGTTGAGTTCCATCATGATAGTTTTGTCGGTAATAACGTGCTGATCTATACAAATTCCGTAGTGCGTTCATTGGCGAATGTAGGAGATAGAGCTCATCTTGGGTCAACACTTACGATAAGCAATGAAGTGGTTATTGAAGAAGATGCAAAAATAGAAGATGGAGTGACAGTAAGGAAATGAAGGTATTGGTCACAGGCTCAGCTGGTTTCGTAGGACGGAACCTTGTAGAAAATTTAAAGAATATCCGTGATGGAAAGAACAGGACTAGACCGAATCTATCCATTGAGGAAATTTATGAGTATGATAGGCATAATACCGTTGGGGAGTTGGATGCATTCTGTAAAGATGCAGATTTTGTATTCAACCTCGCAGGGGTAAACAGGCCAAAGGATCCTGCTGAGTTTAAGGCTGGAAACTTTGGATTCGCGTCCACACTTCTTGATACGCTCAAGAAACATGGCAATAAATGCCCGGTTATGCTTTCATCTTCCGTACAGGCCACTCTTGCCGGACGATTTGGAACGAGCGAATATGGGTTGAGCAAGCGTGATGGGGAGGACTTGTTCTTCCGGTATGAAGAGGAGACCGGTGCTACTGTTTATGTATACCGTTTCCCAAATCTTGTCGGCAAGTGGGTGCGGCCGAACTATAACTCAGCAGTAGGAACCTTCTGTAATAATATAGCGAACGATCTTCCGATCACCGTGAATGATCCGAACGTTGAACTTGAGCTTCTCTTTATAGATGACCTGATCGAAGAGATGTACGATGCGATGGAAGGACATCCACATCGGTGTGTATATCCAGCGGTTAGTGATGAATGGGATGGGCTGACACCTAAGGCTGAAGAAGATGGAAAGTACTGCTATGCCCCTGTGACTCATAAGGCGACCCTCGGCTATATTGTAGAATGCCTCCATACGTTCCATGATCAGCCGGGGACACTTATCATGCCGACAATTGCTCCCGGCAGTTTTGAGAAAAAACTGTACTCGATGTATCTGAGTTATCTTCCAAAAGAGAAGGTTGCATTCCCGCTTAAGATGAACTGCGACGATCGAGGAAGCTTTACGGAGCTTCTAAAGACAGTAGATCAAGGACAGTTCAGCGTTAATATAAGTAAGCCGGGAATTACAAAGGGCCAGCATTGGCATAATTCCAAATGGGAGTTCTTTATCGTAGTATCAGGTCATGGTCTGATTCAAGAGCGGAAGATCGGAACCGATGAGATAATCGAGTTCGAGGTTAGTGGAGAAAAAATTGAAGCAGTTCATATGCTTCCAGGATATACCCACAACATCATCAACCTATCTGATACAGAAAACCTTGTAACGCTGATGTGGGCGAATGAAATATTTGATAGCAACCACCCGGACACGTTCTTTGAACCGGTAATGTGAGAAAATCGAAATGGCTGAATGGAAGAATAACGGAAGACTGAAACTGTTGATCATTGTAGGCACACGTCCGGAGATTATCCGACTGGCAGCAGTTATCAAGAAATGCAGGAAGTACTTTGATACGATTCTTGCCCACACTGGGCAAAACTATGATTATAACCTTAACGGCGTCTTTTTCCGGGACCTTGAACTCGATGATCCTGAGGTGTATATGGATGCAGTTGGGGATAATCTTGGGCAGACAATGGGGAATATCATTTCTAAGAGCTACGAGCTGATGGTTGAGATGAAGCCTGATGCTGTCCTAGTTCTTGGCGATACAAATTCTTGTCTTTCTGTTATTGGAGCAAAGCGCCTTCACATCCCAATCTTTCATATGGAGGCCGGTAACCGCTGCAAGGATGAGTGTTTGCCTGAGGAGACTAATCGCAGAATCATTGATATTATTTCTGATGTTAACTTGGCTTATTCCGAGCATGCTAGGCGTTACCTTGCAGAATGTGGACTGCCGAAAGAGAGAACTTATGTCACTGGTTCTCCGATGGCAGAGGTGCTAAGGGCTAATCTTGAGAAGATTGAAGCAAGTGATATACACGAGAAGCTGGGCTTGGAGAAGGGTAAATATATTCTTCTGTCAGCTCATCGTGAGGAGAATATCGATACAGAGAAGAACTTCCTCTCTCTCTTCACAGCCATCAACAAAATGGCCGAGAAATATGATCTTCCTATCCTTTATTCATGCCATCCGAGGAGCAGAAAGAGATTAGAAGCAAGTGGTTTTGAGCTGGATAAGAGAGTAATACAGCATGAGCCTCTTGGGTTCCACGATTATAACTGCCTGCAGATGAACGCTTTTGCTGTCGTGAGCGACAGTGGGACACTTCCTGAAGAAAGTTCCTTCTTCACGTCAGTTGGTCATCCATTCCCGGCTGTGTGCATCCGTACCAGCACGGAGAGACCGGAAGCTCTGGATAAAGGATGCTTTATTTTGAGCGGGATAGATGAGATGGGCCTGTTGCAGGCAGTGGACACTGCTGTGGAGATGGTCAAGAACGGAGATAACGGTATTCCGGTACCGGATTATGTGGATGAGAATGTCAGCGATAAAGTTGTAAAGATCATTCAGAGCTATACAGGCGTTGTCAATAAGATGGTTTGGAGAAAATGATTAATCAATGAGGAAGAAAAGCCTATGAAAATACTACATTTGTGCCTACAAGCTCCTTATACGGATTACTGGGGCTATCAGGATAACTTACTCCCCAAGTACCATAAAAAAATGGGACTCGAAGTAACCGTGTTAACTACAAACACGGAATTTGATGACGGTTCTATTATCGAAACAGAAGAAAGAGAGTATTACCTCTCAGATGGTGAAAGGATAATCCGAAAAAAATATAAAAGAGGATTACTCAACAAAGTTGCTCCTTTTATTAAGATCTTCGATATCTATAATATTCTCGTTAGAGAAAATCCTGATATTATTTTTGTGCACGGGCTAGGAAACCTTTCAGTAATTCAAGTAGCTAAGTATTTGAATAAGCATAAAAACTGCAAAGCATTAGCGGACAACCATGTGGATTATTATAACGAATCACCGGAGCTTAAGAAAAGCAAATTAAGAAGGAATATAATAGTTAGTTCGTTTAAAATTCTTAATCGGTATATGCAAAAATATTATATTAAAATTTACGGAGTAACGCCATGGAGGGTCAAGTATTCGCAAGATGTGTTTGGAATACGAAATGATAAATGCGATTTGCTTGTTCTAGGGGCAGACGACGAGAAGATTAGATATGATTCAAAAAGTGTAATCAGGGAAGAAATAAGAAAAAAGTATCACATTCCAAATAATGCCTTTTTAATTGTAACTGGAGGTAAAATTACAATTGAAAAGAACGTTCATTTACTAATTAAAGCTGTTGAAAATATACCGGAAATTTATTTGATAGTGTTTGGGAAGATTGATGAACAGGTTGAGAAAATAATAGATATTGGGACTATTAATTCAAGAATAAAACTGATTGGATGGATAAAATCCGACGATGTATATGATTATTTTTTAGCTTCTGATTTGGCCGTTTTCCCTGGTACACATTCTGTCCTGTGGGAGCAGTCATGCGCTAGTGGAGTTCCTGGCATTTTTAAATATTGGGATGGAATGGATCATGTTAATGTAGAAGGTAATTGTATATTCTTATACGAGGATACTGTTGATGAAATTATGCAGGCAATCAACCGTGTAATCAATGAAAAGGATTTATATTGCTCTATGAAAGAAGCTGCTAAAGGAAAAGCAAGGCATGCTTTTTTGTATAGCAGTATCGCAAAAAAAAGCATAGAAGATGTAATCAACAATGGAGGTAAGAGCAAATGAAGCTGTTTGATAAACTGGTTGACAAGGAAGAATCCCTTTCTCTCGTAGGATTGGGGTATGTTGGTATGCCCATTGCGCATGCTTTTGCCAAAAATGGAATCAATGTAATCGGTTTTGATTTGAATAAGGAGAAGATCGAACTGTATAAGTCCGGTGTGGATCCAACCAAGGAAGTCGGAGACGACGAGATTAAGAAAACAAAGATTAATTTTACCTCGGATGAGAAGGATCTTCGAAAAGCAAGGTTTCATATTGTGGCCGTTCCGACTCCTGTAAATACAGATCACACACCTGATCTTACTCCTGTAATTGGTGCTTCAGAGATTCTCGGTCGCAATCTTGTTCCAGGATCTATCATTGTTTATGAATCCACAGTATATCCGGGCTGTACAGAGGATGTCTGCATTCCGATCCTTGAGCGTGAGTCAGGCCTTAAGTGTGGCGTTGATTTTAAGATCGGTTATTCTCCAGAGCGTATTAATCCTGGCGACAAGGTGCATCGTCTTGAAAATATTCACAAGATTGTGAGCGGCATGGATAAGGAATCTCTGGATGAGATCAAAGCTGTGTATGACCTTGTTATCGAGGTTGGAACACATCCCGTCTCAAACATCCGAACAGCTGAGGCTGTAAAGGTTGTAGAGAACAGCCAGAGGGACATTAACATTGCCTTTATGAATGAACTTGCTATGGTCTTTGACCGTATGGATATCGACACAAACGAGGTTGTCGATGGCATGAATACCAAGTGGAATGCTCTTGGTTTCCGCCCTGGACTCGTTGGCGGTCATTGCATAGGAGTTGATCCATACTACTTCACCTATGAGGCGGAGAAACTTGGTTATCATAGCCAGATCATTCTCAACGGACGTATTGTGAATGATTCTATGGGGGCTTTTGTGGCCGATAAGGCTGTCAAGAAAATGATAGAGGCGGGGCAAGCTCCGAAAAAGAGCAGAGTCGTAATCCTTGGTCTGACCTTCAAGGAAAACTGCCCGGATACGAGAAACAGCAAAGTAGATGATATCATCAAGCAGCTTAACACCTATGGTATTGAACCCGTTGTGGTCGATCCATGGGCAAGCGAGAGGGACGCAATGCACGAATATGGCGTGACATTGACCCCTATGGATGAAGTGTCTAATGCAGATTGCGTGATTGTTGCAGTTGCTCACAATGAATTCAGAACAATGAACCTCGATGAGATTAAGAAACTGTTTAAATATGGACCGGATGAGCAAAAAGTACTTATCGATGTAAAAGGCCTGTATAAGGTTGATGATTTGAGAGCTTCTGGAATGCAGTGGTGGAGACTGTAAACCAGCTCATATAATTAGCAAATACCCTTCCCCAGCAAAATCTAATTTATTTGCAAGGACCCGAAGGGGAAATGAACTTTGATGAACTTTACGACCGACTGATTAACGGAGAGGAGAAACTAGCACTTATCGGACTTGGCTACGTTGGCATGCCCATTGCCGTGGAGTTTGGGAAACATGTCAAGGTTATTGGTTTCAATCATAACGAGCGAAGAATCCAGCAATATAAGAGCGGTATAGACCCAACGAATGAAGTTGGAAACGATGCAATCAGGGCAACTACTGTAGATTTTACAAGTGATGAGACAAGGCTGAGAGAAGCAAAGTTTCTCATTGTAGCGGTGCCGACACCAATAAATACGGATCATACCCCGGATCTTTATCCGGTTGAGAATGCTTCGAGAATTGTTGGAAGAAATCTGGTGCCGGGGAGCATTGTAGTTTATGAGTCTACTGTTTATCCCGGAGTTACAGAGGATATCTGCATTCCGATTCTGGAGAAGGAGTCCGGACTCAAGTGCGGAGTAGATTTCAAGATAGGGTATAGTCCTGAACGAATTACCCAGGAGATAAGGTTCATACTCTTACAACAATCCGCAAGATTGTATCTAGGATGGATGAAGAGACTTGCCGGGTGAATAAACAGGTTTATGACATTGTGATTGTAGCTGGATCATTCCCGGTCTCCAATATCAGAACGGCAGAAGCGGTTAAGGTTGTTGAGAATAGTCAAAGAGACATCAACATTGCCTTCATGAACGAATTGGCGATGGTGTTCGATAAAATGGGCATCGATACCAATGAAGTCATTGAGGGCATGAACACCAAATGGAATGCACTTGGCTTCCGGCCAGGACTGGTAGGTGGTCACTGCATTGGTGTTGATCCATATTACTTCACATATGAGGCTGAAAAGCTCTGCTATTATAGCCAGATTATTCTGAATGGCAGAATCGTAAATGATAGCATGGGTGCGTATGTGGCCGATCGGGCTATTCAGAAGATGATTGAGGCTAGGCAAGCACCGAAGAAGAGCAAGGTTGTAATCTTAGGGCTGACATTTAAGGAAAACTGCCCAGATTGCAGAAATAGCAAGGTCGCAGATATCATTGGAAGACTTGAGGAATATGGTATTGAACCAGAAGTGGTTGATCCGTGGGCTGATTTGGAGGTCGCCAAAAAGGAATATGGTGTTGAACTGAAGAAGCTTGATGAAGTAAAGAGGGCTGATTGTGTGATAGTAGCTGTGGCTCATAACGAATTCCGTGAGCTTGGACTTGATGGAATTAAGAGACTTTTTGGAGATGGCGATGGGGAAGTCTTGATTGATGTCAAAGGATTATACAAGATTGATGAATTGAGAGAATCAAGGATGAGTTGGTGGAGATTGTGATTTTTAGGAGTTTTTTACATATTAGTCTATCTATGTCTATTGTATTATTACCGATGCTCGCATAATGCAGGCTGGAAGCTCATCCCTAAATTACATAGCCATTTCTAGAAGATAAAGATATGACATTCAGATATTCATTATAATTAGCAACATTCAGGAGTTTGCAATGAAAGATTTAGTATCTACAGTAATAACAACATATGGAAGGGTATTCGAAGATATTGAGCGAAGTATTGCATCAGTAATGCGACAGACGTATCAGAATATTGAGATTATTCTAGTTGATGATAATGAAAAAGACTCAAAATATAGAAAAAGCATAGAAAGCGCAATTGTAAAATATCCAAAGGTTCTTTATGTTCAGCATGATTCTAATAAAGGCGCTCAAATAGCTCGGAATACTGGAATTAAAACTTCAAGAGGAAAATACATAGCTTTTTTAGATGATGATGATGAATGGTTACCTACGAAAATCGAAAAGCAATTAAAATTAATTGATGAAACGATTGGACTCGTATACTGTAAAGGATTTTATGTTGATGAAGCAAATGGAGATGTCCTTCCTTATGCTAATGACAGGAATTTCAAGTCTGAAGTTACATACAGCGATTTACTGTATGGTGACTATATAGGGACTACAACTCAAGGACTGATTCCTAAAAAAGTCTTTGAAATGGTTGGAGGATTCCTAATAGGCCAACCTGCAAGACAAGATTATGAAATGTGGATAAGAATAAGTACTCAATTTCGATGCGTGGGGGTTAATGAACCACTCTTTAAGCATTACATACATAAAGGGGATCAAATATCTAAAAGTAGTGATAAGGCAATCAAAGGAATGGAAAATATATATAATAAATATCGGGCTGGATACAAACAACATCCGCTTGCTGAAGTCCATATTCTGATTCACATAGGGAAGCAATATCGTTCTACTGGAAATATCACAAAGGCACTACAGTATTTTTGGAGAGCTGTTATAAAGACACCCCAAATGTTGTTATTTGATGGCCCTCAATTAATTAGAGTCATCAAAGGTAGGAGGGCGTAATAAATGGATGAAAAATTTTGGAATTCGATAAATGAAATTGTGAACGTTAAAGCTGAGAGTATTATCGGAGGGGAGATGATACAGGGTGGGCATAATGGGCCTTACTATGATACTGAGAGGGCCGGAAGAAACATAGCTCATTGGATTAATATCTTTACTGATTACTATTATTACACAAATGATGAAAAATATAAGAGGTGTGTTAAGCTCCTTTCTGAATATTTTCTACGAGGCACTGATAAAGCGGATTGTGGTGTCTATTATTGCAGAGAAAAGAGAGGAAGTGGTAATTACATTAATGGTACAATAGGTTCTGCATGGTTGATTGAGGGAATGGTTTCTGCATATAAAGTGTTGCAAAGAAAAGAACTATTGAATGAAGCTATTAAATTATTCAAGCAATTTCCATTTGATAAGAATAATGGAATGTGGGAAATGAAAGAGATTACAGGTGAAAATATTGGCTTAGATATTACATACAATCATCAATTATGGTTAGCGGCTGCTGGAGCTGAAGTTTTAGATTTTGTTGATGATCCTGAGATCAGAGAATCAATAAATTTGTTTCTGGACAAGTCTAGTGAAACACTCTTTGTGATGCCTACAGGGGTCATTTGCCATTTCGCTAATTGTTATACAAAAAAAGCACAAATGTTAAAAAATAAATTGAAATATATCAGACATGCAGCTGAGATAAGAGTGGATCGGGCATCTTTAGAGTACAAAGAAATTGGGTATCATATGTTCAACCTTTATGGTTTTGCTATTATTTACAGGAGGTTCAGCAAACACAGATTTTTTAGGACAGAAAAATTTTTGAAAGCATTGAATTATATTACAAAAGAAGACTACTTGCATAAGCTGTATCAATATAACGCTGACAAAGATGGGACAGGATTAACTTGCAAGTATACAGACAGATTAATTAATACATATGCATTTCCCTATAATTCTCCTGCTTTTGAACTGCCGTATGTGTGTGAGTGCTTCAAACTCAATAATCTTGAAGAACAAAAGGCAGTAATGATGAAATATCAATTTGCAAATACATTTGATGAAGCAAAATGCTCATTTTCTCGAAACACTGAAGATTCGGAAGTCCTGACAGCGCGATTATATGAATTGACTAAAAGTGAGTGGTTTTGGGAGGGTAGAAGAGGTGAATAATAAATCTAAGGAGTTGGCGAAAAATACTCTTTTGCTCGCGGTCGGAAATATCCTTACAAAGGGCCTACTGTTTGTGATGGTACCCTTTTTCAGCTCATGGCTATCGACTGAAGACTATGGGGCATTCGATTTGTTCTGCACATATGTTTCTTTGCTAATTCCTTTTGCGACGTTGGCAACAGGAGAAGCTATATTTAGGTTTTCTGTAGAAAGTGAAAGTACAGAATATGATATAAAAAGATATGTTACGAATGGTCTATTATTAGTAACATCAAGCTTTATAGTTATATGTGGATGTTTGTCTATATATTTTGCAATAAGCGGATGGACAATGTTTATTCCATTTATCCTTTTACTTTTGGGCGAGTTATATAACAATCATCTCCAGTCATTTTTGCGAGCAATTAAGAAACTAAATATTTACTCGTTTTGTAGTGCGTTTACGGTAGTTTTTATAGCAATAATTGTTACTATATTTGTGAGATTCCTGAATTTGGGATTGAAAGGTATAATACTCGGCTATGCTTTTGGGTATATTGTTGGAGACGTTATAATAGCTTTAATATCTCATTATCGTAGATATATTGATCTTTCCCTCATTGGAAAAGATGTTATAAATAAGCTTATAAGGTATTCATATCCTCTGATTCCAAATAGTGTCTCATGGTGGATAATGAATGTTTCAGATAGATTTTTCATAAACATTTTTATTGGAGTTGCTGCGAATGGAATATATGCAATAGCGAATAAAATCCCCGCACTTTGTTCAGCAGTATTTAGTGTTTTTAATATTTCTTGGCAACAGACAGCGGCCGAAGTCGTTGAAAGTGGAAATACTGATGAAATAGCGAATTATTTTAATAGAGTATTTAATGTTGTATTAAATAAACTACTTTCCATTTGCATAGGCGTCATGAGCTGTAATTTTATATTTTTTAATTATATTTTTGACAAAAAATATTTCGAAGGATATTTATATAGCCCAATTCTTATTAGCGCGATTATATTTATGGTCATGTCAACTTTTTATGGTGGAATTCAGATTAGTTTAAGAATGCCAAAGGAGAATGGCATTACTACCATGGCGGGCGCTGCATGTAATATAGTAATCAATGTAATTTTAATCAATTTTTTAGGTTTGTATGCAGCAGCAATTTCAACATTTTGCGCTTATTTATTAGTGGAAGAATTAAGAAGAATAAAATTAAAGAATATAGTTTCTTTTAAATTATCTAAGATTAATTTAGTGAGTATTATTATCTTTGTGTACTATCTAGTTTGTGCATATTTAATTGGATACAAAATCCTATCATGGACAAATTTTATTCTTGCATGCATTATATTTATATATCTAAATAAAGATATTTTTATGCTGATTTGGAATAAGACATTAAGGGTGTTAAGAAAATGAAGACTATTGAACTGCGCCTCAAAAAAAGGTCAATCTTATACTTTTTTGCGAGTTTGTTGGCAATTGAACCAACTTATTTTGCAGGTATAGGTTGGCTTGATAACACTATTTATAACTATGGCATTCCTTTACTGTTTATTGTACTTTTAATTCTTACAATAAAGCGAAAGTATATTAATAAATTTCTAGTATTATCTTTCGTGTTTTATTTTCTAATAGGTTTATCAACAGTATTATATTCAGGGTCCATATCATCATTGTTTATAAATTTTTTAACGATTGGCTCAATAGCTTTTCTTGTGAATTATGGTTGCCGTAGAGATGGCTTGATGTTCTGCAAATGTATGGGGACAGTGTTTTTTATATACGCAATAATTAATTTGTCTATTGTATTTCTATCTGGTGACATAATTAGTTCTATTTACAATTCTGTCAACTATCAATGGTTTTTAGGACATAGAAATGGCCTAATTAAGATATTATTACCTGGCGTAGCATTTGTGTGTCTTCCTGATATTGTTCAGCATAATAGGCTCAAGCTTTCGTCCTGGATATATATTATATTAATGTGCATAACAATAATAATTGGGTTTTCATCTACATCAATTATTGCGTTAGCCTTATTCGGTCTTTGCATATTCGCTGATCTAAAAGAATGGAAAATTGCTAGGATTGCAAGTCCCTTATTTGCAATCGGAATCAATATCGTGTTTTTCATTTTATTTGTGGTACTGAGAGTACAGTATATGTTTTCAAATCTTATTGTGGGTATTTTTGGAAAAACTCTAGAGTTTACCGGTAGGACTTACTTGTGGGACAGATTACTCTTGTCTATTGTAAAGCATCCAATATTAGGGCAAGGAATCCAAAGTTCGCAAACAATGCAAGCCTTGTTAAATTATTCAAACTCAAGCTCTCATAATCTGATGCTTGACTATTTATATCAAGGAGGCATTTTATGTCTTGCGGTGTTTTTCATGTTAGTAATATTATCTGCAAAAAAGAGCATAAAGAATGCTGATAGTCATGTATCAACAAAAGCCTATGTTTTTGTCTGCTCATCTCTTGTGGGACTATCTATAGTTTGGAATACTGATACATTTTCAGGTACGAATTTAACTACTACAATTGCATTGTTAGGACTTTTATTTAATCTTGAGTATTGCAATATAAAAGTCATACGGAGGGGCGATAATGATACAATTTAGCTCAAACGCTGCACTATATGTTCTTTATTTCATTGGCTTTATCTGTTTGCCTATGATAGTTTGGGTCACTATTAAGCGCAAGGGAGAGGGAGAACCCATATTTGATTTACATACAACAAATTGGATTCGTGGAATTTGTGCTTCAATAATTGTCGTTGGACATTTTTCAAATCATCTTTCGTTTCCTGGGCTGCTGAAGCTTTATAGCCCAATAACAGGATATGCGGTTTCTGTATTTTTAGCCTTATCTGGTTATGCACTTGAAACTAGATATAGATTGGATAATACATATTTAAATGGATTTGTTAAAAAAGATTAGTAAGGATATACCTACCGTGGGTTACAACAACAGTATTTTTGTGCATCATTTATAACGTTAAAAATCCACGAGAAATCATTTCAGGATTGCCTATGACGGGGACGCTGACCGCTGCCTATGTGTCGATGAAAAGGGAAATGTTATCACCGGTGATCACATTCTGTATATCTACGGTTGCTATATGAAAGAACGTGGTAAGCTGTTAAATAATACAGTCGTTACCACAGTTATGTCCAACTTTGGCCTCTACAAGGCTTTTGATGAGCAGGGTATCGGCTACGTTAAGACTGCTGTGGGTGACAAGTATGTTTACGAGTATATGGCAAAGAACGGTTGCCGCATTGGTGGTGAGCAGAGCGGCCATATCTTCTTCTCCAAGTACGCAAGCACTGGTGACGGTATTCTGACCAGCTTGAAGATGATGGAAGTCATGTTGGCAAAGAAGAAGCCAATGAGCGAACTGGCAGCACCGCTGAAGATCTATCCGCAGGTGCTGGAAAATGTCCGCGTGACCGATAAGAAGGCCGCACAGAATGATCCTGCTGTGCAGGAAGCTGTAAGTACGGTAGCCGAGGCTCTGGGCGATACCGGCCGTATTCTGGTGCGTGAATCCGGCACTGAACCGGTCGTTCGTGTTATGGTGGAAGCACCTGACCATAATACTTGCCAGAAGTATGTTGACGAAGTGGTCAACGTGATTTGCGAAAAGGGATATAAGGCATAAAGTCAATGACAACTCTGGCAGTTCCCGGAGTCGTTTCGCATAAAAGGGAAAGTATAATAGATTAAATAACGGGAGGGATAAACCTATGTGTGGAATCGTTGGTTTTACAGGAAACCGACAGGCAGCACCGATCCTGCTGGATGGTCTGTCAAAACTGGAATATAGAGGATATGACTCGGCCGGATTGGCGGTTCGTGACAGCGAGAAGCCGGCGCAGGTGGTAAAATCGAAAGGGCGTCTTTCGAATCTGGTTGAAAAGACAGATTCGGGGAAGACTTTGATCGGTACCTGCGGTATCGGGCACACTCGTTGGGCAACTCACGGAGAACCCAGCCAGACAAATGCACATCCTCATGTTTCGGGAAATTGTAAGAAGTCAGGTTCAGGAGAAGTTGAGTCAGAAGTTGTGGGTGTTCACAACGGAATCATCGAAAATTACACAGAATTAAAGGAAAAGCTTTTAAAGCATGGTTATCAGTTTTACAGTCAGACAGATACCGAAGTTGTTATAAAACTGGTTGATTATTACTACAAGAAGTATAATCTGGGACCCATCGATGCTATTGCAAAGACAATGGTTCGCGTTCGTGGATCTTATGCCTTGGAGCTTATGTTTAAGGATTACCCGGGTGAAATTTGGGTTGCAAGAAAAGACAGCCCCATGATCATCGGAATCACTAACGGTGAGACTTATGTGGCATCGGACGTTCCGGCAATTCTTAAGTACACAAGAAATGTTTATTATATAGACAATCTTGAGTTTGCAAAGCTGACTCCAGGAGAGGCTCATTTTTACGACCTTAACGGAGATGAAGTTGAAAAGCAGACAACGGAGATAAAGTGGGATGCTGAGGCAGCGGAGAAGGCAGGATTTGAGCATTTCATGATGAAGGAGATCCATGATCAGCCTAAGGCGGTTCAGGATACATTGAATTCTGTAATCAAAGATGGAACAATCGATCTGTCTAAGGTTGAGATCACAGAAGACGAGATTAAGGCTTTTGAACAGATCTATATCGTTGCATGTGGCTCAGCATGGCACGTTGGAATGGCTGCACAGTATGTTTTTGAGGATATGGCGGACATTTCGGTAAGAGTTGAGTTGGCGTCAGAGTTTCGTTACAGAAAAATGCCACTTAACAAAAAAGCGCTGGTAATCGTTGTGAGTCAGTCAGGTGAAACAGCCGATACATTGGCTGCACTTAGGATGGCAAAAGAAAAGGGCATTATGACGATGGCCATTGTAAACGTTGTTGGAAGCAGCATTGCACGTGAAGCGGATAAAGTTTTCTATACGCTTGCCGGACCTGAGATCTCTGTAGCAACCACAAAAGCTTACAGTGCACAGCTTGCAGCCATGTATTGCCTGGCTGTTAAGTTTGCAAAGGTCAGAGGAGAAATTAACGAAGAGCAGTATGGATACTACATTTCTGAACTTTTGACAATTCCTGAAAAGATCAAGAAGATTTTGGACGATAAGGAAAGAATCCAGTGGTTTGCGGCAAAATACGCAAATGCGCATGATGTGTTCTTTGTAGGGCGTGGTATTGATTATGCGGTTTGTCTGGAGGGAAGTCTTAAGCTGAAGGAAATCAGCTACATTCATTCCGAGGCGTATGCTGCAGGTGAACTTAAGCATGGAACAATAAGCTTGATTGAGCATGGAACGCTTGTTATCGGAGCACTTACACAGAGCAAATTGTATGAAAAGACCGTCAGCAATATGCTGGAATGCAAGAGCCGCGGCGCCTATCTTATGGGCCTCACCACTTACGGCAACTACGAGATCGAGGATCAGGTGAATTTCACGGTTTATGTACCCAAGGTGGATGAGTACTTTATTGGAAGCCTTGCAGTAGTTCCTTTGCAGCTCATGGGATACTATGTTTCCGTGGCGAAAGGTCTTGATGTGGATAAGCCAAGGAATCTGGCAAAGAGCGTTACAGTGGAATAAGATAAAAATTCGAGTGTATATTCCGTTCCAATAGTGCACCCTTTTCGGAAATTGAGAGCACCCCTTCCGGAAAACCAGTGCAAGGTCTCCGGAAAGAGAGTGCAATTGTTTGTTAATTACCAGGGTTCTAAAGAAACTTTGATTCCATTTTTCTTGAGTGTGGCCCGAAGGAGCTCGATGTAGTCCCAAAGGTGCTGGATCTCGATCCAGTTGCTGTGACATAGTTCATTAGCTTCTTCCAATTCTGTACGGGTCAGCTCATAATCGACCCATTTGATACATTTATGGTCCTTGCTGAGTGCACAATAATCAGTCATTTATGCCTCCGTTCCGGAAGTTGAGACCATGACGTTCGCGCATGGATACTCTTCCTTCTATGGCCACGTTATAGGCATTATGAATGATACGATCAATAATGGCTTCAGTCAGAGTGGCATTGGATTCATCGCCGATCCTTGTGTACCAGCCTTCGGGTTCAAACTGTGTACAGAAGATAACCGAGCCCTTTACGCTCTTTGCTTCTATGATTTCAAGAAGCGCCGAAGCCTGTTCGACTGATACCGGTGTTAACAGTAACTCATCCAGGATCAATAAATCGATCTTTTGATAAGCGGATATGACCTTTTTGAATGAACCATCTCCATATGAGATCATAAGTTCATTCAGAAGATCAGGAAGCCTTATATAACGCGTTTTAATGTAGTTGCGGCAGGCAGCTATTCCAAGAGAACAAGCAATATATGTTTTTCCGTTCCCTGAGGCACCTTTAAGGATTATGTGATGATCATCTGAGATATAGCGGCAACTTGACAATTCCAACATTTGGCTTTTGTCGAGCTTGCGATCAGCATGATATTCAATGTCTTCCATACATGCATTGGGATATCGGAAGGTGGCAGCACTGATAAGCTTTTGCAACTTCGTGTTTTTGCGCTTTTCCCATTCCCTGTCTACCATAAAGCCAAACCTGTCTTCAAAAGGCAAAGATTCGTAAGTGTGTGAGTCTTTACACTGCATCTCAAACGCGTCAGCCATTGCAGACAAATGCATTTCATGAAGCTTATCGATAGTCTTTTGATTAAGCATCAGGCTTCACCTCCTTTGTAATAGGAGGCACCTCTTGTGATGCCGTATGAAGAACCTCGCGAAGCATTAAGGCTTGATGGCTTTGGCACTTTATCCTGACCGTTATGCAGTATGGTTGTGATATTCTTGAGGCTTGGATTTGGCGTATAGCTC
>JAEEGL016886657.1_pt1 | contig 21976 bp, 20 predicted proteins | sample 9134231 | NCBI WGS metagenome assembly JAEEGL01 (sample SAMN16246548, study PRJNA631951) | gut metagenome | biome: gut microbiome; feature: rumen; material: fiber-attached | host: Bos | place: Iran: Karaj | collected 2018-10 | reverse complement strand
TCAGTGATTTGTACTATCGTGCACCAGTATGGATTAGCCGAGTATTGGTGATGGATACCAGACTAATTGTGTACCGATTAGTCGAGTATTAGTGATAGATACTGGACTAATTGAGTACTGATTAGTCGAGTATTAGTGATAAATACTGGACTAATTGCGTATCGATTAGTCGAGTGAGAATCATTGGTACTGTACGGTGTGATGGTAGTCTCTATATACTAAAAGGCATAAACTCCAGTCTCAGTTACTACTTTAACTTGAATCTATAGCCGAGTGTGAGATTCAGACAACGGTTATGGAAAGAGGAAAGATCAGGGTACTTCTTTTTCAATATTTCCTGCAAATATTTTCAGAAGATTTTGGTGGATACAAATAGTATTGTTACTTTTGCATGCTCAAAAATAGATTTTAATTATTCGACACATGAAACATTTTTTTCTTTCAGTTTGTTTGTTGATGGTTGCTCAGGGTGCTATGGCATCCCAAGGACCGGTACAGGATTCACTGAATGTGGTAAACAGGAAGCCGGTACAACACACACTATCAATAAACTATGATTTAGGGTGGATCACATCGAAGGTGGCTGATCCTATGTCAAGTCGTGAGTATTCCTGGCGTACCGGTCAGGGAGTACATGCAGAATATACCTGTGTCTTCTCCAAAGGGATGGGATTCGGTTTGATGGGAGATCACAGTTTTACAGATTTCCCTTCTTCGGGAATCACCCTTGATTATATTGCCCCTGAGTTTGCCATGCGTGGCGGTAAGAACAAATGGCAGTTCTGCATGGCTGCCGGTCTGGGTTATGCGCATTATAAGGATGATTATGGCTCTGATGCCAAGTCGGGCATTGGAGCACACTACTCCATTGGTGCTGAGTATCTATTGACTCGTCATATCGGTGTGGGTGCAGATATGTTGGTCGTGAATACGAATTTCGGAAAAGATAAGAGTGGCTACTATGACTACAATGCCATCAATCGTTTCTCATTTCTTGTAGGTTTAAGATTCCATCTGTAATTTAGTAGTATGAAAAGAATAATGCTTTTAATGTTGGTGTTTTACCAACTGACAACCAGTGCACAACTGAAATACTGTGTAGGTCCTCAGGAGTATGGGGCAGGAGAGTGGATTGAGCTTAATGTGCCCATCCAGGTGGATCATCGTTCTAAGGAACAGAAATGGTGGTGGGGCGGTAGTGAGTTTAAGTTTATTACCGAAGACAAGAAAACCGATAAGATGCTCCGCAACGATGCCTTTGTTATTATGTATCAGGATAGTCTGTACGTTAACTGCAAGCGATTAAGAAGTAATGAGACGCTTGGAAAACGACCCTTCGGCACAGGATATACCAAAGCCTTTCCATTAAGTGATGGTAATCTTCTTGTAGTATATCCGCCGGTATCGTCGGGGAATGCCATCTTGGGGACTTCCGTTCTTTTCGGTGTTGTTGCCGGCATTGCCGTTGCCGGGGCTGTTTCCGGTGATGTGCTGAAGAATATGGTTTGTTACCTGGTTCGTACCGGTACACTTTCCGGAGACAAGAATGTGAAGGTTCTTCGGGTCGATACTGAACTGATGGAGAAACTGTTGGCAGATGATCCTGACATGTTGAATGAGTATAAGTCGGTCAAGAAAAAGAAAGCGCGCGAGAGCGCTGCCAATACCCTTGACATCTTCACGCGTAAGGGTTGGATACAGAAATAAGAATGGGATGTGCCGCCGCACATCCCATTCTTATTAGATTTATTATTCGTCTTACTCTTTTTAGCATCGTAATCAATTCAACAGAGGATCGATGGAGTCTGGGGTTACGAACGGGTTGAAAGTGCTTTCCTCTTCCATGAACACTCTTGACTTTTTGATACTCTCCAACATTGCTATTCTCTTTGCAATGGTTTCTTTGTTTAATACATTTGTTCTCATAATCTTATATTTTTTTGTTATTATTTCTTTGTTTCTATTGCAAAGATATAACCGATTCTGTCACTCACATTTTTTTTGTGTGTTTTTCTGTTGATGTTGTATGGACAAGGATACGGCTGATGGACATATCGCTGAAAATGCTGAAAAAACTGTCCAATGAGTTTATAAAAATTATGAGATTATGAGTTGTAGGGATAGGGTTTGTCCCTTCCCGAAAGAATCACGACCGGGTAAACAAGAATGAGTTGATGCATTACTTACTCACAAAAAAAGAGGGCACTTGCGTGTCCTCTTTTATGGAATGAAATAGTTATGTCAGTCATCCATGTCGAGATCTACGGGCAGACCGTCACCGTTGAATTCAATCTCCATCCGGTTGTCTAACGTTACATTGTACCTTGTCTTGAACAGACTACGTTCTTTCTTGATCAAAAGAACTTTTGCATCGGGCTGGTTCTGCTCAATGTAAGCCTTGGCTGCAGGAGGAAGTTCACTCTCGGGAACGACACTGTCAAACTCACAACTGCTGAGCAGCATGAAGCCAGCCATAACAATGATCAGTCTAAAATACTTCATCTTTATTACGGTAATAATAATATGGTAGCACTACGGGCAGCCTGAGCACCCATGACTAGCACTTGAGCGATATCGGCTGTCTTTGAAGGACCGCTGATAAATGTTCCGTAGCCATCGTATTTCTCATCGAAACGGATACGTTTGTAAGCCTCGTGCATGTTATTGACAATCTCAGACTTCTTTAAAAGAATGACAAGGTTCTCAGAGATAAAACAAACTGCTTTCTCCACCATTGTCTGAGGCACCCATACGCAGGCGTTCTCAGCAACACCGAATACACCTTTGATAACACCTACATCAGTGCCATTCAAAGCCTGTGGCGAACCGATGGTGTCAGGATTACGGGTGGCGATAGTCACTTCCGGCAGGTTACTGGCAATCTCTTTGGCATCCGGGTACAACTCCTTGATGATCTCATTGATGTCTTTACCCGGTTCTACTTTAACCACCTTACCGCCAACCATCTCTGTCATTGAGATAAACTGAGCCAGCGGGTCAGGATAGGTAATGCCCTTAATATCCGTAAGGTCGGGCATGTCGTACCTTTCTTTTATATTTGCTCTGTACTTTGACAGAATATCTTCTTTCTTACTCATTGTCAGATAATTTGATTATTTAACTTTACCTTTTTTCCACAATTCCTGGAAGGAGTTCTTCGGGAACTTCATCATCTTGTGTCCACCCTGTGCCCATGGGTTGAGTCCGCAGTTCATCATGGCATCGGGAACCCAATTGGCCATCGGTGCAAACTTCATGGCGGTGTTATACATAGCACTGCTGCCATAGAGCATCTTCATACCCTTACACATCATTTTCTTTTGTGGATTTGCTGTTCCGAAGTCATCCAGGTTTTGGCGCCACTGATAGATCTGATCACCAAGGTTGATCTTCACGGGGCACAATGTCTGACAACTCAGACAGAGCGTACATGCCGATACGTTGCCACTATGTGCCTGAGGATCACGCAGCATACCGAGGTTGATACCGATAGGACCGGGGATGAAGTATGAATAGCTGTAACCACCGGAACGGCGATATACCGGACAACTGTTCATACAGGAACCACAACGGATGCACTTCAGTACTTCCCAGTGCTCAGGATCTGCGATGAAGTCACTGCGACCATTGTCAACAAGGATGATATGCATCGGAGCTGCTGTAGGACGAGCCTTACGGAAATGTGAGGTAAAGGTAGTGGTGGGCTGTCCTGTACCTGCACGACAGAGCATACGCTGGAACACAGCCAGACAGTCGTAGTTGGGAATCACCTTCTCCAATCCGATGGCTGCGATATGTAGTTTCGGGCAGGAGGTGCTCATATCAGCATTACCCTCGTTGGTACAAACCACGATGTCACCGGTCTCGGCAATACCGAAGTTGGCTCCTGTCATTCCCGCATCGGCAGTAAGGAACTCATTACGCAAACTCAGACGTGCCATGTATGTAAGGTAGGTTGGATCGTGATTACCCTTCTCAGTACCCAGTTTCTCCTCAAACAGTTCACCGACATCATCATGATTCAGGTGGATAGCCGGCATTACGATATGGCTGGGTTTCTGTCCTTTCAACTGGATAATACGCTCACCCAAGTCGGTCTCTACTACCTCGATACCATGCTCCTCAAGGAAGGGATTCATCTCACACTCCTCGGTAAGCATACTCTTACTCTTAACGATCTTCTTCACATTGTGCTCGGTGAGGATCTCCAGAACAATCTTGTTGAACTCATCGGCATCTTTGGCCCAGTGGACGATACATCCGTTTTTCTCTGCATTGGTAGAGAACTGCTCCAGATATTCATCGAGATGGGTTACGGTGTGGCGCTTGATGGCTGAGGCTTTCTCACGTAACTGCTCCCATTCCTCCAGTCCATAGGCCATATTGTCTCTCTTTGTGCGCACCGACCAGAATGTTGCGTCGTGCCACTTCGCATATTTTTGGTTCTTTAAGAACTCTTGTGCTGCTTTTGAATGTGCTGTACTCATAAATATTATGTTATTAAGTTGGCGAGTTAACAAGCTGACGATATATCGAAAACGAGTTAATACCCTAAACTCTAAACCCTAAACTCTAAACTCTAAACCGTCTACAGTCCTGCTGCCATGATCTCTACGGCATGTTTGAACTGAATCTTCATGCCTTGTTTCTTGGCAACACCTTGCATATGCATCAAGCAAGAGCAGTCGGGACCAGTGATATATTCAGCACCGGTAGCCATGTGACGCTCTACTTTGTCTTTACCCATTTGCTCACAGATGGCGGTCTCTTCAATAGAGAACATTCCACCGAATCCGCAGCACTCATCGGGACGCTCAGGCTCTACGACCTCACAACCTTCTACCAGTTCCAGCAGATCCTTGATCTTGTTGAACTTCTTGATATGCTCCTCGGAAGGAGAACTGAGTCCTAACTCACGTACACCATGGCAGGAGTTGTGAAGACTTACCTTGTGTGGGAACTTACCGGGAAGGCTCTTTACTTTCACTACATCGTGCAGAAACTCTACTACATCCATGATCTTATCGGAGGTAACACACTCATGCTTGCCTTTCAACAGGCGGGGATAATTGATCTTGACGAATGCCGTACAACTCACGGAGGGAGCTACCACATAGTCGAAGTCCTTGAATTTGTCTTCAAACTTCTCAGCCAGAGGAACTGCCATCTTCTCAAATCCCGCATTGGCCATAGGTTGTCCGCAACAGGTTTGATTCAACGGATATTCCACATCCAGACCGAGACTCTTTAAGAGCTTGTAGGTGGCGACACCGACTTCTGGGAAGACAGCATCGACGTAGCAGGGAATAAATAAACCGATTTTCATGCTATTATTATTGTTCGCTTAATAAGTTGATAGTTACAATAGATAAAGTTATAATGACGCAAATATAACAAAAAATGTTCGTATTTTAAACGATAGACAAGTATTCTCACGGGATTTTCATACTTTTTAACAAAAGATACCCAATGAGTATATAGCTCCACTGTTCTGTTTCTGATATAAAACAGATGTAGAAAAATCATAAGAATTACGTAGCTTATAAACTGACCTTAATCTCTTTTCCAGAGTACTGCACCATTACTCCTTCGGGATTATCCAGATTGAGCGGCTTGGGAGCATTTCCTGAGACAAGAACTATGTTAAAGCGGCGGTTTTTCAGCATACCGGGGAACTGTCCTTGACGGGTACTGAATCTGACAGTGCGAGTAGCATCGTCGTAGTTGATGTCTATGGTAGCATACTGACCGCGTTCATAGTTGTAGTTTACTCCTTCATCCTCGTAAAGCTGGAAGACACCATCAGAACCTGCATAAATATAAAGATTGATGAGTTCTGCTGGTTTCTCATCACTCCACTCCATCTTAGGACCGAAGGGGATGATACTTCCTTCTGGAACATATACAGGAATCTGCTCGTATGGAGCATCGACGATTAATGTCTGTCCACCCTGAATCATTTCACCCGTATATAGATCATACCAGTTTTTGTTTTTCGGGAAATAAACGCTACGGTTTCGAGCCTTATAGTAACCTACAGGACATGCCATCAGGGCAGGACCGAGCATCCATTGATCCTTGATGTCAAGTACCTGGTGGTCTGTGCCGAAATTCATGACCAAAGCACGCATCATCGTATAATCCTTGAAGTGAGTCCAGGCAGCTAAAGAGTAGAGATAAGGCATCAGTTGATAACGAAGACCATCATAGTAGATAAACGAACGATACGCTTGATGGTCTTCCGGGGCGATGTTCCATATCTCGCGCAAAGGCCACTGACCATGACTACGGAAGATAGGCACAAATGCTCCAAACTGGTTCCATCGGCATTGCAACTCACGCCACTCCTTGAGATCCTCATTCTCCTGTCCTGTCTGGTCATAAAGCTGTTGAGCTTTGACATAACGCTTCTCAACACAGAAACCACCTTGATCCATACCCCAGAATGGAATGCCGGACATCGAGAAATTCAGACCGGCTGTCATTTGGGCACGCATATCTTCCCATCGTGTTCCTATATCACCGCTCCACGTAGCTGTACTATATCGTTGTTCGCCGGCAAAACCGCTACGGGTAAGAAGAAAAACACGAGGTTCATCCCGCATGCCTTTCCACACACCGCGTTGACCATTATATATGGCATCTGCATTGACGATGGAGTATGCATTGAAATACTCTGTTGATGTTCCTAAGGCTGTAGGACCGCAAAGGGCTTTGCGATACCACAAGGGTGTACAGTCGCGTACGTTGGGTTCTGAGGCATCCATCCACCAGGCATCAATGAAGGTTGAGAGCCCCTCCCCAGCCCTCCCCGAAAGGGATGGAGACTTGAGGGTGGAGTGTTTCTTTTTGCTTTTTTTCAGGGCAAGTCCGCTATAGAGATTTTCATCCATCTGTCGCCAGAACATCTTGCGGGCTTCAGGACTGTAAGCATCGTAGAAACCTGCTACATAACCACGGCCTACCCAGTCGTGGATATCATCTTTTATCGCTTGGGTGTACATCCACCCTTTGCTGTCGAGTTCCTTATAGTTAGCGGTGTTGACATAGAACTTGGGCCATACGCTGATCATAAAACGTCCGTGCATCTGATGGACGCTGTCGATCATGGCTTGTGGGTTGGGGTAGCGGGAGGCATCAAACTGATGACTGCCCCATTGGTCCTCCTTCCAATAGAACCAATCCTGTACGATATTGTCGATAGGGATATGTCGGCGACGGAACTCAGCCAGTGTCTCTTCTACCTCACTGCTGGACTTGTAACGCTCACGACTCTGCCAGAATCCCAATGCCCACTTGGGATAGAGCGAGGCACGACCGGTCAGTGTACGATAACCCGCAATCACCTCATCCATATTCTTTCCGGCAATGAAATAGTAGTCCATGTCCTTAGCCATCTCACTCCATACCGACAGTCTTCCGCGTTCTTCCTCTGTTCGGGGTTGGGCGACACGCAATCCACAATAACTCTCCCCACCGTCGGGCTTCCATTCTATACGCAGGTGGATCCTTTTACCTCCCTGCATCGGGAAGTCAAATTTATAACTGTTGGGGTTCCAGGCGGTGCGCCACCGTTCTGCCACCACTTCCTTGCCATCCAGATAAACCTTAATATAACCGGCATAATAGAGGATAAACTGATAGAGCGATGTCACAGAGGGCTCGATAAATCCCTCGTAGGTGACGGTGGCTCCATCCAGACGGAATCCCTGTGGCAGGTTCTTGATACCTCCGTTTTCTGTTCTGCAAGCAATCTCAGAGGTCTTGGGGAAGGCATACTCATAGTAGATGCTGTCTTCATTGCGTATGATCTTCTTGCCATCCTTCTCGATATAGGTGCCTGTCAGATGTCCTGGGCGCCCTTTCTTATCGTAAAGCTTGAAAGCCTTGTTCAGCTGCAGGTAGTCATTGGGATTGCCAAAGCGACAGTAGCTATAACTGTCCCATAGCAGTCCGTAGTGCTTGTTTGAAAGCACGAAGGGAACGGATACTTTGGTGTTATACTGGAACAGATCTTCGTTGCGCCCCTTCATGTTCAGTTCTTCACTCTGGTGCTGTCCCAGTCCGTAAAAGGCTTCATCATCAGGTGAGTCGAACAGCATCTGCCAAGATAGTCCGTGGCGCTGCTCATCGGTCACGGATGATCCACTACGAAGTCCCAGTTCTCGTTCCGGCACGGTGTAGTTCCAGAACTTCTTGCCTTGTTCAGATTCACGCAATAAGGTCTTGCCATCAGCATCCAGGAATGTTATTCTACCAGTACGCCGACTCACGACAGCCTGCACCTGTGCGGCTTTCACACAAATGTTCTCAGCATCTTCTGTCACCTCATATTGTGGCGTTGCGGTCTGTGGCACGATAATCAGACTCTTCGGTTTTTGGGGCAGAACGTCATCACTCGTGGCCCGCACACGAATAATACCATCGTCCATCACTTGAAGACATACTATTCGTGCCTGTCCACTATCCGGTCGGATAATGATTTCCCGTCCATGCCGTTCCACAGATGCAGCCTGCATGGTTAATATTCCTGTCAACAACGTCAACATCAAAATATTCAGTCTTTTCATATATTTCAATAGTTTTCTCATGTCAGCATTCATTTTAAATACATTCACAGAGTGTCTTTATAAGGACACATTCCATTCGTTCATGATGGCTTCAGTTGCAAAGATAAGCAAAAGTTTTGATTAACGGGACTTATAATATCAGATTTTTATTTATCTTTGCATCGCAAAAAGTATAAATGATAATTCAGTCATGATTGTTTGTATTGCAGAGAAACCCAGTGTAGCGCGTGACATCGCGAGAATTATCGGTGCTACAGTCTCCAAGGATGGATATATGGAAGGTAATGGCTATCAGGTGACATGGACGTTCGGACATCTGTGTACCCTGAAGGAGCCGCATGACTATACCCCTATGTGGAAACGCTGGAGCTTGTCATCACTGCCGATGATTCCACCGACCTTTGGCATTAAACTCATTGATGATAAGGGCATCGCCAAACAGTTCGCCACGATAGAACGGTTGATGCAGGCTGCCGATATGATTATCAACTGCGGTGATGCCGGACAGGAGGGAGAACTGATTCAGCGGTGGGTGATGCAGAAGGCAAATGCTAAGTGCCCGGTGAAACGGTTGTGGATCTCCTCGATGACCGACGAAGCGATACAAGAAGGTTTCCAGCAGTTGAAAGAACAGCATGATTATGACTCATTGTATTTTGCAGGACTCTCACGCGCTATCGGTGACTGGCTCCTCGGAATGAATGCCACCCGTCTGTACACTTTGAAATACGGACAGAACAAACAGGTGTTGAGCATCGGCAGGGTGCAGACTCCCACGCTCGCACTGATTGTCAACCGACAGAAAGAGATTGAAAACTTTGTGCCAGAGCCTTACTGGGTGCTCTCTACGATCTACCGCGATACTACCTTCCTTGCGACGAAGGGAAAATATACGTCTAAGGAAGAGGGTGAGAAAGCCTTCGAGACGATTGCTGGCAAACCGTTCACCGTTACCTCCGTACAGAAGAAAAACGGTGTGGAAGCACCTCCACATCTTTATGATCTTACCTCTCTGCAGGTGGATTGCAACAGGAAATTCTCGATGAGTGCAGAACAGACACTGAATACCATTCAGAGCCTGTATGAAAAGAAACTGACCACCTATCCACGTGTGGATACCCAGTTCCTCAGTGATGATATCTATCCGAAATGTCCCGGGACTATGAACGGGTTGTATCAGGTGCAGCACAATGGGGTACAACCATATGCCCAGTTGGTGAAAGCACTCGGTGGTAAACCCTTGAGGAAATCGAAGAAAGTATTTGATACCTCTAAGGTGACCGACCACCATGCCATTATCCCTACGGGCGTGAGACCCTCTAATCTTTCAGATTTCGAATGGAAGGTGTACGACCTGATAGCTAAGCGTTTTATCAGTGTGTTTTATCCAGATTGCAAATTTGCTACCACTACCGTGATGGGTGCTGTCGATGAGGTGGAGTTTAAGGTTACGGGTAAGCAGATCCTCGAACCTGGTTGGCATGTGGTGTATGATTCATCCAAAGATGATATACCTTCCGAACAGGAGAAAAATGACAAGACGGAAGAGGTGAAGACACTACCGGCATTTATGAAGGGGGAGTCGGGGCCGCATACTCCTACTCTGACGGAGAAATGGACGACACCACCTAAATATTATACTGAGGCAACCTTATTGCGAGCCATGGAGACAGCAGGTAAGTTTGTGGAGGATGAAGAGCTGCGTGCTGCCATGAAAGAGAATGGTATCGGTCGCCCCTCCTCACGTGCCGGCATCATCGAGACTCTTTTCAAACGTCATTATATCCGTAGGGATAAGAAGAACCTGCTGGCAACTCCTACTGGTATAGAACTGATAGACATCATCAAGGAAGAACTGCTGAAGAGTTGTGAACTGACGGGTATCTGGGAGAAGAAACTGCGTGATATCGAGCACCATACCTATGAGCCAGGTGTCTTTATCAACGAGCTGAAAGAACAGGTTACGCAGATTGTCTATCAGGTGATGGCGGATAACAGCAACAGAGTGGTGACGGTAACCACGGCGGAAGATCTGAAAAAGAAGGTCAGCCGTAAGAAAAACAGTGCGTCAACGAAGCCCACGACAACCGTAAAGACCGTTGACACAACCTCTCTGCCGGCTGATGACAGTATCATCGGAACCCTCTGTCCGGTATGTCAGAAAGGACATATAATAAAAGGTAAGACAGCTTACGGTTGCTCGGAGTGGAAGGGAGGCTGCACATTCCGTTTGCCTCTCAAGCAATAAATTATTTGTTCTGCAGTTATATTAACAATGAGAACAAAGCAGTATCATATCTTTTTCGTAATCATCGTGTTACTCTTTTTATTCTCCTGTGGACCGGAGCGAGACATGAAGAAAGGTGAGAAGTTTCTTGCCATTGGCGAGTATTATGATGCTGCAGAGGCTTTCAAGGCAGCCTATAATAAGACACCGGCGAAGGAAAAGACACAACGAGGACAACGGGCTATCAAGATGGCGGTGTGTTACGAGAAGATCAATGCTACACAGAAAGCCATCGCTGCCTATCGGAATGTCATCCGTTATAAGCAGGATGATGTGGAGACTCATTTAGCTTTTGCACGACAGCTATTGAAGAATGCCAATTATAAAGAGGCAGAGAAAGAGTTTCAACTGGTACTTGACTCATTACCAGATAACACACTGGCGATGAATGGCTTAAAGTCGGCACAGGAAGCGCCTCAGATAAAACAGTTAGGCTCGCGTTATACCGTGAAGAAGATGGATATCTTCAATTCCAGGAGAGCCGATTATTCCCCCATGCTTGCCGGTGATGAGTACGATCAGTTGTACTTTACTTCCACCCGTAACGAGGCGCAGGGTGATGAGATCAGTGGTATCACTGGTGCTAAGCCCGGTGATATTTTCTTTTCACAGAAGGATGACAAAGGGAAGTGGACACGTCCCCAGACAATAGAGTCGGGACTGAACAGTGAATATGATGAAGGAGCCTGTTGTTTCTCTGCCGATCAGCGTACGATGTATCTTACACAATGTTCTTCCGATCCTTCTTACCCGCGTTATGCAACGATCATGACTGCACAGCGCAGTGACGCGGCATGGGCCAAACCGACTGCCTTGGAGATTACGCATGATACCCTCTCCAGTTATGCTCATCCTGCTATATCCCCCGATGAACAGTGGTTGTACTTCGTTTCCGATATGCCAGGAGGAAAGGGTGGGTTGGATATATGGCGCTGCCGGATCACTGCTGCCGGATTAGGTGGCGTGGAGAATGTGGGCAGTCCGGTAAACACAGAAGGTGATGAGATGTTCCCCACCTTCCGGCCTAATGGTGATCTGTATTTCTCTTCCAACGGTCATCCGGGATTAGGTGGTTTGGATATCTTTATTGCAAAAGTGGGGAAAGACGGACGATATATGCTTGAGCATCCCGGATTCCCTCTGAATTCCCAAGGGGATGATTTCGGTTGTACGTTCGAAGGACCTCACAACCGTGGGTTCTTCTCTTCTAATCGGGGTGACGGTAGGGGATGGGACCATATCTTTAGTTTTGAGAATCCCGAGATTGTTCAGACCATCAAGGGTTGGGTGTACGAGATGGACGGTTATGAGTTGCCTGCCGCACAGGTATATATTGTCGGTAATGACGGTACCAACGAACGACTCAGTGTGAAGGGAGATGGCTCTTTTGAGAAGGTCATAGATCCGAATGTGGATTATGTGATGCTTGCTACATGTAATGGTTTCCTGAACCATAAGGAAGAACTGCGTGTTGATCCTGTCACTGAGTCGAAGGAATACACCCTGCAATTCCCGTTGGCATCTATCCGAGTACCGGTATTGATCGACAATATCTTCTACGATTTTGATAAGGCGACTTTACGTCCTGAGTCTGCCACTGCCCTTGATGAGTTGGTCAAGCTCCTGAACGAGAATCCGAATATTACCATTGAGTTGGCAGCCCATGCCGACTATCGTGGTGCTGCCCAATACAATAAGAATCTCTCCCAACGTAGAGCTGAGTCTGTGGTACGTTATCTGATAGAACATGGTATTTCCTCTGACCGCCTTACCCCTGTTGGCTATGGTAAGGAGCGTCCGAAGAAGATCAGGAAGAAAGTTACGGAGAAATATCCGTGGCTGAAGGTGGATGATGAACTGACGGAAGAGTTCATCAAAGCATTGGATGAAGAGAAACAGGAGATCTGTAACCAACTCAACCGTCGTACGGAGTTTACGGTGCTGCGTACTACCTACGGAATGTTTGATGAGAAGGGACAGCTGAAGAAACCGTTACCAAGCAAACCGAAGACGGATGCTCAGAAGGGTAATGATGAGGGAATCATCATTGATATCTAAAAGTCCTCTCTCTGGAAGAACGAATAACTGCCGATGACGGTCAATGCTGACAGTGTGAGAATGACAGACAGGAGCATGGTGGGTGTGGGATTGAGACTATGTAGTTGTGTAGCCATCGTCTTCAGACTGTCTGCCAATCCCTGCAGGGCATGTGTGAAATACAAGAAGGCTATACCTGTCATCACACAGACGATGGTCCATATCTTATTCAACCAACTGGCAGAGACAGGTAATCCTTTCATCACCTTCTCCGTGAATCCGTTGTCTGCGATCTCTTGATGACAGCTGTTGAAGAAATCCTCCAGTAAAGCCTCATCCGAGGTGATCGTTTCCCTGTATTCTTCCGTGTTAATCTTTCTATTGTCCATAACCGTTGTTCCTTAAATAAGTTGCTAATTGTTTCTTTCCTCTTGACAAGTGCGATTTGATAGTACCTTCGGGCATCCCTGTGATGGAAGCAATCTTGTCGATGGGCTGCCCGTCGATCATTTGCAGGATGATACAGGTGCGCTCCTCTTCTTTCAGTATCTTCAGTGCTTTGTACATATCCATCCGCAGATCGTGGTTGCTGTGAAGCGATTCGATATTACGTGCTGTCGTTGAGGAAATATCCTCTGTCAATCGATGTTGCCGTGTGTAGTCATAGAACACATTATAGGCGATGCGGTAGAGCCAGGTAGAGAAGCCGGAGATACCCCTGAACTTATCGATATGGGTGTAAACCTTGATAAAAGTCTCCTGGGCCAGATCATCACTCAGGGGCTCGTTACCCATGGTGTGGTTTAGGAAAAAACGCCGTACAGGCGACTGATATTTCCTGACAAGCTGCTCAAAAGCTTTCTTGTCGTGAAACATAGTCACCCGTGCGACCAAGGTCATATCATTGAACTTCTCTGACATCTCTTATACTTTACTCCGGAGCACTTTCCTTAACATGAGGTTCTCTAAACTCTAAACTATCTCTCCGGCATGATAATCCATAGAATCGGATAGAGGATGATCCCACAGAATGCAGTGAACAAAGTCAGCAAAGCATAAGCTACGCGGATAGCTGTGGGGTCAACATCCAGGTATTCTCCAATACCACCACATACACCACCTATCATACGATCCTTAACAGAACGTGTTAATCTCTTTGTTTCCATATCACTCTCCTTATTAAATTATTAACTCTAAACTCTAAACCCTAAACTCTATACTCTAAACTATTACTACTCTTCTTCAGCCGGACGCTCTATGGTTTCATTCTTTACTTCCACAAAGTCATCGTTGGAGGATTTCGTTGCCGTGTCCTTCGGTCTCTCGGTAAACACTGTCGGGTCCTTTTTCTTGGAAGTCTTGGCAATGATTACCTGACCAATACCGTAACAGCTCATGAGCCATCCGATACCTGCCATCTTGTCAGCCCCCATCATACTTAGGAAGATCACGATACCGATACCTAAGAATATATTCTTGATACCACGGTTCTGAAGCATCTGATTACCGTCAGAGGCTGATAAGTCAATATTGTCATGCAGATGCTGACGGTTCATATCTGCGTTTTCATTCAACTCCGAACGCATTCTACGATTTTTCACAATCAGATAGATGATGAATCCGAGGATAATAAAGGGTGCCAAACCGATTAAGAAGCATAGGATGGTGACGATGAAAATAAAGATCCAAGCCAATGTCTCATGATTATTAAACCAATTAAACATCTTTTCTACCGCGTCTTCATCATCTAGATCGACATTCCAACTGTTATCATCTGGAGTAACTGCAGTCTGGGCGGTATCTACAGAGGTGGTGTCGCTGTATGCTTCAATACCTGCTGTGTCGGGGATGTTCGTAACATTGCCCACCTGTGTTTGTTCCTTTTGTTGTGCGTAGGTTGCTGTGGTGCCACCTAACAACAATACTATGAATACTACAAATAAATAATTTCTCATATCTCAATATTTTTTGTTCGTTTGTATGTTTGACGTAAACGATCATAAGAAAGTTGCAAGTGGTTGCAAAAATAATCATTTTTTTTGTAATTGTCCTTTTTATGTTATTTATAAATAAGATAGGATGCACCTCGGCAAAAAAAATAAATAATTATTTTGTTTTGCTCTCGGTTTTCACTATCTTTAAATAAGATAGGATGCACCTTGGCAAAAAAAATATAAATTATTTTGTTTTGCTCTCGGTTTTCACTATCTTTGCAACGTAATACTTAATTCTTATTAGAGATGAAAAACTTAGATTGGGCAAATTTGTCATTTGGATACATGCCAACTGACTACAATGTACGTTGCTATTATCGTGACGGAAAATGGGGAGAGATAGAGGTTTGTTCCGACGAATATCTGAAGCTCCACATGGCTGCCACAAGTCTTCACTATGGTCAGGAAGCTTTCGAGGGATTGAAAGCCTTCCGTTGCCCCGACGGAAAAGTACGTGTTTTCCGTATGGAGGAGAATGCAGCGCGCTTGCAGTCCACATGCCGTGGTATCCTGATGCCAGAGGTTTCCACAGAATTATTTTGTGAAATGGTGAAAAAGGTGGTACGTCTGAACCAGGAATGGATCCCTACTTATGAGAGCGGTGCTTCTCTGTACATCCGTCCGTTGCTTATCGGTACCAGTGCACAGGTGGGTGTTCATCCTGCCAAAGAGTACATGTTCTTGATTTTCGTTACTCCTGTAGGACCTTATTTCAAGGGTGGTTTCGCTACGAATCCTTATGTGATCATCCGTGATCACGACCGTTCTGCGCCTCTTGGAACCGGTATCTACAAAGTGGGAGGAAACTATGCTGCTTCTCTGTTGGCAAACAAGAAGGCTCATGATCTGGGTTATGCCTGTGAGTTCTATCTGGATGCTAAGGAGAAGAAATACATCGATGAGTGTGGTGCTGCCAATTTCTTCGGTATCAAAGATAATACCTATGTTACTCCGTTGTCTACATCCATCTTGCCAAGTATCACTAACAAGAGTCTGATGCAGGTGGCAGAGGATATGGGTATGAAGGTAGAGCGTCGTCCGATACCTGAAGAAGAATTGGAGACCTTCGAGGAGGCAGGCGCTTGTGGTACAGCAGCTGTGATCTCTCCGATCTCACGTATCGACGATATAGAGACTGGCAAGAGTTATGTCATCAGCAAGGATGGTAAGCCCGGTCCTATTTCTGAGAAACTCTACAAGCATCTGCGTAACATCCAGTATGGTATCGAAGAGGATATCCACGGATGGACAACGGTGGTAATAGAGTAGTGAAAAAATATAATCAATAATTGTGGGGACAGGTCTGCACGGCGGCCCTGTCCTTCCTTTTTAATTATATACAATGGGAAAAGGTAAGTTGGCGAAGTTCGCCGATATGGAGCGTTATAAGAATGTGTTTCAGTATCCTTATGGGGTAATGGCAGATATCCCCTTTGAAATGAAGGGGCATTGGAATGAGCAGTATTTCCATAATGAGAATCCGATCATCCTTGAACTGGGATGCGGCAAAGGGGAATATACGGTGGAACTAGCGAAACTGTATCCACAGATGAACTTCATCGGGGTGGATATCAAGGGCGCCAGAATGTGGACAGGTGCAACACAGGCTTTACAAGAGGGTTTATCCAATGTGGCATTTCTCCGAACAAATATAGAGATTATCGACCGTTTCTTCGGTGTCGATGAGGTAAAGGAGATATGGCTCACTTTCAGTGATCCACAGATGAAGAATCCTCGTAAACGACTCACTTCCACGTATTTCATGAACAGATACCGGCATTTTCTAAAGGATGGTGGTATCATCCATCTGAAGACCGACTCTAACTTCCTCTTTACCTATACCTCTTATATGGTGGATATGAATCATCTGCCTTTACTTTTCCGTACAGAGGATCTCTATGGAGTGTTGAATGAAGAAACTACAGCTACCGGTAGTGAGACGGCTTTACCTAAAGAGATTCTGACCATCCAGACATACTATGAGAAAATGTGGATGGACCGCGGATTGAATATCCGTTACCAGAAGTTCCTGCTGCCTCGTGAAGGTGAACTGAAAGAGCCGGATATCGAAATTCCCCTCGATGAGTATCGTAGCTATCGGAGAGATAAAAGAAGTGGGAGCGACACACATGTGTGATGCTCCCACTCCTTTTATTATATCGTAGCTCCCTTCTTGGGTCACTAATCATATTAACGTGATTTAGAGAAAATTGAATGGCAGGGATATTTTCATCACGATATTTTTGCCCATATTATAGATTCCTCCTTCTTTCAGTCGGTTGAGATGATTTACATAGGCACGGTTGAAGAGGTTCTGTGCAGTAATGTTGACGTTCAGCAATTTTCCTTTCTTACTCTGGATATCAGCTCCTGCTGAAATGTTCCACAACGTGTATGAGGGTGTTTCTGTCTCAGTGTGATAAGCCGTGCATACATGACACTGTCGAAGGTTGCAGTCCATTTCTACCTCTGCGAACATATTACGGAAGATCCTCCCGTGATTTAGGATGTCATAATGCAGTGTGGACAACCAACGGGGTGCAGGTGTAAATGGTAGGTATCGATTATCCCCCGTGGCATGGAGTTGTTGTGCGTCCACATATGAGAAGGAGTTCTCATAATGCAGGAATTGTACAGGGTGAACTATTACGGTGGCTTCAAATCCTAAAAGTCGGGCATCGTGTTGCCGATAGGAGAATGCATCATGATCATTGATAACCTGCCCTGTCTTTTCCAAAAAGATGAAATGGCTGATGCGGTTTGCAAAAAGTGCAAGCTTGGCGGAGAATGGTTCTGAGGAGTAGTCGAAACCGAGGTCGAACTGCCAGGATCCCTCTGCCTTTAGATCTTTGTTGCCTATCTCATAGCGTAGCGTCCCCTCATGCTCTCCGTTACTGCCGAGTTCACTGAGATTAGGAGCACGGAAACCACGGGCGATATTGGCACGGATATCGAGAGTGGGGGTGATATTATAGATAATTCCCGTACTCATGGAGAAACCTGTAAAAGAACGGCTGAAAGCTTCGAAGCGCAGTACGCCATCGTCGTACAGCTCATGACTGTGTAATCGGCGGTTGTCAACACGTATTCCTCCGTTGATATGCAGTCGCTCATGGAAATCTTTACTGAAGGTGGTGAAGAGCCCGACATCAAAGAGGTGGTAGGCAGGAATGAGGTATTCGCTACCTAAGTTACGTGACTGTTGCCACATGCCGTTCACACCGATGTTACCTATCCAACCGCTCCATTCTGGTGTGACATACCTTATATCGTAGTTGACGGTATGTAAATGGAAGTCGAGACCGCACTCAGAAGGTTCTTCGTATTCTTGACGGCGGTTCTGCTGATAGCCGAAGAGCGTCTTTAGTTGTCCGTCACCGATACGGAACATCTGGTCGAGCACGGCCCTGTAATGACGGATCTGTTGGAAGGGAGTCTCCAGTTCTTCATCAGTATATTCCTCATCATCCTCAGCTTCTACGATGCCGGGTTTGAGATGGTAGTAACCCAGCTTGAGATGACTGTATCCCCATTCTTTGTTGAAACCCAGCATACCGTTGAGGGCCTGCTCGGCAAATTGTGAGTTGTCAACAGTGCCGTTTCGGGGATTCTTATAGGCATCAGTATGTTTCTGACTCCACCGCCAGTCCCACACGAAGCCGTGCTGGTTACCTGCCATATTAGCAGAATATTGCCAAAGGTTGCCATTTGTCTGATACCCGCCGGAGAGGTTTCCCCTTACCGTATTTATTGGAGCGATGGGAGCATCGTGCAGGATGATGACACCTGCCATGGCATCGGAGCCATACATAAGGGATGCAGGCCCTTTGATCACTTCTACGGAATGGACGGCATCGCCATCCACCTCCAGACCATGTTCGTCACCCCATTGCTGTCCCTCCTGTCGGATGCCGTCATTGACGATGAGTATTCTATTATATCCTAATCCGCGGATAACTGGTTTTGAGATGCCGCCGCCGGTTGTAATCTGTGAGATACCCGGATGTTTACTGATGGCATCGATGATATTCGTGGAGGCGAGACGCTGCAGTTCGTTGGCAGAAATGACGCTGACAGGCGATGGTATATGGTTGATATGACTGCCACCGGTCAGTCCGGTAACAACAATCTCATGAAGGTGAACACAACTGTCGTTGTTCACCTGTGCCTTTACGTGCATAGCAAGCGCCATAAAGACAATAAATATATATTTCTTCATGATTCTGTGTCTGATAATTAATTATAACGATAAAGGCAACGCACATTTAGTATGTGGTTGCATTAATATAAAATAGTGATAATCTCAGACATAGGGTGGAGCACGGGGTATGATCAGGTTACGTGATGTCACACGTATCGCCAGACATCGCTGTAACCTAATCTTACGGTTTCTCGGTTGATAATAACAGAAGATTTGGATAATGGCAGCTAAGAAGGTCAGTGTGAGGAATTGGCACAACACACAATCGTGAAGGTGAACAGATTGTTGTGCCAAATGACCGTGACAAACATGGTGTACACAATCGGTACAACTGATCTCTTCTGCTGCTGTTTCGTGGATGTGAAGCGACGAGAAGAGAAGCATTGGCACAAACACTGCCAATAACACCCATGAGGCGATATGTCTCTTCTTTGTCGGATTCATGGATGCAAATATATAATAATTCTTCCTTTCATATTTGTTCATTAGACTTTTATTGTTTACTTTTGCATTAAATTTAGATTTGTTATGACTTTATATCCCAAACTGATTATGGATGCTTTGGCTACCGTCATGTATCCGGGCACAAAGAAAAATATCGTAGAGAGTGGAATGGTGGCTGATACACCCAGTATCAACGGCATGAAGGTAAAGGTGATACTGGAGTTTCCAAGAGATACCGACCCTTTTCTGAAATCCACTGTCAAGGCTGCTGAGGCAGCCATCCATTACCATGTCTCAAAGGACGTAGAAGTGGAAATTGTCACAGAGTTTAAGTCGAAAGCACGTCCGCAGGCAGGACAATATCTGCCTCAGGTGAAAAATATCATCGCTGTCAGCTCCGGTAAGGGTGGAGTAGGGAAGAGTACCGTGGCAGCTAACTTAGCCATTGCTCTGGCACGATTAGGATATAAGGTGGGTCTGCTGGATGCAGATATCTTCGGTCCAAGTGTTCCGAAGATGTTTGACGTGGAGGATGAACGTCCGTATGCCGTACGTGTGGATGATCGTGACTTGATAGCTCCCATAGAAAAATATGGTATTAAACTGTTGAGTATCGGTTTTTTCGTCAATCCAGACACAGCAACATTATGGCGAGGCGGTATGGCATCGAATGCGCTTAAACAACTCATTGCAGATGCAGACTGGGGTGAACTCGACTATTTCATCCTTGACACCCCTCCAGGTACATCGGATATTCATCTTACTTTATTACAGTCGTTGGCCATCACCGGTGCGGTGATTGTCTCCACGCCCCAGCAAGTAGCGCTTGCAGATGCCCGAAAAGGTGTTGACATGTATCGTAACGAGAAAGTCAATGTGCCTATCTTGGGACTGGTGGAGAATATGGCGTGGTTCACCCCCGCGGAACTGCCGGAAAAAAGATATTTTATCTTTGGTAAAGAGGGTTGTAAAAAACTGGCAGAAGAACTCCATGTGCCCCTGTTGGCTCAGATACCTATCGTACAGGGTATCTGTGATAGTGGGGATAAGGGTACACCCGTTGCCCTCACCTCTGATACGATGACCGGTATAGCTTTTATTAACCTGGCACAATCAGTGGTAACGGTTACCAATCGTAGAAATAAGGAGAGGGCTGCGACAAAAATCGTTGAGGTGAAACAGTAACCAATAGCCGATAACCACATCAGTTATTGGCTATTGGTTATTGTTTGTTACTTTTCGCTTTCTGGGCTCTTTCCTGCATGTAGTTGAGCTTTTCTATTGCGCGCTTACGGGTATGTATAATTTGATAACGGTAAACTAAGCAGGCAGCTAAGAAATAGACAATCACCTGAAGCCACAACATCTGATACTCAAACTGCATCTCATGCAGTGTCGCTCCCATGGAGTTCAAACGGATAAACCCTCTGACGGCCCAGGTAGAGGGGAAAAGCCATGAGATCCCTTGCCATACTCCAGGGATGTTGCTCTGTGGCCACGATGCTCCCGACATGAAGAGCAAGGGTATAGAAGTGAAAACGACAAGCAGGATAACATTCTCACGATACCTGACAATACAGGAGACAAACATTCCGAAAAAGATACATGCCAATAAGAAAGGTACCATCAGTCCGATAAGATCATTGCCCCTTGCCAGAGCGGTGTAATGGAACAGTCGTGGGATGATAAGGATGACGTAAGCACTGATGACCATGTAGATCATAAAATAACAGAGTGCTTTACCGAAAACAATACGGAACAGTCCGTTGTAGTGTTTGCTGATAGGTACAAGATCCTTGTAACGGTTGTTTTCACGAGCCGTACCTGCAGCCAGTCCGATACCCAGCAAGAGTGTCTGTTGTAGAATGAGGATCAATACACCTGGAATAATGAAATTACCATAACCTCCCGTACTATTGAAAAGCGGTACTTCCTCGAATGCTAAGGGCTGGGTGCTGATCTGTTCCTCCCTGTCGGTATAGTTGCCGGACAGACTGATCTGGATGTTTTTGTTCATCTCTCCCTGGACGGCTGTAGCTGTCTGGAAGATAGCCTTGTAATTGAGCATCAATGCCATGTCACAGTACACGCTTACCGTGGCTTGCTCCATCCTGTTAAGACGGGTACCAAAATCCTCTGGGAAATAAAGAATGCCATGAACGATCTGTTTCTCCACCAAGTCACGTGCCTCCTGCAGGTCGTTACAGCGATAAGCCACCTTGGTATTAGGAGATGCATCGAAATGACGGATGAAAGTGCGGCTCAGGGAGCTGTGGCTGTTGTCAACAACGGCTGTAGGCACTTCCCTAGCCACTTCGTTATTATATGCCCATGAATATATCAACGGGTAAAGGATGGGTACAATGATGAAGAAGATCAACACACCCTCGTCCTGAACAACAGATTTGATCTCTTTTGCCCAGATATAACACATATCGTGTAT
>JAEEGL016511720.1_pt1 | contig 21977 bp, 12 predicted proteins | sample 9134231 | NCBI WGS metagenome assembly JAEEGL01 (sample SAMN16246548, study PRJNA631951) | gut metagenome | biome: gut microbiome; feature: rumen; material: fiber-attached | host: Bos | place: Iran: Karaj | collected 2018-10 | reverse complement strand
GAAGGTGTCATCCAGTCCGTTGCACTCGAACTTTTAGGTAAGGCCCGCGACCTGGCCGACGCCCTCGGTGAGAAGGTGGTTGCCATGTTGCTGGGTGAGGGTATCAAGGACCAGGCTCAAATGCTCATCGAGCAGGGTGCCGACGAGGTAATCGTTGTTGATGCCCCCGAGTTGAAGGACTTCCTCAGCGAGCAGTATTCACAGGCCGTTGGTCAAATCATTCTGGACCGCAAGCCCAGCATCGTGCTCTATGGTGCCACCACCATCGGCCGTGACTTGGCTCCGCGCATCGCTTCACGCCTCAAGACTGGTCTGACCGCCGACTGCACCAAGCTCGACATCGAGCCCGATGCCAACAACGAGCCCGAATTCCGCATGACGCGTCCCGCATTTGGTGGTAACCTGATGGCCACCATCATTTGCCCCAACAACCGTCCCCAGATGTCAACCGTGCGCCCCGGTGTGATGCAGAAGATGCAGCGCCAGGCTGGCCGCGAGGGCATCGTTACCGAGTTCGCGCCCAAGTTCGACACTAGCAAGTTCAAGGTGAAACTCGTCAAGACCATCAAGGCCGACAAGACGATTGCCGACATCAGCGAGGCCAAGATTCTCGTCAGCGGTGGCCGTGGTGTGCATGACAAGGAAGGTTTCGACAAGCTGCAGGCCCTCGCCGACGTCCTCGGCGGACAGGTGGCTTCGTCACGTGCCATGGTTGATAACGGCGTGATGCCGCACGAGTGCCAGGTAGGTCAGACCGGTAAGACCGTTCGTCCCAACCTCTACATGGCTTGCGGTATCAGCGGTGCCATCCAGCACCTCGCAGGTATGGAGGAGAGCGATTTCATCATCGCCATCAACAAGGACAAGTTTGCCCCCATCTTCAGTGTGGCCGACCTGGGCATCGTTGGTGACCTCCACAAGATCGTTCCCATGCTCACCGAGCGCATCAAGAAAGAACTCGAGAAGTAAACGAGTAAACCACACCCCTCACAGGACTCCCGCTCTAAGATTAGAGGGGGTCAAGGGGCGTTGAAAAACCAAATAGAGTAGGGCGGGCGCCACCACGGCCCCCGCCCTACTCTCATAATAGAATGAAAACAACAACCCCCAACCCCCAACCCCCAACCCCTAACTCCTAACTTCTAACTCATTTTAAACTTTTTTAAGACGAGCATGTCTAAATAATAGAGTTCATCATAAAGAAATTTTATTAACCCGACCTAATATTTAAGATTATGAAAAAGATTATTTTATTGATAGTGGTGACTATCTTGGCGGCCAATGTCGCAACCGCCCAACAGTCAAAGACGATTAAGAAGGAGACACAGGCACAGCGTGTCGAGGTTGGTACTGCTCAACAGCAAGTTGTCACGGATAGAAATGCCGACGTGAATAAGCGGCTGAGTAAAGCACAAAATGAAGTCCGAAATGCGCAAAATGCTGTCAATGCGGCACAACGCGAATTGGACGGACTGGTAGCAAAACAGCAGAAACAAACCGAGAAGTTTGCTCGCAAGCTAGCTAAAATCACAAATAAGGCTAAGCGAGAAGATGAACAAATGAAGTTTGACCAGAAGATGGTCAAGGAACAGATTAAGGTTCAGGAGGCCTATGACCGTGCATTGGCAAGGCTTTATAGGGCCCAAGAAGATCTAGAACGGGTACAATTCGAAGAAGGTCTCGATTAAATACTTAATAAGGTTTTAGGATGCAGAAGCCAGCTGCTAATTATTTCTAACCCCAATTAATAATAAATACTACAAGAGAATATGTATAACAGAGAATTTACACCTGCCTGGATTAAGGCGTTGAAAGAGAACGAGGTATTTGTGTTTGGCAGCAATCTGGGCGGATTTCATGCCGGCGGAGCGGCCCGTGTCGCACTCGATAAGTTTGGCGCCGTTTGGGGTCAAGGTGTCGGCTTGCAGGGCCAGAGTTATGCCATCCCCACAATGCATGGTGGCGTGGATGTGATTAAGCCCTATGTGGACGAATTTATCTCTTTTGCCCGTGAACACCGCGAGTTGAAGTTCCTCGTTACCCCCATCGGTTGCGGCATTGCTGGCTTCACTATCGATGAAATTGCCCCTCTGTTTGCCGCCGCCATCGACGACGAGAACATCATCCTGCCCGAGGACTTCGTCAAGGTGATAGACAGATAAGAGTTAAGAGATTAGAGATAAAAGATAAAAGATAAGAGATAAAAGATAAGAGAGAGGATGTGTGTATGAAGAAAAAGGGTAAAAAGGAGAAATCGCGACTCGATGATGTCATCAAAGCGATGCGTCGTGGCAACCGTGAGGGCGAGCAGGAAGTGCTCGGCCCCGGCTTCCACTCGACCAACCGCATCCACCGCTCCAAGAAAACCTACACCCGCAAAACCAAGCACAAATCCACCGATGTGGACTAGTCGGTTTGTTTGATGGTCCATCTGTGTCGTGACTCTGTCACGGCCTTTTTTATTATTTGAAAACTTTATTGTACCTTTGCGGAAATGTTTAATTAAAAGAGAAATAAGATGAAATACGCAAAGATGTTTGCCGCAGTCCTGCTGCTCATGGCTGGCCTGCTCTCGGGCTGCAAGAGTGCCCAGCAGATGGCGCAAGTTAAGGACCCGACGATGGATTCGAGCCAGTTTGTGAACATCACCGATGTGGTGCCCGACGCCATCCTTGAGATAAGATACTTCAGCACCTATAATTTTGTGGGTGCGAGGATTGACGGCTACGAGGAACCTGTAGCGCTGATGACACGCGTGGCAGCCGACAGCCTGCGGGCCGCGAGCGATGACCTCAAGCGTCATGGCTACTGCATCAAGATTTACGACGCTTATCGTCCGCAGCGTGGCGTGGATCACTTCATGCGATGGGCGCTGGATCAGGGTGACACTATCACTAAGGCCTATTTCTATCCTCGATTGACCAAGAAGGAAGTCTTTGACGGCGAATATGTCGCCACCAAGAGCGGCCACTCGCGCGGCTCGACGGTCGATTTGACCATTGTCGATATGAAGACCGGTAAGGAGGTCGATATGGGCGGCACGTTCGACTGGTTCGGCATTGAGAGCCATCCCGATTACGGTGGCGGTAACCCCGAGACGTTGGATTTCCAGCAGACGGTGCCCACCTTCACCAGCGAACAGTTCTACAATCGCATGGTGCTCCGCTCAGCGATGTTGCGTCACGGCTTTAAGCCCCTGGACAACGAGTGGTGGCACTTCACGTTGAAGAACGAGCCCTTCCCTGACACCTACTTCAACTTCCCCGTCCGCACCCTCAAGTAACAGCGGTACACATTAATCACACTAAGCCGCCAAGTTGCTAAGGTTAAAAGATTCCTTAGCGCCTTGGCGGCTTAGCGTTTACTGTAATGGTTGAATGGTTACCTCAGTGTGAAGGTCTTGCGTTGGACGTCGCGGCTGTTGGGACCGACCATGACTTCAAAGTCACCAGGCTCGCAGACGTAGTCCAGGTTCTTGTTGTAGAACTTGAGCAGGTCGGCGTTGATGGTGAAATTGACGGTGCGGCTCTCGCCGGGCTTGAGGCTGATGCGCTCAAAGCCCTTCAACTCCTGCACGGGACGGGCGATGCTGCCCACCATGTCTCGGATGTAGAGCTGCACGACCTCGGTGCCCTCGCAGCCGCCAGTGTTGGTGACGGTGACCGTTGCGGTGATGTTGCCGCCAGTGGTCATCGAGTTGCCGCTCAGGGTGAGGGGACTGTAGTCAAAGGTGGTGTAACTCAAACCGTAGCCGAATGGGAACAACGGGTCGTTAGGCACATCCAGGTAATTGGAAGTGAACTTGGTAAACCACTTGGGATTGGGACGGCCAGTGTTCAGGTGGTTGTAATAGATGGGTATCTGACCCACGCTGCGGGGCATCGTCACGGTGAGTTTGCCGCTGGGTGCAACGTCGCCGAATACCACGTCACAGATGGCGTCAGCAGCCTCGCTGCCACCAAACCACACGTTCAAGATGGTGGGGATGTTCTCCACCTCCCAATCCATCACCGTGGCACGGCCTGAGAAGTTGAGCAGCACGATGGGCTTGCCAGTGGCCTTGAGGGCGGTGAGCAGATCCTTCTGAGCATCTAGGATAGTCAGTTCGCTGCGCGAACTGCTCTCTCCCGACATCTCGCTGGGCTCACCCATGGCGGCGACAATCACGTCACACTCCTTGGCAATGCGCACGGCCTCATCACGCATCACATCGACAGGGCGCTCGTCGCGCATCTCGCGGCCGAACATCGTCGAGTTCTTCTCCAGCTCTGCATCATAGCACACGTTACAGCCCTTGGCATACATCACCTCGGCCTTGTCGCCCACAGCACGGCGCATGGCTTCGAGCAGGGTGCTGTAGCGGTCGCTGGCAGCGGCTACGCTCCATGTGCCGGGCATATTGGCACGGGTGTTAGCCAGCGGGCCTACGAGGGCGATTTTGCCCGTGCGCTTGAGCGGCAGCACGTTATCCTTGTTTTGGAGCAGCACAAACGTCTCGGTGGCCAGTTGGCGGGCAGCGGCACGGTGCTCGGCGGTGTAGATATCCTTCTTGGCACGCTTGGCATCCAGATAGCGGTAGGGATCCTCAAACAGGCCCAGTTTGTACTTGGCCTCCAGGATGCGGCGGCAAGCCTTGTCGATGTCCTGCATGGTCACCTTGCCCTCGCTGAGTGACTGCTCCAGAGTGCCCAGGAAACCATCGGCCACCATGTCCATGTCGGTGCCTGCCTTGAGGGCAAGGGCGCTCACGGTCTGCAGGTCGCCCATGCCGTGGTTGATCATCTCGCTGATGGCGGTGTAGTCGGTCACGACAAAGCCGTCAAAGCCCCAGCGGTCACGCAGCACCTCGGTCATGAGCCAGTGGTTGCCCGTGGCGGGGATATAGTCGATGACGTTGAACGACGTCATGAAACTGCCGGCTCCGGCATCCACACCAGCCTGGTAGGGCGGGAAATACTCGTTGAACATGCGCACGTGGCTCATATCCACCGTGTTGTAGTCACGTCCGGCTTCGGGGGCACCGTACAGGGCGAAGTGCTTGACACACGCCATCATGGTGGCCTTGTCGTTCAGGTCGTTGCCCTGGTAGCCCTCAATCATAGCGCGGCAGATGGCTGAGCCCAGGAAGGGATCCTCGCCATTGCCCTCACTCATGCGACCCCAGCGCGGTTCACGGCAGATATCCACCATGGGGCTGAAGGTCCAGCAGATGCCGTCGGCAGTGGCCTCAATCGAGGCGATGCGTGCCGAATTGCGGATGGCATCCATGTCCCAACTCATCGACATGGCGAAGGGTATGGGAAATACCGTCTCATAGCCGTGAATCACGTCCATACCGAAAATCAGGGGAATCCCCAATCGGCTTTGCTTGACAGCGACTTCCTGCAACGCTCGGATGCTTTGCACACCCTTCATGTTGAACAGGCCGCCCACTTGGCCAGCCTTGATTTTGCCGATCACGTCACCGCTTACCGTCGAACCGGTGATGATGTCACCCGTGACGGGCAGGTTCAATTGACCGATTTTCTCTTGCAGGGTCATCCTGCCCATCAGGTCGTCGATAAACTGGTTCATCTTGGCCTGATCTACAGCCTGGGCCGTCAGGGCACTCAATGCCACGGCCAGTGTGAAAACAATGCTCTTAATTCTCATCATAATTATTTTGGTTTTTAGTTATTGGTTGCTATTGTGGTCTAGAATATCTAGAGAATCTAGAATGTCTGGAGAATATAGATTAATGGGTGAATCCCAGTTTGTCAAGTCCCTGCTGCACCTCGGGACAACTCATGAACAGGCGCCACAGCAGTCCCGTGCGGTAATTCTCAATCATCGGGGCGATGGTGCACTGGTCAATGGCCAAGTAGCGGGGCAACGTCCAGCCAGTCACGGGGCTGAAGGCATCATAGAATCCGTATTTACCCCAGATTGATTCGCCGCGGCCATAGAAGCCCTTAAGGGCCGCCATTGACTGCTCGGGTGTGTAGGGGAACGAGGACAGCGCCGCCGTGGGCGTAATTACGCCCAAGTCGTTGCCGGGACTGTGGGCCGAATAGCCCTCGGTCGAATAACTGGCCGTCAGACCCCAGCAGTCGGGTCCATAGCCAGAATACTTCTTGGGATTATCCACACAATACTGATAATTGCTCATGGCGTGGTTGCGCACCACGTTCCAGTAGTCGGCATACTGATCTTTCAACCCCTTGGGATTCAAACCAATCCAGCTGTAGTGTGCCCAAAACAGCGGACCGCCAGTCTGCTCTGCACCATTGTGCTTCAGTTCCAGCGGATAGCCGTAGGGGGCAGCATCGCTCTTGATGCCTCCACTGCGGGCCCAACCCTTGTGATAGCACGAGGTGGGGACAGTGTGAGTGGGTGAGGCGGCTGCCAGGACATACACGATGAGGCACTCGTTGTAACCTTCCAGCGGGAAGTTCATCTCCCATTCATACTCGGGTGACCAGTGCCAGTAGATGACGTCTTGACCGCCACGGGTGTACCAGTCAAACTCCATGCCTTGCCACAGGGCGTTAATGCGATTGACCAGGTCCTTCTCGGCTTCGGTGTCACGGTTGAGGTACTGGCGGGCGCATAACAGACCTTGCATCAGGAAGCAACTCTCCACGAGGTCACCGCCGTTGTCTTTCTGGCCGAAGGGTTTCACCTTTCCCGTGGGACCGTTCAGCCAATGCGGCCACACGCCATGGAATCGGTCGGCCCGTTCCAGGAAGTCCACAATACGGGTCAGGCGTTCGATTCCCTGGTCACGGGTGATGAAACCGCGTTCCATCGCCACAACCAATCCGGCGATGCCAAATCCGCTGCCACCTGTGGTGACCACATCCTGGTCATGTTCGGGATAGTCGCCGTCTAGATGGATACGTTCACGGGCCAAACCTGACGTGGGCTCGGCGCCGTCCCACATGTAGTTGAAATGGACGCGCTCGATATAGTCCAGCAGGGCATCATCATTGTCAAACGAAGCGGGCCGCACTTGATTGTCGGGTGTGACGGGATTATTCGGGTCAGTATTGCCACCCTCGCTCTTGCAGGCCATGAATGCCAACAAGAAAATAAGTGCAAGGGATTTTAAGAGGGTCTTGTTCATATATACTTTCATTTAGTGGTTATTTTGAAGATTTTGGAGGTTGGGCCACAGCCCGTTTCGGCTAAGGCTTGAATAGCGAAATAATAGTCGGTACCCAGGTCCAGGCCACGCATATCATATTGAGTATCACCATTGACGGTGATGCAGTGGTAGAGTTTGTCGGGAGCAATGCCATAGTAGATGTTGTAGCCGTAAGCCCCTTCGACAGGAGCCCACGTGATCATGGCATTGCGTTGGTCAGCCTTGTCGCGCTTGACGGAGAAACGCTTGACCGCTGCGGGCAGGTTACCGCCATAATCCAGCCCGAATACACGCACGTCGCTCAGGCAGAAGTAACCACCCGAGGGCATGTGGATATTCTCGATGCGCAGGTAACGGGTGTCGATAGCTTCGCGCAACTCGATATAATCGTGGGGTACATCGCGGTCATTATCGCTCTTGTCCACCACCAGTGTCCAGTGCTCGCCGTCATCGCTGGCAAGGATGCGGTACTGGTAGTAGATGTCGTTGGCGCGGTTGTGCTGTACCGTCTTGTGGTCATAGAAATTGAGTTGCAGGGCACGCACCTCACGGGTGCCGCCCAAGTCCATCTCGATCCACTCCTGGTCGCTGCCGCTTGCCGCGCTCCAGTAGGTGCGCATATTCTCGTCGGTGAGGCTGGCGGCGGTCAAGGTGCTGTCGCAACTCGACACGGTACAGCGTTTGCCGTAGGACAGCAGCATCCAGCCCGTGAAGCGTTCTGATGGGTTAGAAATATTGTTGTCGGCATTCAACTGCGGATAGTCACCGAAGGCCGTGATACAGTACATCACGCCATCGCGGTCAAATCCGGTGGGGTAGAGGCCGATGCGTCGCTCAAACTTGTACTTGAGCGAAAGCATGCACGTGCCCACGTGCCAGTAGTTGCCGTTCAAGTCTTGAAAAGTGCCGCCGTGACCCACACCCTGCACAAATCCACCGGGCTTGTAACTCATGGGATTGTGCTGCTGATAGGTGAACGGTCCCAGCGGGTGGTCGCCCACATAAACACCGTCGGCATACACCTTGAACTCGGTGCCAGGGGCCCCATATTGGAAATAATACTTGCCGTCATGCTTGGTCATGAAGGCCCCTTCCATAAACGGTTTGAGGGTCACTTCATCATCGTTGTTCATACCGAAGCGCTCCCAGCCGTGTTTGTCGGGCTGCAAGAGCACCAGGTCGTGAATCTTGCTGATGGGTGTGAAATCTTCGCGGCTGATTTCAACGCCCTTAACAGGGTATTCGTTGCTTGAGCCATAGTATTCGTAGAGCCTGCCGTCATCATCGAGGAAGACGTAAGGGTCCCATGTGGGCAGGGTATTGCGTTCCACGGCACGGCGCCAGCGTCCGCTCTTGGGGTCGGTGCTGTACCAGATGGGCAGACCCTCGTAGGTCGAGCCTGTGTAAAACAGGGTGTCGCCCACGACCCATGCAGCAGGAGCACACTCGTCGTCATCGGCAGGGTAGCGCTGGAATGAGGCTTGACAGAAATCCCAGTCGCTCAGGTTGCGGGAGTAGTGGAAACCTCCCTGATTGGTCGAGAACAGGTAATACTCGCCCTTGTAGGCCAGTGCCATCGGATCGGCCGACGAACGGAATGAGCCGCCCTGGCGGGTGTTATTGTTCCAGGGTTCGTAGTTGTAACTGATGTTGAGCGGATTGCAATAGGTGATGGTCGAAACCTTGCTGGGGTCATACCAGCGTGTCGCTTGGGCTTGTCGGCGAGGTGGGGCAATGCTGCCGCTGGCCTTGGCGGGCAACTCGAGGTTTACCTGCCGCTGCCCCTTTTGGCGCGCGACGACAGTCATTTCCTTGCCAGGATAGTACACGCACAGCAGCGTGTCGTTATCGGTGCCCACTAGCGAGTAGTGGCCTTGGGCATCGGTATTGCAGTGGGCGGGGCTGTACAGCCACATCACTGTAGCGCTTTCCAGCGGGCGGCCCTGTTCGTCACTCACAATGCCTGTCACGTCATAGTTGGTGACCACGGGGATATAGTAGTCGCTCACTTGGCCCTTGATAACCTTGACCGAGTCGGTGCTGGCACTGGCACACAACGCAGTGCATATCGCAAGGATGGCAAGAAAACGGTTCATCGCATTGTTATTGAAAAGGACAGGCGGGGTGTCGCCTGAGGGGTTTCACCCTGCCTGTCCACAATTATGAAAAGAATTACTACTTACTTATTCCGATTTCGGATCGTTAGCGAGCGTAGGAACGGTCTGCAACTGCGACAGGGGCAGGGGATAGTACTTCACACTCTCGTTCCAACCGCTGAGCACACTGGCAGCCAGTCCAGTGCGGATGAGGTCGTTGTAACGTTCACCCCACTCGCACACGAGCTCCATGCGGCGCTCGTCAAGAATCTGCTCGGCAGTGACGTTGCTCATCGTCGGCATCTGGGCGCGGGTACGTACTTGGTTGAACGGCTGGTCGCCATTCTTGCCCTGGCGCACCTTGGCCTCGGCATTGATCAGCAGCACGTCGGCATAGCGCAGGATGCGGATGTTGTTGTTCGAGCCGTATTTGGTGCGGCCAGGGGTCAACTGGTTCCTCGGCGTGTAGGCCTTGCCGTTCCAGGTGTTGGTGTTGTTGACGTTGCCCATCACGTTGATCTCGTCACCGTCGCGTGTGGTGGTGCCACCCACGAGTACCGAAGTCTCAAGACGGATGGTCTCGCCACGTGCCTGAGCCCAGTTGATGAAGTTGTCGGTGATACCCACAAAGTTCCATCCACCCAGGTTACCGGGTCCCTGGAACACAAACCACTGGTCGGCATCAACTTCTTCGCCACTGCCCTGACCGAAGTCGGTGCACTGGCACTCCATGAGGCTCTCGTTACACATCTTGCCGGGAATCTTGAACAGGTTGTAGAAGTCGCTGTAGAGCTGGAACTTGCCGCTGCCGATGATGTCGTCGGTCAGCGCCTCGGCCTGTGCATACTCGCCACGGTTCAAGCGGATCTTGGCGGCAAGGGCCTCGGCGGTGTAAGCGGTAACAGCGCCAAAGTGGGCTGCCTCGTTGGGACGCACCTTGGGGCAGTTCTCCATAGCAAACTGCAAATCCTCCAGCATATAACGCTCAACGGCGTCCTTGGTCGAACGGGTGAGGTCACTCTGGTTGTTGTCGCGCAGGATGGTCACGTCGCCAAAGGCTTGCGTCAGCCTGTAGTAGGCGTATGCACGCAGGATGCGCACCTCACCGCAGTAGGCGCGATAGGTGGCTCGGTCACCGTCGTTGGTGATGTTTTCGGCATAGGAGTCGAGTGACATCAGGGCGCCGTTGGCTACCTTGATCATGCCGTAATACTGGTTCCACATCTCGTTCAGGCCCCAGAAGGAGTTGTCATACCTGAAGTTGCCGAAGTCCACGAGCAGACCTTGGTCATCAACGCGTCCGCTCCACACATCGCCGTCACGCACGATGGTCAAGGGCCAGATCACCCAGTGCATGCCACCAGTGCGCAACTTAGCATATACACCGGAGACGGGCATGTACATCTCGCTAGTCTTGGTATAATCGACATCCGACTCGGGCAGTGTGCTCTCGGGCGTGATGTCCAACCAGTCATTGCAGGAGGTGGCTCCCACCATCAGCAGACCTGCAATCATGATATATTTCAAAAATTTCATTGTCGTTTTCTTTATTTATGATTGTTGGTAATTGCTCATTAGAAATCGATGGTTACACCGAAAGTGTAGGTCGCTGTCAGCGGGTAAACCTCGGTATCCCAGCCCTGGGCATCGCTCAACTCGGGCGTGAAGCCGTTGGCACCGAACAGGGTGAGGGGACGGTCGGCAGTGGCGCTCAGGCGCAACGAGGGTAGCGTGTAGTTGCCAAACCTGATGTTCCTGAAGGTGTAGCCCAGCGTCACGTTTTGAATGCGGAAGAAGTCGGCATCCTCAACAAAGAAGGAGTTCACGCGCTGGTCGCTCACATTCCATGAACGGATCCAACCGGCTGCCGAGGGATACTCATTGGTCGAATTGGGACCGGTCCAGCGGTTGACTACCTGATCGTGGTCGAAGTTGTAGTTGGACTGGGCATAACGCAGGGCGCGCTTGCGGTTGAACATCTGGGCACCAGCGTTGCCATAGGTGGTCAAAGCGAAGTCCAGATTCTTCCACTGGAAGCCCAGGTTGATGCTGTAGATGAAGTTGGGCAGGTAGGAGCCCAGCGTGGTGCGGTCCTCACCGTCAACGATGCCGTCACCGTTCAGATCCTTGTACTTGAAGTCACCAGGCTGCAGGCCGTTAGCCTGTGCAGTTCTGTCGCTGGCGCACTCCTGGTCGGTCTGGTAGATGCCGTCCACAACGTAGCCGTAGAACGAGTTCATCTCTTTGCCCACAAACTGATAGGTCTGGCCACCAGCGATGTAGGGGTTACCAGCAAGGTCTTTCACCTCGTTCTTGAGGTAAGACAGGTTGGCGCCGATGTAGTACTTGAAGTCGTTGCCCACACGGTCGGCCCAGTTGATGCTCACGTCAACACCAGTGTTGAGGATCTTACCGATGTTCTGCAGCAGCGTGCCGTTCTCGAAGGGCAGGCGCGGAGCAATTACCGCCTTGCGGGTCATGCGGTAGAACCAGTCGATGTCAACGCTCAAGCGGTTGCGCAGGGTGGCAAACTCAACACCGACGTTGGTCTCGTCAACGACCTCCCACTTCAGGTTGGTGAAGTAGCTGTTGTTCTGGAAACCGGCGATGGTAGCGTTGCCAAACACACCCGATGACCAGGTGCCCGTCGATACCGAACGGAAACCGTCACTGGCAGGAACAGCGTTGTTACCCAGGCGACCCCAGCTGGCACGCCACTTCAGGTAATCCACAACATTCTGGTTAGCCATGAAGTCTTCCTTGCTCATGACCCATGCGACACCGAACGAGGGGTAGTAGCCCCAAGTCTCCTGGTACTTGCTGGTACCGTCGGCACGGAAGGTGGCCATGAACAGGTACTTGCCCATGTAGTCATAATTGATTCGGCCAAAGTAGCTGTTGCTGCGGTAGCGGGTACCACCATCGCTGGCGCGGCGGCTGTCGCTCTCGGTGCTGATGCCGATATACTTGTAAGCGTCGTCACCGTCAACAATACCGTAGCCGATGCCGTACAGATTGTGGTACTTGTCTTCACGCAGGGAGTGACCCAACATGACGCCGAAGTTGTGGTCACCGAAGGTGTCCTTGTAAGTCAGCACGTTGTCCCAAATCCAGTTGTTGTAGGTGGACTCGTTTTTGCTCACCCACGACTTGTCGTTGTGCTGAACGGCACTCACGTAGTACTCGGGCATGTAATTGCGGTTGTGGATGGCCGAGTAGTCGTAGGAGTAGCTGGTCTTGAAGTTCAGCTTGGTGGGAATGAAAGTGATCTGAGCATAGAAGTTGGTCAGATACTTGTTGATCTCGTTCTGGCTGTTCTGGTAATTGGCCGTTGCGATGGGGTTGTAGAAGTTGTTAGTGAAACCAACCGATTCGGGAGAAGCATAGTGAGTGGGGAAGGTGGCACTGTTCTTCTCGTCCATCACGGGATAGATGCCGGGAGCGTTGAACGCCTGTTGCCATGCGGCATTGTTGGGCGTGCGCTGTTTTCCCTTAGAAAAGATGCCGTTGAAACCCACCTTCAGCCAGCTGGTGGCCTCGTAATCGAGGGCGGCACGGAAGTTCATGCGCCTGTAGTAGTTCTCGACATCCATGACACCATCCTGGTGCAGGTAGTTGATACCCATCGAGTAGGTAGCCTTTTCACCACCACCGGTGATGGTCAGGCTATGGTCGGTGATGGCAGCGGTGCGCAGCAACTCCTTGTACCAGTCGGTGTCAGAGCCGTAGGTCCAGTTGTGGAAGTCGCTGTTACTGTAACTGCCACCGTAGCGGTCGATTGAGGCCTTCATCGTGGATACATAGGCATCGTAGTTGGCCTCCATCAGCATCGTGGCATATTCGCTTGCCGAGGCCATCTTCAGCACGTTGGTGGCCTTTTGGATACCGAAGTAGCCATTGTAGGTAATCTTAGCGGGCTGGTTCTTGTTACCGTGCTTGGTGGTGATGAGTACAACACCGTTGGCGGCGCGAACACCATAGATGGCGGCTGCCGATGCGTCCTTCAGCACCGACATATCGGCGATGTCGTTGGAGTTCAAGAAGTCGATGTTATCATAGAACATGCCGTCAACAACATACAACGGGCTGCCGCTGGTGAACGAACCGTTACCACGGATGTGAACCTTGGGACCCTCACCAGGGGTACCGCTGTTGACCACGTTCACGCCTGCCACCTTGCCCTGCATGGCGGCCATGGGCGATGACGTGGGCACGGCGAGCAGTTCCTCACCCTTGACAACGGCGATGGGAGCTGTCAGGTCCTTGGCTTGCGCCGAACCGTAACCGATCACGACAACCTCGTCCAGGTTGCGCACGTCGTCAAATAGCTGGACGCTCATCATTTCGCTGGCTTCCATCTCCACGGCCTGCATGCCCATGAAGGTGAATTTCAAAATAGAGCCGTCGGGAACGTTGGCAATCTCAAAGTTGCCGTCAAAGTCGGTGACTGCGCCCATTGTGGTCCCCAGGACCTTAACGGTAGCACCGATCACGGGCTCGTTGACTTGGTCAACGACCGTACCTCTTACTGTCAAGGCCTGTACGCTCACAATGGCGCAAGACACGAGGAGCAAGAGCATCAGAAATCTTTTTTTCATTAGCTTGTGATTGATGTTAATGGTTAATAAAGTGTATTGTCTATGTGGCAAATGTATATAATATTTGCGTATTGTCAAATTTTTTTGAATAATATTATGCTTATTCCTCCCCAAAAACCCTCATTTTTGATGGTTTTCAGCAGATGATATGTATTAATAATCAATGATACTACATAATTCTAACATTTTGCATTCTGGAATAAAACAAAAGGCAGAAAGCATTTTCACGCTTCCTGCCTTCTATTATAAAGGGAAATAGTTGTTAGCGAACGGTGAAGGTGGCCTTGAGGGGGAGGTTGTCGCTGGCGGTGCCCACGAGCATCGTGCGCTTGCCGAGCGAGGTGGTCCAGTCGCCCTTGGTTTCGTCCCAGTACTGGAAGGCGCGTCCACCGATGGTGATGGTGACGTCGCGGCTCTCGCCGGGCTTGAGGCTGACCTTCTGGAATCCGCGCAGTTCCTTCACGGGCATATCGACGTTACCGCTCTGGTCACTCACGTAGAGTTGGACGACCTCGGCACCAGCACGGTTGCCGGTGTTCTTGACCGTTACGGTAGCAGTCACTGTACTGTCGGCGGCAACTTCGCGATTGTCGATGCGCAGGTTGCTCACGGCAAAGGTTGTGTAACTCAAACCATGACCGAAGGCAAAAGCAGGCTTCTTATTCTGCTTGTCAGCCCAACGGTAACCCACATAGATACCTTCCTTGTATTCCTCGTCGATGATCTTGTGGCCGTCACGCCATGTGCCGGGATAGGTCTCCAGGGCATGGGCACCCACATCGTTGAGGTTTTGGAACCAGGTGAAGGGAAGTTTTCCTGAGGGGTTTGCGTCGCCCACAAGGATGCTGGCAAACGCTTTTCCGGTCTCACTGCCGATGAACCAGCCTTGTATGATAGAAGCGACTTTGTCACGCCAGGGCATCGCTACAGCATCACCCGAGATGTTGACAAACACGACATTCTTGTTCACACGTGCCAGTGCCTCGACGAGCGCGTCTTGACCGTAGGGCATGTCCATGTGCTTGCGGTCATGACCCTCGGCATCCTGATAGTCGCTCTTGTTCAGACCGCCGAAGATGATGACATAGTCGGCACCCTGGGCCTTGGCAACAGCTTCGGCAATCAGTTCACTGGCTGAGCGGTTCTCGGCCAACGATTGCTTGGCCACTACGCCATTGTACTCACCTGTGGTGTCGCCCACATAGCCGCGGGCATAGTCCACCTCGATGCCAGTACCTGCCAGACGGTCCTTGAGACCTTCAAGAGGTAAAATCTCATGCTGTACCTTGAGCGAACTGCTGCCGCCACCCACGGTCATCATCTTGATGGCGTTCTCGCCGACAACCAGGATGCGCTTGGCGTTGTTCACATCGATGGGCAGGACATTGCGCTTGTTCTGCAACAGTACGATACCATCCTGGGCAATCTTGAGCGCAGCGTCATAGTGTGCCTCGCTGCACAGGAAACCCTGTGTGCGGTTTTTAGACATCGTCGTGCGGAAGAACAGGCGCAGCACGCGGCGCACCTTATCATCGAGTTCGCGCGTGGTGAACTTGCCTTCCTCAATGAGCTTCTTGTAAGGCATGGCCAGGTAGTATGCGTCGTAAGCGTTGCTTGCGCCCCAAGCCAGACCATCAGTCCAGCTGCCGAACTCCATATCCAAGCCGTTTTTGATAGCCATTTCGGTGTCATGGGCACCGCCCCAGTCGCTCACTACCACGCCGTCATATTGCCAGTCACCCTTCAATATATCGTTGAGTGTGTACTGGTTCTGACAGCAGTGCTGGTCCTTGTACAGGTTGTAAGAACCCATGATGCCCCAGGTGTGGCCCTCCTTGACGGCGGCCTCAAAAGCGGGCAGATAAATCTCGCGTAATGCACGGTCGCTCACGATGACGTTGACCTGATGGCGGTATTCCTCGTCGTTGTTCAGGCAGAAGTGCTTAACGCAGGCTGAAGTGCCTGTGCTCTGCAGACCCTGCACATAGGGAACCACCATGCGCGATGCCAGCAATGGGTCTTCACCCATATACTCAAAGTTGCGGCCATTCAGCGGTGTGCGGTGGATGTTCACGCCAGGTCCCAGAATCATGTCCTTGCCACGGTAACGTGCCTCCTCGCCCAGGCTGCGGCCATATAGTTTGGCCAGCTCAGGGTTCCATGAGGCTGCCAGACAGGTCAGTGCGGGGAACGCTACACACGAGTCGTTGGTCTGTCCCGCCTGTATCCACTCGTCCCACAGGACGTCGGGGCGCACGCCATGAGGTCCATCGTCGGTCCAGAAGTCGGGCATTCCCAGCCTCTTCACACCAGGCGATGAGAACTTGCTCTGGGCATGGATGACAGCGATTTTTTCATCGAGCGTCATGCGTGACAGGGCATCCTCGACACGCTGCTCGATGGGTAAGGTCTCGTCAAGATAAATGGGCGTTTGCCTCGTCAGCCCCAACGACTGGATGTAATCCATCTGAGGGGTGCAGTGTTCATAGCGGCTGTTCTCCACATACTGCATCAGCAGCTTGCGGAAGGTGGCCTGATCGGGACGTGCCTCGCGCAATTCCTTATATGTGCCACGAGGCGCCTCGGAATACTTCACAACGATGCTATCCCACATCTCGGGCCTGGTGATGCCCATCATGCACGAGTTGTCAATCTTCTTGTAGGGCCAGAACGTGTAACCGATGTTGGCCTGCTTCATCACATCGACCAATTGTGCCTGCCACTCATTGGTGTTGTGGCCCGTCTCGCCCATATACATCGGCAGACCTGTCTTGTCGCGGAAGTCAATATAATCCTTGATGGCCTCGGCAGTGGCATCACCACCATAGCGGTGGCAGGTGTACATGATGTTGTCATCGAATTTCCAGTCGCTGAACATGTAGAAGTCGGAATTCCAGCGGGCACCACCCAGCAGGATCACGTGATTGGGATCCTCTTGGCGGATAGCCTTGACAGTTCGCTGGTAGAGCGGCTCAAGTTGCTTGTTCAGTTCCTCCTTATTCTCAAAGTAGTGGGCTATCGGCTCGTTCATCAGCTCATAGCCGAGAATCACAGGCTCGTCCTTGTAACGGGCAGCGATGCGCTGCCAGATGTCGATGAACAACTGCTGGCTAGGTTCGCTCTCAAAGAGCCAAGGGTAACCATGACCATCGTCGATGTTGTCGCCCGTCTGTCCGCCAGGACAGTCATGCATGTCCAAAATCAGGTAGAGACCTGCGGCACGGCACCAGTTCACCACCGAGTCGATACGGGCAAAGCCGTCTTGCTCATGAGCCCGTCCCATATAGTCCTCATTGGTGAAGAGCCTGTAGTTGAAAGGCAGGCGGATGGTGTTGGCTCCTTGACGGGCAATGAAATTGATGTCGGCGCGGGTGATGTAGTTGTCCTTGAACTGTCGCCAGAAATCGGCGGCAAAGTCAGTTCCTACGGCCTCCTTGATCATCAGGTCGATCATCCACGGTGAGTTGGTCTTGCTCAGACCGAACATATAGCCCTCGGGATTGAGCCAGTTGCCTAAGTTTGTACCTTGTATGTAGAGTTTCTCTCCATTAGGTTGAACCAGATCGGTACCTTCCACATGTACAAACTTGCCTTGGGGCTTTGCGTGAAGCCCCAAGGCAAGAACCAAAGAGAGTATGATTAATAAAGATCCTCTCATAGAGTCATTTAGGTTAAACAGTTATTTCTTCTGAAATACGCGTACGTAGTCCACTTCCATCGTAGCGGGCAGGGCACTCTCGTCAACGCCTTGAGCGCCACCCCAATCTCCACCCCAAGCGAGGTTGAAGATCACGTAGAAGGGATCATCGTAGGGCCAGTCGTCGCGACCCAGGCCACGGTTGTTGTAGCTCAGTTGAACCTTACCGTCAACGTAGGTGGTGATGTTCTGGGCAGTCCATTCAATCGCGTAGGTGTGGAACTCACCCTCGGCACCCTTGCAGTACATCTCATGAGTCACCTGCGTGCCATTGGAGTGAACATGCGCATTGGCGTGCAGACTCGACGACACATAGTCGGGGTGGTAACCCACCTCTTCCATAATGTCAATCTCGCCGTCGGCAGGCCATGACCTGAAGTTGACAGGCATCATCCAGAATGCAGGCCAGGTACCCTTGCCCTTAGGCAACTTGATGCTAGCCTCGATGTAGCCATATTTCCAGCCCGTGCCTTTCTTGGCGTACACGCGTCCGGAGTACACCTTGCCGTTTTCCTTCAGTGCGGTGATGCGCAGATGGCCGTTCCTTACCTCGGTGACAAGCGAGCCGCCGGGAGTCTTGTGGTTCACGTAGTTCTGCAACTCGTGATTCACCCAACCACTATTCTGCACCTCATGGTACCAATCATCGGCATTCAATTCCGAACCCTGGTCAAACTCATCATGCCACACGAGGCTGTAGCCTTCAGGGGCATAGTAAGCCGACTGTGCGGCAGCTGCCTGCGAGATGGCGATGCCCTTGCGGGCTGCACCCGACATGATGGTGACGATGCCTTTGCGTTCTTCGGTTATCGGATTGGCAGAAACCTTGATGGTCAGCGTACCTGAGCTGGACAGCGTGTTCTTAGCATCTACCTTGATAAAGTCCTGATCGGCGTAGGCACCCCACTCCTTGCCCGTCGTGGTGACGTTGATGGTATAAGTACCACCCTCGGCAGGAACCGTGATGGTTTCCTGCGAGACGGTGATGCCCTGTGCAGGCTGGGGTTCATCTTTGCCGTCCCCACCGCAGCCCAAAAGGGCTACGGTGAGAGAGAGCAATAGTGTATAAAGCATGAATTGTTTCATTTTCTACAATTCTCAGTTTTCAATTCTCAGTTTTCAGTTGCCTGTGGATACCGCAGGCAACTGAGACAACTGATTACTGACAATTATTTGTGCTTTTGGATGATGATGTTGCTTACCTTGGCCTCAAATCCAGCGGGACAACCACCGAAGTCGAGGATGAACTTACCCTGGTCAAACTCAATTTCTTCGCCTGCATTCATGGCAACCACACCGATGAACTGGAGTACGTTCTCGCCATCTTCGAGTGCGAAGCTACCATTGTAGCACAGCGTGTTGGGGTCATTGGTCACATCAGGATCCTTGTTAACCTTGACGGTTGCACGTGCCAACTCCATGTTGGTGGTAACGGTAACGCGAACGTCATAAGCCTGGCCCTTCTCGATGTGCAGGGGCACGCCATTGATGGAGCACTGGGCCTGCCATTCCGATACAGTAGCGTTGTCGGCCTTGATGGTATATACGCCATTGGCATACGAGAAAGTGGGATCAGCAATCTGGCTCCAGCCTCCGTCGGCCCACCAGAAGGTCATGGTGCCTGCGGTGTTGAAACCTGCACCCAGGTTGTCGGGCGAATTTACGTCAACCCATTCAACAGTAGGCGTATCGGGAGTCACGGGCAGCACGGTGCCGTCATCGTTGGCATGGTCCTTGAGTACAATGTTAAAGATGTTGACGGTCGTTCCTGCTTGGCAGCCACCAAAGTCGAAGAACAAGTTCACACGTTCCATGTCAATACCGGGCATGTCGCTCTTCCAGAAGATATAATCCTCACCCGCCTTCAGGTCGATGCGGTCGGTAAAGTAGAAGACATTGTCATCGCCGTCCATCACGAGCTTCACGGTGACACCGTTCAGGTCCTTGTCGCTGTTGAGGATGCAAGAGAAGTCATAGTGCTTGTCGGCAGTGGTCGAGATGTTGGTGGTCTTGAAGGCCATCTGTGCCTGCCACTGGTCGGTAGTTGCCTCGGGCAGGAATACGGTATAGTCATTACCATTGGCCTCAAAGCCCGGGTCAGCAATCTGATTCCAGCCGGGGGCGTACCAGAAGAACATGTTGTATTCAACGTTCTTCCACATGTTGAATTCACTATTGGCATCGAAACCGAAGAAACCCTTCTCTTCGGGATCGCTGGTGAAGATGAAGCGCCAGGCGATACTGCGATTCTTAGGCTCATAAACGAGCACCATCTTCTTAGCAGTCAGAGACTCGATGCGGAAGCGCGGGTTCTCGTACTGTTCATCGGTGCTGATGTAGGGGAATGCCGTGTTGGGAGCGAGCTGAATATAGGTCTGCTTGGTCACGTTGCCGTCAGCATCTTCCCAGTCATACACTTCGAAGCTCCAGCTGGAAACCTGCTCGCCTTCAACGACAACAGCATCCCAGTCTGCAGTTGAGGCGCCCCACTTGCTTGTTCCGGTGTTCACATAGGTGAACCCGTCCTCACCGGCATTATAGGTGAAAGCGCCACCCTTGAGGTTATCGGCCGAGAAAATGATACGGTCGTCATACACACCGAAGTCCTTTTTCTCATCGGGTTGAGCCGACCACCATCCTGTACCAGCAGTTCCGGCAGGACCACAGGCCAAGTGGGCCACTTCTTTGTGGTCGATACGCCATTCCTTGTTGGCGATGCGACGGAAGTCGTTGCTATAGTCAATCTTCGACTCATTGAAGGTATATTGCTTCATAATACTGGTCTGGCTGATGCCGTTGCGGTTGCCCAGGCGCAGCTCGATGGTATGAGTACCGGCCTCGTTGTTCTTGTAACCCACCTCTTGCAGGGTGGAGTAGGACGTACCGTCAAGGATCCAGATGGGATAGGTGCCAGGCTGCGGTGTGTAGCTGGCTATCATCTGGTTGGTCTCCTGATCGACTGAAATCTGGAAATCTACACCACTGACAGTAGGGATGCCATTGATGTCTGCACCTTCAAACTCTTCAGGCGAGCAGGCGGTAAAGAGCATAGCGGTAAGGGGCAAGAGGAAAGAGAGCACTCCTGCTTTCACCTTATTATATTTATTTGTAATCATAATATCTGAATCTTAAAGAATTAATAGTTGTTCTGAACCAGCGTGGGATCAGCATCGAGCTCGCTCTGAGCCAGAGGAATGTACTTCTTGCTGGGAGTCCACGAGTTGGTACGATAGCCGTAGCTGTCGGGCACGAGTACGTTAGAGGCTTTCTGAGTAATGCCTGCAATACCCTCGGCACGCACGAGGTCGAAGTAGCGTTTGCCCTCGCCGCAGAATTCCAGGTGACGCTCGTTGAAGATGTCATCGATGGTTACGGTGTTCAGGTTACCAAGTCCTGCACGGTTGCGAACCTGATTCACATAGCCAGCGGCCTCGGCTGCACTGCCACCGGTCTGGAGCAGCAGCTCAGCAGCGTTGAGCAGTGTCTCGGCATAGCGATAGATGCGCTTGTTGTTGTTGTAGTTCAGGTTCTTGGACGTCGGGCAGTCCTGGTTGTTAGCACTCTGGGGGCGATACTTGCCATGCCAGATGTGGGTATCCTGATAACGCTGGGTGTAGTCATAACCACGCAGGTCCCAGCAGGTAACGTCACGACGCAGGTCGCCTTCGTCATACATGCTATAGGTTTCCATGCGCATGGGCAGGAAGCCCCAGCCGTCATTACCGCTGTCCCAGCCTTCGCCGCCGCCCCAGCCGTTAGGTGAGCACAGGGTGGGGAAGACGGTACCACCGGCAGCCATCGAGGTGCCCCAGTCACGCTGGGCCTGGTCGTCGTTGTAGTTGATCTCGAAGATGCTCTCAGCGCACCACTCACCGCTCTCCTGCCACAGGTCATAGAAACTGGGATTGAGCTCATAATTCGGGTCGTTGATAATCTCCTTCATGTAACCCAGAGCCTTGGCATAGCGGGCATTGTCGTTCTGGTACATAACCATCTCGGCATAGAGCATGTAGGCAAATGCCTGGCTCACGCGTCCGCTCTCAGCAGTCGGCCAACGCATGGGGAGCACCTTGGAATCGATGATTTCCTCGAGTTCGGGCAACAGATTGTTGTAAATCTCGTCGGCCGTGATCTGCGGAGCAGTGTAGGGCTGAGTGAGGTTCTCCAGATAGAAGGGTACGTTGCCGTAGTAGTGCCACAGGATGTTATAATAGTACACGCGCAGCAAGCGAGCCTGCATCTCCATCGAACGACGGAAATTCTCGCTGGCTTCGGTTTCCCATGAAGCATACTTGATGGCGTCGTTGCAACGCTTGATACCGCTGTAGAAGTCGCCCCACAGCGTGGCGAGGGTGTTGTTGCCGTCGGCTTCGAAGTTGAACAGCCGGTGCCAGTGCTGGTTGTCGGTGTTATCCGAACCGCCTACCCAGAAGTCGTCGCCCATGATCTCACCGTCAACG
>JAEEGL013903615.1_pt1 | contig 21977 bp, 20 predicted proteins | sample 9134231 | NCBI WGS metagenome assembly JAEEGL01 (sample SAMN16246548, study PRJNA631951) | gut metagenome | biome: gut microbiome; feature: rumen; material: fiber-attached | host: Bos | place: Iran: Karaj | collected 2018-10 | reverse complement strand
CATAACTTTTTTTAATGAAGAAAGCACTTTCGATAACGACAGCGATACCGAATATGAAATTCCTGCCGATGACCGACGTGACACGGTTCAATCAGATACTTCTTTTCCGGACGTTTCCTATCCGGACACCTCTGTTTCCTCTTCCGACGCCTCAAAGAACGCCACTGTTTCAGCCTCTGACCTTCCGGTTAATTCTGATGTTCAGGAGGAGCCTGACGTTCCGGCTGAGGAGAAAATCAAGATAAAAATAGTCAAAATCAAAACCACAGCAAACCTTCGGGCCGGTAAGAGTACAAATTCTGAAAAAATAGCCACCTTGGTAAAAGGAACGGAATGGGAATTCATAAAAGAAAGCGGTTCTCGTTATCAGATTAAATATTCAGGTAAAAAAACCGGCTGGATACCAATATCATGCGCCGATCTGATTGAAAAAGAAATAACAATAAAGCATATCGGTAAATACATATCGGGCGCCCCTTTGAATCTCAAGGGAACAAAGGAAGGGGACGATGTTGCCCAGTTCCTCAAAAATTACGGAACCATGGGCGGATCTGTCGCCGTTATTCAGAACGGTCAGGTCGCGTATCATTATGAGTACGGCTACGCCAACAGCGAAAAAAAGGTCAAAGTCGCGGAAAACACAAAATTCCGTATTGCCTCGGTAACAAAGGTTTTCACATCTATGCTTGCTATGTCGGAGGTCGATGACGGTAAACTCGATCTTGACAAGAGCCTCACGGAAATCATGGGATTTAAGTTTTATAACCCGTCGTATTCAAAAACGCCTGTCACAACACGTATGCTGCTCACTCATTCCTCAGGCATAAAAGACAATGACGATATGTTCAATCTTAAAATTCAAAACGTTACCCACAACAGCAACTACTATTGTTCCATGCCCGGTACAGGCTTTGCGTACACCAATCTCGGTATGGGACTTGCTGGCGCTGTTGTAGAAAAGGTTTCAGACCAGACGATATCGCAATACGCTAAGGACAAGTTTTTCGAGCCTATGGGAATCGACGCTTCTTACGACGCAAAATACCTTTCCGACACCAAGCTTGTCGCGGATTGCTATTCCGGAAAAAACATAGATTGCAGCAACAAATACCTCTGCCGTTCACAGGAAAAGGGCAAGCCCGGACAGACATTCCATCTCGGTCAGGGCGGATTGCTTATCAGTGCGGAAGACCTTGCCTCGGTATTCACAATTCTTTTAAATGACGGACAATACAACGGTAAGCAGTACTTATCAGAGAATTCAGTAAAGGAAATGTTTACTGTTCAGCCAGTAAATACAAAAAAGAATTTTGAACAGTGCATAGGTCTCCGCAAATCTAAAAATATTCTTAAAAACAGGGAAATGTATTTCCACAACGGAGCCGCGTACGGCATTTTCTCCTTAATGGCGATAGACCCATCCGACAAAAGCGGAGTGATTGTTATAACCTCCGGCGCAACTACGCCGAGATTAAAAAACAACCTGTTCGCAGTGTGTGACGATATCCTCAACTACAGCTACGAATATCTTATAAGATAATCTTTCAAAAAACCGTTTGTACATAAGCATATAAAATGCCGCGTACAAACGGTTTTATTATTAGTATATTATCAGCTTTGAAACCATATCCGCTCCGCAGGGCTGAATTTCCGGCGTCATAATCCCCCACATGTCGTCGGCATGACATTCAAGAAGATAATGATTGAGCCCCGCCTGATTCAATGAAAGGGCATGCTTATACGACGAGATTACAGGCAGCTTTGACTTTGCCTGTGAAAGCAGCTTCTTCCCTCTGTCATTCATACCTAAAATGCGGATATATTCCGGCGCGTCCGCATGCTCACGGCGTATTCCCAAAAAAGCCGAAAGTATTATCCTGCGAATGCGTGCGTGACTGTATCTCTTAGATTTGACCGAATCATACAGCTCCCCAAGCGAACATGTTTTACGGATACAATCATATATTCTGTTTTCCAGCCCCTCTGATATATCCGGAAGCCGCGCAAGCTGCTCACGGGTCATCGAACGCAGACGTGAGAGTATTGCCCTTTCACAGCGATTGATTTCAGCGGGTGCCTTCCCGCCTTTTATGTCCTCTTTAAGCTCGCGGAATGAATAATCAGGTATGTATCTCCCTGCTTCGACAAGCTGTCCGCCTGTAATCATTTGTCTGACGGCTGTCGCGGAGGCAATATCGCCTGAGATATCCTCGGAATCATGAGCTGCCCCCTCACGCGGAATCCCCACCGGAATAATTCCGGAATTCAACCGTCCCAATGCGCGTATATATTCAACGGCAAGAATATTGTTCGGCATGCATATTATTTCCGCCACATCGTCTCCGTAAACGGTTCTTACAGCCTCGGTTCTCGCCGCAGCAAAAGACATGCCGTCTCCGAGAAACCTGTCAAGCTCAGGCTTGAGCGATTTATTATCCGCCGCGTCCGCAGCTGCTTTTAGCTCTTCCACACTCCCGCACTCCATACCGAAGCTGATATAATCTACACACCCCAGCGCTTCCGCAATGCGAACGCCTCCGTCAGCGAATTTCTCAGCTCCCGACATCGCAAACGGCAGCGGCAGTTCAAGCACAAGATCCGCGCCTCCCTCTATTGCCATGCGCGTGCGGCTGAATTTATCCGTAATGGCACAGTCCCCGCGCTGCACAAAATTCCCGCTCATAATTACGACAATGTTTTCGGCTCCGCAAAGCTCTTTCGTTCGTTCAATATGAAGCTTATGTCCGTTATGGAACGGGTTGTACTCGGCAATTATTGCCGCGGTTGTTCCGTTTTTAATCGAATTAATCAAAAAAATCCTCTTCCTTTGGTAAATTTTTTTCTGAGTTTTTTCAATTTGCCTTGAAATTTCTTTTATTATGTTATATTATATAATCAGGAATATGCAAATTCAATTGTTTTTTCGCAGTATTCTACCATTCTACCATTTTTTCATGACAGGAGATAATACCAATGAAAGTTCTTGTTATCAATGCAGGCAGTTCCTCGCTCAAATATCAGCTCATTGATATGGACAACGAGTCTGTCATCGCAAAGGGTCTTTGCGAAAGAATCGGCATGGACGGCAGCAAGCTCACACACAAGGTCAACGGCGAGTCCTATGTGACCGAAGTTGCCATGCCAACCCACACAGAGGCATTCAACGCGGTCAAGGAAGCTCTCACCTCCGGCGACGGCAAGGTCGTGGACGATCTCAGCGAGATTACCGCGCTCGGTCACAGAGTGGTGCAGGGTGGCGCGCTCTTCAAGGACAGCTGCCTTATCACTGATGAAGTAATCGAAGGCATTCGCGATCTCAGTCCGCTCGCTCCGCTGCACAATCCCGCACATATTCAGGGCATTGAAGCCGCGATTGACGTATTTGGCAAGGACGTGCCCCAGGTCGCTGTTTTCGACACGTCATTCCATTCCACAATGCCCGCAAAGGCATATACATTCGGCATCCCTTATGAGTATTACGAGAAGTATGGCATTCGCCGCTACGGATTCCACGGCACAAGCCACAGATACGTAACAGGCAGATGTCTTGAACTGCTCGGCAAGGCTGAAAATCCTGAGGGAACACGCATTATCAACTGCCACCTCGGCAACGGCTCTTCCATCTCCGCTGTCAAGGACGGCAAGGTAATAGACACCTCGATGGGTCTGACTCCTCTCGACGGCTTTATCATGGGCACTCGTTCCGGCTCGCTCGATCCTTCCGTCGTCACCTTCATCATGGAAAAGGAAGGTCTCACTCCCGCCGAGATGGATAACATTCTCAACAAGAAGTCCGGTATGCTCGGTCTTTCCGGCATTTCCAGCGACGACCGCGACGTCACCGCCGCCGCCAAGGAAGGCAACGAAAGAGCTATTCTCACCCATCAGATTCTCGAATATCAGATAGCCAAATTCATCGGCAGCTATTATGTGGCTCTCGGCGGTATGGATGCTCTTGTATTTACAGCCGGTATCGGAGAGAATCAGACGGTTCACCGCTCCAGAATCTGCCGTTATCTCGAATGCTTCGGCGTGGAGCTTGACGAAGAGGTCAACGCATCCATTCACGGCAAGGAATGCGAGATCTCCACTCCCGAAAGCAAGGTCAGAGTCTTTGTCATTCCCACCGATGAGGAAATGGTTATCGCAAGAGACACCAAGTCGATCGTGGAAGGCTTGAGCAAGTAATTAATTTATACTGTATTTCTTTCACTACACATTCAAAAGCGCGTATGGGTCATTGCAGATCCATACGCGCTTTTTTATTTTATCCGAATGTGACGGTCGCTGTTCCGGAAGAAAGGGTGTTGCCGTCCGCGTCGGTCAGGAGACAATAGAGCTGAATGCCGTTCCATGTGGAATTGACGGTTGCGGAGGTGGTCGCCGTTGTGTGACCTTTCCACAGACTCCACGCGATCGCGCCTTTCTTTTTATAATACCACTGATATTTCAGTCCGCTGCCTTCCGCCTTGACGGTGAATGTCACTGTATTGCCTTCCTTGGCAGTGACGTTCTGCGGTTGAGAAGTTATTTTTATACTGCTTGCCTTTAATGTAACTGTCGCCGCGCCGGATTGTACGGTGCAGCCGTTCTGGTCGGTTATCGCGCAATAAAGCTGAATTCCGTCCCATGTATCGTTAACTTTTGCTGAAGTGGTCGCAGTGGTGTGACCGTTCCACTTGCTCCACGCTTTCGTGCCTTTTTTCTTGTAATACCATTGATATCTGAGTCCGTCTCCTGTCGCCTTTACGGTAAATCTCACCGTATCGCCCACACTCGCCTGAACGCTTGCGGGCTGTGATGTGATGACAACAGTATCGGAAATTGTCACTGTCGCGGTCGCCGTCGGGCAGTAATTTGCCCAGAAGACGTCGCATATTTCGCAATAGACCTGCATTCCGTTCCAGCTTACGTTAGCCACACCGGAAGTCGTGGCGGAGGTGTGACCCTTCCACAAGCTCCAGTTCTTTGCGCCCTTCTTTTTGTAATACCACTGATATGACAGTTCACGACTCGACCCGTCGGCAGGTACCGCTTCCACGGAAAATGTCACTGTTTTACCGGAGAAGGCAGTGACGCTCTGCGGCTGTTGATTGATGTGAACCATTTCGCTGACGGAGAGCGTGCAAGCGTCAGAATAAAGCGAATTTCCGGCGCTGTCGGTTACCTTGCAGCGAAGCTGCATACCGTCCCAGCCCAAGTTAGCGCGCCCACTTGTGGACGCGCCGGTGTGACCGTTCCACACGTTCCAGCCCGCCGCGCCTTTCTTTTTATAATACCACTGGTATTTCAGACCGTCGCCGTATGCCCCGATATGGAAGGAAAGAGTCGTTCCCACGGTCGAAGTAAAGCCCTCCGGCTGCTGCGTGATAAAGATCTTGCCGGTGTAATCAAAATGATATTCCGCATTGGTACTGCTCAACCTGCTGTTCGACGTGCCGCTGATGGCGTCCCATTCCTCCCAGCTTCCGCGGAAGTAGAAATGGTCGATGAACGCGTCAGCAAAGCAATTTTTGCCTACTGACTGAAGCGTGGGAGACATGACCAGCGCTCTCAGTCGGCAGCTTTGGAAGGCGTTGGACCCGATGGAAGTGACCGACGGCGGAACCTCCATGGCTTCCACCGAAGCACAGTAGGAAAAAGCCGCATTGCCGATGGTCTTTAATTTTTTCGGCAGCACGATTCCTTGTAGATTATAGCAGGTGTAGAACGCCGCGCTATGAATGGCCGTTACGGTAGACGGAACGACGTAGGTCTCCGTGCGTCCGGCAGGGCAGGAAAGAAGCTCGGTCTGATCCGCGTTGAGCAGCACGCCGTTGTCGTCGGAAAATTCGGTGTTGCCTTTTTCGACCGTGATGCGCGTGAGCTTTTGACAGTCGCCGAACGCGTTGGCAGCCAGTGAAGTGACGGATTTCGGAATGGTCACTTCTGTCAGATTTTTACTCGAAAAGAAAGCCTGCTCCGCAATGGTGCTCAATCCCTGCGGGAGCGTCAGTTCATTAAGCCTGTTACAGAAAAAAGCTCTGTTTCCAATGATTTTGAGAGACAACGGAAGGTTGATTTTGGTAAAAGAACAGTAAAAGAACGCCTCCGTTCCGATCTTTGTCACTGTGTCCGGCAGAGTAAGTTCCTGCATAGCATTGCAATGGTCAAACGCGTTGTCACCTATTGAAGTAATGTTACCGCTGATTTCCACCGATTTGACATAACTGTGATTCCAAAAGCTGCTTTCATGATCATTTCTGCTCCACATCGCGCCGCTGCCGTTTATTTTCAGCAGTCCGGTCTCCTTGTTGAGATTCCACGAGATGTTGTTGCCGCACTTTCCGCTCTCGGTATTTGACTGCACGGCATTCCACTCGGCGCTCCACTCCGCGTCGTTGTCTTCTCCCGTCGCCGCCAGCACGCCGCTGCCGCCTGCCGACAGAAACAGCGCCGCTGCCGCCACAATGGCTGTCATTTTTTTGAATGTTCTGACTCTCATTTTCTCACCTTTTTACCTTTCATGAATAACAATAGTAAAGCAAAAACAAGTCATTTGCTTTAATTCAAGTATAAAACATCAATTATTTTTTATCAAGATAAAATATTTAAAAAAAATATAGAATTTCACGTTAAATTAACGCAATGAAAATCAACTGTAGCGCACACGCATGCTTTTCCGTCTGCCGCCAAGAACAGCTCCGGTTGATTCCATTGTTCGCATGTATACGCTCTGAACAATTCCCACACCGAAATAAAGACACATGCTCGACGATCCGCCAGCGGAAAAGAACGGCAGTGTAATACCGATAACCGGCAGCACTGAAACGCACATTCCTATGTTGAATATTGTCTGTGTGGCAATCATTGCAAAAAAGCCTATACACATGAATCTTCCCATCATATCCACCGCTTTGAACGCGGCATACAGAGAAAGAATCATTACGGTAAACAACAGACCAAGCAGGAAAATAGCTCCCAAAAAGCCGAATTCCTCGCACGCCACTGTAAAGATGAAGTCGTTGTGATCCTCAGGTACAAGCCCGGACTGTATCATCGTGCTTGTGCCATGACCCTCGCCTGTGAGTCCTCCGTTACCTATTGCCACCTTGCCGAGAGTCTGCTGATAGAGTATGCCCATCTCGTCGCCCTCCTGCGGATTATATACCGCCGAGAATCGCTTCTGCTGATGCGAACTCATGCTCTGCCAGAATATTGGCGACATTGCCACTATCGCTGAAAGACCAAGCACTATGAAATTCCAGCTCAGACCGCTTGAAAAGAACATTATCAGAAACATAACCATAAACATAAGCGCGGTTCCGTCGTCTCCCTGCAGGATACAGAGTCCGACCGGAACAAGCGCGTGTCCGCCGAGCATGAATACGCTCGACAGGGTATTAAGAGTGTTCTTTTCCACTACGTATGAAAGGTGATAAGAGAATGTAACAATAAAACCTATCTTCATAAGCTCTGAAGGCTGGAAGCTGTATCCGAAAATATTCAGCCACGCAACGTCGTCGGCTACCGCGTTTCCGCCTATAGCCGACTGACCCACAACGAATGTAAGCCCCACAAGAAAAACGCATGCGCCACCCACAAGCGGCCAGAGCTGCCCTAACCTGTGATAATCCATCAGCGAAATTATAAAAGCGCCTCCGAATCCGATCATTGCCGCCATAATCTGCGTCTTGATAGCTATGGGACGCGCACTGTGGATCAGCATACATCCGTAGATTGTACAGATGAGTATAAGCGCCCACATAGCAATGTATGTAGTCCTCACGTAATTTACCGAAGCGTTTGCCGCCTTTGCGGCAAATCTTCTGATTGCCTGTAGCTTTTGAAGCATTTTTTTACATCGTTCCTTTCAATTTTTTATTCCCATTATTTTGCGTATATGGTTAATTTACATGAAATATTATAGTTTATTTAAACAAATACTTCAAGTAGAAATATTGAAAGATATTTGAATTCCGCATTAACATGTGATATAATGGTTTTGAGAATCATCTTCATGCGTTTATCCGCACGTGTCAAATTAATATTTTTTCCAAAGGAGAGAAAAAAATGCTTTCTGATATCGAAATTGCACAGCAGACAAAAATGCGTCCCATACAGGACGTCGCGGCGGATCTCGGTCTTTCCGCCGATGATCTGGAATTCTACGGCAAGTACAAGGCAAAACTGAGCGAGGAGCTTTATTCACGCTTTGAGGGCAGACCGGACGGCAAGCTGATTTTGGTTACCGCCATTAATCCCACTCCAGCGGGAGAAGGCAAAACCACAACCTCTGTCGGTCTTGGACAGGCTATGGCTAAAATAGGCAAAAAAGCAATCATCGCTCTCCGCGAACCCTCTCTCGGACCGGTATTCGGCATAAAGGGCGGCGCTGCTGGCGGAGGTTACGCGCAGGTCGTGCCTATGGAGGACATAAACCTCCATTTCACAGGCGATATGCACGCGATCACTTCCGCAAACAATCTCTGCTGCGCGCTTCTCGACAACCACATGCAGCAGGGCAACGAGCTTGGCATAGACCCCCGCAGAATTCTTATCAAACGCTGCCTTGACATGAACGACCGCGCTCTCAGAAATGTAGTCGTCGGTCTCGGCGGTAAGATGAACGGCGTGCCGCGTGAGGACGGATTCATTATCACGGTTGCCAGCGAGGTAATGGCTATTCTCTGCCTTGCTTCTGACCTGAACGACCTCAAATACCGCCTTGGCAGAATTCTTGTAGCCTACACCTACGACAACAAGCCCGTATTCGCAAGCGATCTTCACGCAGAAGGCTCAATGGCGGCTCTGCTGAAAGACGCTATAAAGCCGAATCTCGTCCAGACGCTCGAAGGTACTCCAGCAATTATGCACGGCGGTCCTTTCGCAAATATCGCCCACGGCTGCAATTCCATACGCGCCACCAAGCTTGCCCTTAAATTGGCGGATTACTGCATCACCGAAGCAGGTTTCGGCTCCGACCTCGGCGCAGAGAAATTCTATGACATAAAGTGCCGTTTCGCCGGATTCAAGCCTGCCGCATGCGTGCTTGTCGCAACCGTCCGCGCACTTAAATACAACGGCGACGTACCTAAGACCGAGCTTTCAAACGAAAATCTTGACGCGCTCAAAAAGGGTATCGTCAACCTCGGCGCTCACATCGAAAATATGAAGAAATACGGCGTGAATGTCGTTGTCGCAATCAACCGCTTCCTCACCGATTCACAGGCGGAGCTTGATTACATCGCGGATTACTGCCGCGAAAAGGGCGCTGAATTTGCCCTCTCCGAAGTATTCGCCAAAGGCGGAGAAGGCGGCGTGGAGCTTGCAAAGAAGGTAGTTGAGGCTGTGGAGAAGCCCTCTGATTTCGCGCCTATCTACTCAACTTCTCTCTCCATCAAGGAAAAAATCAACGAAATCGCCACCAAAATATACGGCGCTTCAAATGTCAATTACACCTCAGCCGCGGAAAAGCAGATCGCTTCATTTGAAAAGCTCGCCGAGAATATGCCTGTCTGCATAGCCAAAACTCAGTATTCGCTCTCAGACGATCCGACAGTGCTTGGCAGACCCGTTGACTTCTCTATAACAGTCAAGGAAGTCAGACTCTCTCACGGCGCGGGATTTGTTGTTGCGCTGACAGGCGATATAATGACAATGCCCGGTCTGCCAAAGGTTCCTGCGGCTAATAAAATAGACGTTGACGGCAACGGCTCCATTACGGGTCTTTTCTGATGGCTGAGATTGTAACTACGCATTCTCCGGAAGAGACAGAAGCGCTCGGAAAGAGAATAGGCTCCCGTCTTATCGGAAATGAGATAATCGCTCTCTTCGGAGGACTGGGAATAGGAAAAACCGCGTTTGTCAGGGGACTTGCGGAAGGGCTTGGAATAAATTCAAATGAAATTTCAAGCCCGACTTTCGCCATTGTCCATGAACACGGTGAAGAAAAAAAGCTCTATCACTTCGATATGTACCGCGTTGATACGTGGGACGACCTCTATTCCACGGGATTCTTTGACTATTTGGGCAACGGCGTTATAGTTACCGAATGGAGCGAAAACATAGAGGGCGCCCTTCCTGACGAAAGGATAGATATTGAAATATCCGCGCCGGATCATGACGATACACGCGTTTTTAAAATTACGGGATTTGAATTATCCTGAGCAATTACCAATGAAAGCGAACTGAATAATCATGAAAATACTTGCAATCGACAGTTCGGCAATATCCGCGGGCTGCGCTATTGTCGATGACGGCAATCTGATTGCGGAAAGCTTTGTCAGGGTCGGACTTACCCACAGTGAAACGCTTCTTCCAATGGTGTCGAATACATTGGCAAACGCGAAGCTTACGGCGGACGATATCGACTGTTACGCCGTTTCCTCAGGTCCAGGTTCATTCACTGGAATAAGAATCGGCGTCGCCTCCGTCAAGGGAATGGCTTTTGCCAGCGGAACTCCGTGTGTCGGAGTTTCCACTCTTGAGGCTATCGCGTGGAGCTGTGTGGCTCAGGACGGGGTTATATGTGCAGTAATGGACGCGAGAAGACAGCAGGTCTACAACGCGCTTTTTACGTCAGACGGACAGGACATTGTACGTATATGCGCTGACAGGGCTGTTTCTATTGAAGAGCTTACGGAAGAACTTAAAAACCAGCAGAGAATTATTCACCTCGCAGGAGACGGGGCGGTACTCTGCTATGAATCCATGAAGCAATCGCTGGCAAACGTCCGGCTTATACCGGAGCATCTCCGCTACGCGAGAGGGTTCGGAGTGGCAATGGCGGCTCGGAAAATTATAAAAGAAAACGGCGCCGTCCCGCCGGAAAAACTTATTCCCACCTATCTCAGACCTTCCCAGGCGGAAAGGGAAAAATTAAATCTAAAGCTGAAAAAATAATTCTTTTACATTTTTACACATCAAAGGAGCATGAATAATGATAGCTATTGGCTGTGATCACGGAGGATTTGCGCTTAAACAGGAAATAATAAAGTATCTGCAAAGCAACAATATCGAATTCAAGGATTTCGGAACGGATTCCGAGGCTTCGGTCAATTACGCGCCGATTGCCGCCGCTGTTGGTCACAGCGTGGCTGACGGCGAGTGCGAAAAAGGAATTCTGATCTGCGGCACAGGAATAGGAATGTCCATGGCTGCAAACAAGGTCAGGGGAATACGCGCCGCCTGCTGTTCGGATCATTTCAGCGCGAAGTACACACGTCTGCACAACGACGCCAATATCCTCTGCATGGGTGGAAGAGTTATCGGCGCGGGAGTTGCCGTCGAGCTTGTCGAGCTGTTTCTTAATACCGAATTCGAGGGCGGCAGACATTCCGCGAGAATAGCCCAGATTGCCGCAATAGAAAACGGCGAGCTTTGATTTAAGTAGCATATGAAAAAAATAGCAAAATTCGAGAAGGTAAGTCCGGAGCAATTCGCCGCTGGCTGGCGGGAAATATTCGGTTCCGAATCCGGAGCGGCTCATGCTTACGAAAAATTGCCTCTCCCCCGCCGCGCTACGACAGGTTCAGCCGGTTATGATTTTTCAGTTCCGTTTGATCTGGAGCTTGCCCCGGGACAAACCGCGAAAATTCCAACTGGAATACGCGCCCGCATTGACGACGGCTGGGTGCTTCTGTTGTATCCGCGCAGCGGGCTTGGCTTCAAATACCGGTTGCAGCTTAATAATACGGTCGGCGTTATTGACAGCGACTATTATTATTCGAGCAACGAGGGGCATATTTTTATTAAAATCACAAACGATTCAAACGAGGGAAAAGCACTTTCATTGAAAGCTGGCGACTGCTTTGCCCAGGGCATTTTTACCCCGTTCGGCATTACTGAGGACGACGACACGGACGGTGTTCGGGACGGCGGCTTCGGCAGTACAAGCGTCAGATGAGATTCCTACCGAAAAACTTACAGGTCGCGGCGAAAACTGTGCAGACGACAGCGTAAATAAGCAAATAAAGCAACAGCATCTTTAACGCGTGCATCAAAAGGCTGTTGGTAAGCCCCCTGTTTTCGTCTGTAAATGATTCCTTCAAGCCCAGAGCATAATCCCCCGCATAGACGGTTATCACACAGCTTGCGGCGGAATACGGCAGAAGCGCAAGCGCAGCGAAGCACATCTCGCGCAGACTTCCGGACTGAATCGCACCGCAGATAAGCGCGCCCAGTCCCATTCCACGAAACACAGAAGCCGGATATATCAAGAGTCGCATATACTTAAACGGAGCGCAAATAAATATTGCAGCGGCAAATCCAAGCGTTACCGGAGCAATCGCCGCAAACGCGCACCAAAAACCGCCGCAGTATTTATCAACCAGCCCTGACCATTCGTTATTCACTCCGTAAATTGCCTGTGTGACGCACCCCGATATTATTCCGAATGATATGCAGGCAAGCATTTCAAATTTATGCCTGTCCCGCGCAATCACATGACTGTAATTTTTTTGAAATCCGTCAATCATTTCATTCGGACAGAAGCTGTCTTTAAGGTTTTCCATTTTTAACACATGCCTTTCGCATTTTCCTGATACATCATTCTATGCAAGATAATACAAAAAAAGAAGAGACTTCAATTCGTTTGCAAATCGAAGTCTCTTTTTTTTCAGCCTAAATTGGGATAATAATCAAAAGGATCTATCCGCTTATCGCCCTTACGGAATTCAAGGTGGAGATGATTGCCTGTGGATTTTCCGGTGGTACCCACCACGCCAATTGTATCGCCAGCTTTGACATTATCCCCTTTACTGAGAAAACTCTCCTTTTGCATATGCGCGTAGTATGCTCGGATTCCGTCATTTTGTTCTATTATAAGGAGATGTCCGAAGCCGTCGGGATTGTATGATTTCTTATAAACCTTGCCGTCAGCCACAGCTATTATCTGTGCGCCTCCAGGCGCTGCAATGTCTATGCCATTGTGCGTCTTGCCGTTGTGAGTGCCGAAATATGTAGTTATCCTTGTAGCCGTCTGAGTAGGCCATATGTATTTGCCGCTGCCGTTTACAGCGTATTCTTTGAATTCATCAACATACTTTCCGCTGACATATCCCGTTTCGCCCGACGGCGTAATTATTTTGTACCAGCCGTTCTTGACCTCGGAATACTTATACACTTCATTGTGACGAATCGTCGCCACAAGCTTTCCTGATGTAGATGACGTGCTGCGAACATTTACCGACGATGAGGTGACGATTATCCTGTCCGATTTTGATATGGAAGCGCTCTGATCCTTATATCCTGTCACTTTGACGTATTTCTTACTCACCCAGCCGGTCTTTGAGTCGCTCAGTTTAATCCTGTACCATGACCCGCTTTTTTCAAGAATACTTTCTACTGTGCCGCAATATAATTTTTTTATGACGGCGTAACCCGATCCCGCGCCTTTTCTGAGATTAGTGTAGCTGCCGGTGACTGTAATCGTTCCGTTGGTATTTTCGTTGCTTTTTTTGCTTGTTTCATTTGCCTTCTTGCCGTCTTTTGAATCGGCTGTAGCTTTTTTGGAGGTTTTGACAAAATCGGCGGAAACCCAGCCGTATTTGTTTTTTCCCTGCTTTATCTTATACCAGCCGTCTTTACTACTCGTTATTTCGACGGAATCACCCTCATATATGACGTTGATTATCGCGTTTTCCTTGCCCGGTCCCTTGCGGACATTGAGCGCGTCGGCCTTGACAGTGCCCTTGATAATATTCGCCGCGGACACATTCACAACGCATGACGAACAATATACCGAAACTGCAATTGACAGCAAGACCGCTACACAGGCAGCTTTTCTTAAAAATGACATTTTTATCTTCTCCTTGGGATATAAAACAAAATTCATAAAAATACAGTCTGTATTCTGTAAATTTTATCATGTATAATTCTAACAGAAATTTTATCAAAATGCAATGATTATCATGCTATTTTGTTAAAAATATGAATAATCTATGTTATGCATAAACATTTTCAATAATTGTTCATATTATTCGTCGTATTTTTTGTTTGTTTTACTAAAATTTATAATTATGCCTTTTCAAATACAAAAAATCATACTATAATGTTATAGATTAATATATCTCAAAGAACCGGACAAAAAGGTGATGGAATTTGAAACGCTTTTTTTCAAAAAATAGTTTCGACAGCAATACCGAAAATCAACAGAAAAAACCGGAGGTACAGTATTCAATCCCCTCTGGTATCGCAAGAATATTTGTAGCGGTTACAATGTGCGGAGCGCTGATAATAACGGGACTTTCCACCGTTCTTACATCATTCGGCAATAGCGACAGGGAAGAAATAATTATCGTCCTCGACCCTGGGCACGGAGGCTCTGACACCGGCGCAATAAACCGTCAGCTCGGTCTGAGCGAATCGGCGATCAATCTCAAAATAGCCCTCGCCTGCCGTGAACGTCTTAATCAATATAAGGGCGTTCGCGTGTATCTGACGCACACCGGCGTTGATAATACATATGGCAAGTCATCGCTCAGTCGCCGCGTAAGCGTTGCCGGAGACGTCGGAGCGGATATTTTCATAAGTCTGCATATCAATTCCGCCAGCAACAAGACGGCGCACGGAATTGAAGTGTTCGTCCCTATAACGACCCATGAGCCAAAATACAACGAACAGTGTACGGCTCTTGGCGAAAGCATTATTTCAAAGGTGACGGCGCTCGGACTCAGCAGCCGCGGCATTAAAACCCGCAGAAGCGGTGGAGGCAGGGTCTACAAATTCTCAGACGGCACTACCGAAACCGGCGATTATTATTATGTGGTGGGCGAACCAATCAGCCGTCTCGGTATCCCAGGAATCCTTGTGGAACACGCTTTTATTGACGCCGATTCGGATTTTCTCGACAGCGATGAGGATCTTGCCGCTCTCGGAAGAGCCGACGCTGACGGCATTGCCGCTTTTTATGGCCTTATTCTGAATTCCGCCGCTGTGGAAAGCGCTTCGTCGAACGAAACAAGCTCCGTTCCAGAACCGCCAGTAAGCTCTGAACCTGACACTTCGTCCGAGGATGATTTCACTTCCGAAGAGGACGCCGAGTCAGAGGTAAAGGTGCTTGAAGATATGATAAGGGCGCTTCCGGAATCCCCGACCTCATACGACGCAAACCAGATAAGGGCGGTCAGGGAAGCGTACAATTCCATGAGTACAAGCGAACGCGCAAATCTCGACCCTGAGCTTTATCAGAAGATGTACAGATCAGTTACGGCATATGAGGAAGCCGTTCATCAGGTGCGAATAGCCGTCCGGGACGGTTCGCAGCTGTCGATTGACCGCTTTAACGGCAAGCTCCTGAATGTCGCTACCACATTGCAGCGTTCCGGAAAGATCACCGTATTCTCTGTAATGGTGGAGCTGGAGCTTTACATTGATTCCAACGCTCCGGAACAGTATAAGAATGAAGGCGTGCTGACATACCGCGTTACTTCTCCGGACGGAAGTGAACTCGGTGAAAATGATGAGGTTCCCGACGGCTCATTGATTTCGGTAATGTACAATGACACTATGCTCGACTCGCTCGCTGTTTCTCTGGAATAAGTAAAAAAAAGACCTGCTGTTTTCTGAATGGATTGGAAAACAGCAGGTCATTATTATATTATATTATATTATCATCTGCACGGAGAAATATAATTACTTGTCCTCAGGGATAAGCAGACCGTAGTCACCGTCGCTGCGGCGATAAACAACATTAATTGAACCGTCTTCAATATTGCGGAACATAAAGAACTGATGTCCAAGCATGTTCATCTGAAGAACCGCTTCATCAACGTCCATCGCGAATACCGGGAACTTCTTTGTGCGGACAATCTGGAACTGCTCGTCCTCGATTTCCTCGTCCTCATAATCTCCGCCGAACGGCTCGAACATCTCGACAGTATTGGTGTTCTTGAATCTTTTGGCGAGCTTTTTCTTATTGCGCCTTATCTGCGCGGAAAGGCTGTCAACCACTAAATCCAGAGCTTCATCAAGGTCAAGACCCGATTTTTCCGCCCTATAGATATAGCCGTTGCTGCGAACCGTGACTTCAATGGTATATCTGTTACGCTCCATAGTCACGGTAACGTCGGCGTCTGCGTTATCGTCAAAGAATTTATCAAATCTGGTAAATTTCTTATCAACTCTCTCCTTAAAAGAATCTCTGAGATTGATTTTTCTTCCTGTAATTGTAAGCTTCATAAATGTATGCTCCCTTCTCGTTAAGAGAATTTGATGAAAAGTGCGGAAACATGGCAATAATTCGCGCCTTTTTGCTTCCGCTTATATTATAACATAATTAACAAAAATATGCCATCTATTTTCTAAAATTTAATAAAATTTTACATTTGCATTTTATTTTTACAAACAATAAAAATCCGTCTCACAGAATCGAATTAACTGTGGACGGACTTTATAAATAATATTTAATGAATCATATCTCCGCGCTCGTGTGACGCGTTACATGACAGCCGACGTTAACCGCTACCGGTAGTCCGGCAATATGTGTCGGCGCTGCTTCAATATTCACAGCAAGCGCAGTTATGCTGCCGCCAAAGCCCTGCGGTCCGACTCCTGTGGCGTTTACGGCGGCAAGCGCGTCGCTTTCCATGCTCCTGTAGTATTCATCGGGATTTGGCGAATCAAGACTACGGCAGAGCGCCCTTTTTGCAAGCAGCGCGCAGCCCTCAAAATCACTGCCTATTCCTACTCCCAAAACCATTGGCGGACAAGGATTTCCGCCTGCAATTTCAGCCGTTTCAGCGATGTATCTGATTATATCTTCTCTGCCGTACGCAGGAGTAAACATTCTCAGCCGGCTCATATTCTCACTTCCGAAGCCCTTCGGCGCAACGGTCAGTCTGATTCTATCTCCTCCGACTATACGAGTATGTATAACCGCCGGCGTGTTATCTCCTGTATTCACCCTTCGCAGCGGATCCGCTACAACAGAGCAGCGAAGCAATCCCTCCGTGTAGCCCCTGTGAACTCCGGCATTTACGGCGTCCTCAAGCAATCCGCCTTCAATATGCACGTCCTGCCCTACATCGACAAACACGACAGCCATTCCCGTATCCTGACACACAGGAATATCCAATTCCCTCGCGGCGGCGATATTCGCTTTCATATCCTCAAATATGGATTTACCCAAGCCCGAACGTTCGCAATGCGAACATTTTTCTATCCTGCCGGTAAGGTCAGCCGGAAGCTCCTTGTTGGCGCTGATGCATAGCTCTCTGACCTTTTCGGTTATCTCATGCGCCGTAATTATTCTCATCTGCCGTTCCCCCGCTCTTTGATTATTCCCGTATCATATACCGCTTTGCCGTCGATAAATACTGCAACCGGCTTTGCCGCAAGTGTCAGCGGATCACAGTTGAATATCGAAAAATCCGCGTCCTTTCCCTGCTTTAATGAACCTACCTTGTCGTCAATCCCCAGTATTTCAGCCGGATTTATTGTAATTGCCCTGAGCGCGCTGTCATAGTCCATTCCCTCTCGCACGGCAAGTCCCGCGCAAATCGGCAGATATTGAATCGGCACAACCGGATGATCTGTGACAATCGCGGACCTTATTCCCGCCGCGGCAATTATTCCGGGGGATTTCGGCGTGAGATTGACAAGCTCCGGCTTTGAACGGTCGCTCAGAAAGGGTCCGCTGAAAATATCGGCTTTGCATTCCGCAAGCTCGTCAGCTATCATATAGCCCTCCGTAGCGTGAACAATCACATACTTCAGACTGAATTCCTCGGCAATTCGTATTCCCGTAAAAATATCGTCTCTTCTATGCGCGTGAATGTGTACGGGAAGCTCTCCACGTATCACAGGCAGCAATGCCTCGCAATCCGCGTCATAATCCGGAAGGTCATAATCTCCGCCGTCGTCATTGCCGTCGTTTTCCTTTGCTTTTTCAATATCTTCAGCGTATCGCTGCGCTTTTTTCAGCGATTCACGGATTATACCAGCCGTTGCCATTCTTGTCATAGGCGATTCGTCGCGGTTGTGATGAGTAGTCTTGGGATTCTCGCCGAGCGCCATTTTCATTGAAACAGGGAATTTAATAATTATATTGTCCACTCTGCCGCCGGTTGTCTTTATAGCCGCCATAGTACCGCCAATAGGATTGGCACTGCCAGGTCCTGTGACAACGGCTGTGATTCCGGCCTCATGAGCCTCGGTGAAGCAGCGGTCAAAGCTGTTTATCGCGTCTATAGCCCTCAGAGAAGCCGGCGCAGTCTGCCCGTCCTCATTTCCATCGTCGCCCTCAAATCCCAATCCGTCGTCCCACATTCCGAGATGTGTATGAGCGTCGATGAATCCAGGATAAATTCTCATTCCACTTAGATCTACAGCAGGTTCGGAATTATTTGAAACGTACTGCTCCATACTGCCGATTCCCGTAATTTTACCGTTCTCAACGGACAAATATCCGTTCTCTATATTCCGCTCCTCAGCGGTATATATATAAGCGTTAATAAAATTCAAACACAAAAATCCTCTCATTGCAATATATTAAAGGCGATCGCCGCGCATCAATTTGTAAATTGCGGTAACCGCCTTTCCGATTTTTTATGTATTCAGTAATAATATTACAGACATTTCATAAGGCAAATCAAGACCTGCCACTTACCACTGGTTTGCCCCTCCGTTGCCACCCTTGCGGCTTCTGCGGTTGTCCTTTTTTAATCCAGATATTTTCTCGTCGCTTGAAGCCATAAATTTAGAGAGCATGTCGTCAAAATTATCTGAGGAATTCTGTCTGCGATTCCAGTCAAAATTATCAGAGCCGCCTCTGCCACCCTGCTGACGTCCTCCGGCACCGTTTCTTCTGACGCCTTGCGGTTTAGGCTCCGCCTGCTTTATTGAGAGACTGATCTTGCCTTTCTCGTCAATACCAAGAATCTTAACCTTGACTGACTGACCGACTGTCAGGTGATCCTTGATCTCTTTGACGTAAACAGGCGCAACCTCGGAAATATGCACCATTCCCGATGTATTATCTCCAAGATCTACAAACGCGCCGTAACTCATTATGCCGGTGACCTTACCCTCGACAATTTGTCCCACTTCAAATGACATATGTTTAGAATCCTCCAGAACTAAAAATGGTTAACTATAAATCTATTTTTTGAATTGATATTAATTCAGCCAGCCTTATTGATAAAAACGTGCTCATCAGGATAAATCATTTCCAGATCTTCTCGTGCTTTTTCTTCCATTAATTCATCAAGATCACCAGTAAACTGATTTTCCAATTTTTCATTTTCATTTTTCTGAAATTCTATCTGCTTATCAAGATTCTCAAGCTCTGCTTTTTTATCTGAGATTGAAACAAATGAATGAGCTATAGTCCCCGCTGCAAAAAAAAATAAAAACAGAAAAACTGAAACCAAAACAACCTTTGTACTTTTTTTCGCGGATTTAAAAGACTTCACTAAGTCCGATCCCTGTTTATTGACGAATAATGTCCAATCATGCACCTTTTTTTTTGTGACAAAAAATATCCACGGAAATATGCGGAAATTGCCCTCATTTTCCGATCTGCGTTTAACCGCTTTTTTCATTGACATTGTTTTATTACCTCAATATATATAAAAAAATCAAATATTAAAAATTGTATAACAAAATCTGTACTTTAATTATAGCAGGTTTGAGTGTTATTTCAAGCGATTTTTAAAATTATTTAGTCTATTTTTCAAAATTATTGATTTTTGTATATATTAACATAAATATTCAACTTTTAGATTTTATTTTTATTAGCATTGCAAGTACGCTTATCATCATTCTTTTTTTTATATTATAATAAAATGAATGCAGGATTTTTATTATAAAGTCAAAAATAATAAAGATGATTTTACCAAGAGTGAAAAAATATACTCCCCAGCCAATAAGAGCGAATACAACAAAGTATATGCGGATATATCCGTTATTCAGCTTTACGCATACAAAAAATATATAAATGGCAGAGCTTAACCAAAAAATTATATCCTGAATAATAACTGAAAAATTGCTGACATGAAATAACCTGCGGGCAAATCTGAAAATATCATAATAAACGCCCATTATTATTCCTGCCGCCAATGCCTGAAGCATGGAGTTCAAATCCGTATAGTATGTATATTCCATAATTACTTAAACAGCCTCTTGAAAAACCCGCTCTGACGAGGTTGGGCATCCGAATAAATCAGCTCCTTGATTCTTCCGTCAACTTTAAGCTCTCCGGTTCCTCTGTTAAAACTGCCTATATGAAGTCCGCTGCCTGTTATCGTAAGCTCTCCGTTCGAGGTTTTTACAGTCATTACCTCTTCATCACAGCCAAGTACCTCTCCGACTCCAGTAACAGATAAGTTCTTTCTGTCGTTTAATACAATATTGTGCGGCAAATGAACCGTTCTTTTTTCCTCATTCATATGATCTTCCTCCAATTTCAGCATTCAATTAATTAATTATATGAACGTTAATATTAAAAAATTCCCTGAATACAATAGCATTTGAATAATTAACAATTTGAATAAAAAAAATAGTGTACTTTTTTAATACTTATGATATAATATTTCATATATTTGATTTACAAATGAGGAGATATTAAAAATGTCTGGTAAGAAGAAAATCCCGCACATTTCATTCTGGAAGGCTACAGCAGTTGTTATGGCTATTCTATTTTTGGACGCTTTATTGAAATATTCAAGCGGTCTTGGAAAAAATAACTCCGCCGAAAAAATAATCACCGAATACGCAAGTCAGAACGGCTTCACCCTTGACGATTACCCTGATGAAATCAGGAATATGCTTGTCAGAAACGATGAAACAAAGCAATTTGTCACTGAATACCCTAAAAAAATAACAAATTTTAAGCCGCAAAAAATTGATTTGAGCGAATACAAGGACTGCACTGAACCTCCACACCTCATGCAATGGGATATGCGATGGGGATATATGACCTACAACGGCAATGCCTTTGGAATAACCGGCAGCGCTCCGACCTGTCTTTCAATGGTCGCTATATATGTGTTACATAATACCGAAATCACACCTGTATTTGTTGCCGAATACGCCAAAGGCAGTAATTGCGAGGGAAGACCGGAAGTGCTGCTTTCCTCCGGAGCAAGGGCAATGAAAATGAATGTATCCGAAGTTATGCGAAACAATCAACGCCTTAGAGAAGCGGTCACTGACAATGGGTGCGCTGTAATATGTATGCTGAAGGATCAGGAGCTATCACAGTTTATTGTAATAAAGGGCATAGATAAGGAAGGGCATTTTATCGTAATGGATCCGTTCAGCAAAAAACTCTCCGAAAAAGGATACACATTTGCAGATCTTAACAAAAGTATTAAAAGAATATGGAAATATTCCCCACTACCCACGGTAACAAGCGATACGCCGCAATAAAATTGCATTATTGAATAAACAGACATTCCCTTTCAAACAATATTAATAGTATTGTTTGAAAGGGAATTTTTTATCATGGAAAAACGAATCGCAGGTCTATTCTGCTTCATGCTCATAATTTGTGCAATTCTCATCGGAAAAATTGCTGTTATTGATACTCATGAGGATTATGTTTCCGCTGCCAGAAATCACAGCACCTACAAGCTTACACTCGCAAAAACACGCGGCAAAATATACGACCGGAACAAAAATGCTCTTGCCGGAGACGCTTCCTGTCTAAAAGCACTTATCATTCCGTCCTCCAAAGTTTCGGCAGAACTGCTTGGTCGCATTCCTATCGAAAAATACAACTCATTGGAGGATCAGCTTAAAGGATCATATCCGTTTGTCACAGACGTTTCTGACGGAAGCTGTGAATGTGACGGCGTAACAGTCTATCGTGTTCCCAAAAGATATCCCGATCATTCTCTTGCGGTACACTTAGTTGGTATATGCGGAAAAAACGGCGGCGAAAGCGGAATCGAACGTGCTTATGACAACTGGCTCGCCAGTGCGGAGGGAGAATTGTCAGTGACATGCCGCGTAAGCGCGTCCGGCAGAAGCCTTGACGGAGCCGACAGGGAAAT
>JAEEGL016984795.1_pt1 | contig 21978 bp, 23 predicted proteins | sample 9134231 | NCBI WGS metagenome assembly JAEEGL01 (sample SAMN16246548, study PRJNA631951) | gut metagenome | biome: gut microbiome; feature: rumen; material: fiber-attached | host: Bos | place: Iran: Karaj | collected 2018-10 | reverse complement strand
TCGAGGTCGACGCGGCGCTGTTCCTTGACGTCGGGGGGGACGTCGTCGGGCATCGTCCGGGCGGAGAGGGTCTGCGGGCGCGGGGAGTACTTGGCGACGCGGATCATGTCGGGGCGGACCTCGCGCATCAGGTCCATCGTCGCCTGGAAGTCGGCGTCCGACTCGCCGGGGAATCCCACGATGATGTCGGTGGAGAGGCCGACGCCGGGGATGCGGTCGCGGACATGGCGGACGAGCGCGCGGTACTGGTCGGCGGAGTAGCCGCGGCGCATGGCGGCGAGGATGGCATCGGAGCCGGACTGGACGGGAATCTCGACGTAGGGGCAGAGGATGGGGGTTTCGACCATGGCGTCAAGGAGGTCGTCGGTGAACCAGTTCGGGTGGCTGGTGAGGAAACGGAGGCGGAGGAGCCCCGGGATCCCGGCGATGCGCCGCAGAAGCTCCGGCAGCAGGATCTCGCCGGGGCGGTCGAGGCCGTAGCGGTCGACGATCTGCCCCAGCACCGTGATCTCGCGCGCGCCGCGGGCGACCAGGGCCCGGGCCTCGGCGAGGACGTCGGCGGAGGGGCGCGAGCGCTCGGCACCCCGCCGGTAGGGGATCACGCAGTAGGCGCAGGCATGGGAGCAGCCGAGCACCACCGGCAGATGGGCGAGGACGCCCTGCGGGGCGGGCACGGGGTCGGTCCATCCGCCTTCGCCGAGCTCGCCCGAGCCGGCCGCGGCGGCGGCGGGCGGCAGGAGGCCCGCACCGGCCAGATAGGCGCGGAGGGGGGCGAGGTCGCTGGGCGGCAGAAAGAGGTCGATGAATGGATATTCGGCCTTTAGGGCCTCGGTGCGGGCGCGGCCCGTGCCGACGATGCAGCCCATGAGGGCGACCACCAGCCGGGGATTCCGCTTCCGCAGCTGGCCGACGTAGCGCAGGCGGACATACGCCTTGTCCTCGGCCTGCTGCCGCACCGCGCAGGTGTTGAGCAGGACGAAATCGGCCTCGCGCGCGTCGTCCGTCGGGACGCCGCCCGCCGACTCGAGCAGGGCGGCGGCGCGCACGGCGTCCGCCTCGTTCATCTGGCAGCCCGTCGTCCACAGGTTGTAGCGGAACGCGGGGGCGGAAGCGGTTCGGTCGGCTGGGGCATCGGGGCGGTTCATGGCGACAAAAGAAATAGCCTGCGGATGGGGACTTGTCAAGCGGCGCAAGCTGTGGTCTAATGGCGAGACAGCCCAGTCTTCATCACAGGGCATGGAGGTATCCCATGAAAAAACTGCTCCTCGCCATCCTCGCCGCACTGCTCGCCGTCGCAAGCGTCGCCATCGCCGGCGTCGCCATCGCCGACGACCAGGACGCTGTCCAGACCCAGAAGAACGTCGTCCTCATCGCCGCCCCCGCGCGCTACAACGTCATGCAGGTGCTCTTCGACGTCGCCCGCCGCTACTCCACCGTGCTCGTCAGCTACCAGGGCGCGGCCGACGGCACCGTTCTCCACGTCTGGAACGGCTTCGAGTGGCTGCGCCTGCAAGCCGCCGACTACCAGAGCGGCGCGTTCCTTCAGACCTATCCCGCGCGCGTGATCCTGCTCGGCGACGACGAGCTCCTGCCCGCCGTCGTCCGCGACGTCTCCGCCTGGTGCTCCGAGACCCGCCAGATGACCAACCTCGAAACCACGCCCCTCATCAACGACATCGGCCACTACCTGCCCTTCACGCCGGCCGACTGGAAATGGTTCGCCTCCCGCTACCAGATGACCCTCGTCAACGAGAACGCCGCCGCCGCGGCCGCCGCCCAGAAGGAGAGCTGGTATGACAAGAGCGCGCCCGTCGCCGACGAGCGGCCCTGGTTCTTCAAGTACTTCACCCGCTCCCGCCGCGCCCCGCGCTCCACTCCCGACGTCCCCGTCATCCAGCCCATCGAGGTCGCTCCCGACGAGACCGTCGTCATCTGGGACGACAAATAATCGCCCATGACCTCCCCCCGGCGTCCCCTCCCCCTTCTTGCGATGGCCGCGGCCCTGGCGCTCGGCCTGACGGCCTGCGTCCGCGAGGTCATCCAGCCCGTCACCGAGTCCACGCTCGTCGTCGCCCGCTCCGCCGACCAGGCCACCCTATCCTGGACAGCCGTCTCCGGCATGTACTACACCATCCTCTACGCCTCCTCCCAGAACGCCGACGACTGGAAGGCCATGGACGGCGCCGTCAACCTGCGCGCCACCAGCTCGGGGCCCGTCGCCATCCACGACCGCATTCCCGCCTCCCAGCCCCGCTTCTACCGCCTCCTCCAGGACGCCAAGCCCATCCCCCTCACCCCCCACTGATCGCCCACCCACCCCGGGCTTTTCCACTCCTCGCCGCGGCTCCTCGCCGCGGCGTTTTTTGTCCCCGATTTTGCCTCCAAATCGCTGTGATTTTACGGTGTTTTGCTGGAGTTTTTGTCGATTGCAATCGAATGCGGTCGACTGCGATCGTTTGCAGTCGATAGGGGGGCGTGGGGGGGCTTCCCCCCCGTATGCATTTCTCCGGGCGCTCTCTTCCACCCCTAGAGCGTATCAAGAAATACCGTAACCACAATGGGAGGGCCCGGCTTCGTCCGGGCCGAGCCTGGAGGACACAAGAGGAACGATCCAGAGGCGTGCCTTGCGCACGGCCGCGACGAAGCACGGCCCTCCCGGAAACGGCTACACCATTGCTAAAATTGCTCTATTTTGCCGCGGCCGGATCTCCGGCCTCCGCAGTCGGCGCGGCCACCCCGGCCGCCGCCTTCGGCATCGGCAGCGCCTTCGGCGGACGCGACGGCTTGCCTTCCGCCTTCTCCGCCTCCCCCTGCTCCTCGTCGCCCAGCCCCACGACGCCGGCCAGCGACGATACGCCGTTCGCGGCCAGCTTCACCAGCTTCATCGGGTTCAGATTCGTCGGCCGCCACTGCGCGTCCTCGAGCGGGCCCGTCACAGTGAACTTCAGCATGTGCGTCACCGGCAAGGTCACCAGGCGCACCAGCCGCGCGAAGAATCCGCCCCGCAGCAACTGCACCTCCACGTCGAAGTCCAGCGTGTTGTCCAGGCCGTAGCTCCCCTTCCCCGCGACGCTGAAGAGCGAGCCCTCGATCGTCGCATCGTCCACCCAGACCCGCCCATCGTGGATGTCATACTTCGCCGAAGCGTCCGTCTGCGCAAAGAACGAGAAGTCCGGCAGCACCAGCTGCAGCACCGAGGTCAGGCCGTTGAACACGGGCACCTGGAAGAGCCAGCCATCTTTCAGCTTCGCCTTCCCCTTGCCGGCCATCGTCTCGGCCCAGCGGTCGCCGATGTAGCCCGACAGCGTGCCGCCGCCCGTGAGCCGCCCGCGCACGCTGTTCGTCCCCATCTCGAAGGTCGCGTCCAGAAACTGCCCGAACTCCACGTCCTCCCCGTCCAGCGCCATCTCGTAGCGCCAGTTCGAGTCCGACAGCACCGGATAGAAGCGCATTCCGCCCCGCACATGCCCCCCGTAGATGTCCGCCTCGAGGTTCGAGACCTCCACCCCGTAGCCCTTGACCCGGATATCCCCCGCGATCCAATCCGCCAGCCACGGCCCCATCCCCGCACGGTCCGCGTCCAGATGCGCCGTGATGTCGTTGAGCGCGAATGAGCACACATCCAGCGTCCCCTCCGCCCGCACCGTCGTGCGCCCCTCGAACCGGAACATGTCCAGCAGCTCCTTCACCTCCGGCCCCAGCAGTCCGCCGGACTCCGCCAGCTGCAAGGTCGATTCCGCCGCAAACCGCACCGTCTGCCGGTCCAGGTCGATCTCCACGTCCCCGCGCGCCACCGTGTCGCCCTTCTCGACCAGCGACCGCCGCAGACGCACCACGTTGTTCGAGAAGCCCAGCAGCGCCGACGCCTTGTCCACCGCCACCCCGTGCAGGTCGAAATCCGTCGCCTCGCACGGGCCGCGCACCACCACCGTCCCCGTGTCGTCGGCCTCGATCCGCAGCCGCATCGTCGAGGGCACGCGGAACACGAACCGCCCCAGCAGATTATGCAACGCGTCGAAATCCTCCGGGATGAAGCGGTCCGCCCACGTCGGCACCAGCCGGCCGTCCATCCGCATCTGCAAACGAAACGGCGAGAAGTCCAGCCGCAGCTCCGAAAAATCCGCATCGCCCGCAATGCCCGCCTCCGACAGCGCCACATGCGCCTTCGGCACCACCAGCGCCCCCTCCTCCAGACGCACCTCCGCATCCGCCCCATCCACGCTCAGGCCGCGCGCCGAGACACCGCCCGCCATCGAAACCCGCGCCACCACCTGAGTCGCCAGCCCCTCCAGCGGCCCCGGCCCCACCTCCGCCGACGCCGACAACGGAAAATCCAACGTATCCACCCAGTTCGTCGCAAGCGACACCCACTCCGACGGCAGCACCCGCGCCACCGTCGACGGCCGCAGCGACGACGTCACCTTCGCATACGCCTCCCCGCTCGTCGAATCCAGCCAGCCGCTCCCTTCCAGCTGCTCCTCCTCCCCTTCGCCGCCGTCCCCCATCCCCAGCCGCATCCGCTCCAGCGCCAGACGCCCCTCCCGCCACCGCGCCCCCGCCGCCAAGCTCTCCCATTCCAGCGTCTCCAGCCGGCCCGCCCCCCCCTGCAAGGCCACCGCCCACGCATTCGCCTCCGGGTGATCCGGATAGATCGTGAACGTCCCCGACACCAGCGGCGGCGCCGCAAAACGGATGCTCTGCCACGTCTCCACCGCCTCCACAGCCGCCTCCGGCAGCGACTCCAGCAGTTGCAACGCCATCTCCACCGGACGCTCCAGCGGCTCGTCGTCCTCCTCATCCTCCTCCGCGCCCAGATACACCGCCCCGCGCGCCGCAAACCGAATCCCTTCCGTCCGCCCCTCCAGCGCCTGCACCACCACCTCCCCCTCCTGGAACGTAAGCCGCAGCAGCACATCGGAGACGTTCACAAACGCCTGCCGCCCTCCCTCCGCGCCGCCGATCGGCACCTGCGCCGCGCCCCCACGCATCTCCAGCACCGGCACCAGCCGCCGCCGGATCATCAAGTCCAGCGGGCGAACCGTCACGGCCACATCCTCCGCCGTCACGAGGGCCAGCGGATCATCCTCCCGCGCATACAGCCGGACGCCCTGCGCCACCAGCCCCCGGTCGATCCGCAGCTTCACCTTGTCAACGCCGACAAAATACCCTTCCTTCGCCGCCTCCTCCCACAGCGAATCCAGCCACACCGCCGGCACCCCCACCAGATGCAGATACGCCAGCACCAGGATCATGATGATGAGCAGCCACACCAGCCCGCGCCCGGCCCATACCAGCACGAGCGCCAGCCCATGGCCCAGCCAGCCCCACAGCCCCCGCTTTTTCACCTTGCTCTCATTTTCACGCATCGCGCCCCCCCACTCTACCCTCCCCCCTCCCTCCCCGCAACCCATTTCCTCACCTTTTCGCCGCTCCCTCCCCGCCCCCCGGAATCCTAGCCCCCGCACCCTTGATGCCCTGGCCAGCGCGGGCCAGCCTCCACGTCGTCCTTCTTCCCATTTTTGCCCACAATTCCACGTGATTTTACGGTAGTTTCCGAACATTACGCGCCATTTCTCCCGCCCACCCTCCGCGCGCCCGCGCCCTTCCTTTTCACTTTTCTCTTTTCACTTTTCACTGCGCGGCCACCGCGCCGCCCCTTCCCCTCCCACCTTTTTTCCCTTTTTTTGCTTTTCCACTTGCCACCCGCCCCCCGAAGGAGTATTTTGCGCGCGTCTTTCCTCCATTGGGAAGACTCGGCGACCCCATCGTCTAGAGGTCAGGACATCAGGTTTTCATCCTGGTAACACGGGTTCGATTCCCGTTGGGGTCGCGCTTTTTTGTCCACGAACGCAGAGGAGCTTAGCCATGTCCCGCAATGCCCGCAACAACGATACCACCCGCCCCCGCAAGTCTGGCGCCGCCAAGGCCCGTCGTCTGCTGGAGCACCGCAAGCGCCTCGTCTCCCTGGGCGTCTCCGAGGAGGATGTCCTCCACATGCCCCATGACCGCATCCGCGACCTGCTGGGACACCCCAAGGCCCTCAAGCGCGCCCTTGCCGCCAAGTAAGCGATGAACGAGAAGATCAAAGCCGCCCTCGCGGACATCTCCGCCATGCTTCAGACCCATGGCGGCGATGCCGAGCTGGTCGAGATCGTCGGCAAGACGGTCCGTCTCCGCCTCCAGGGCGCCTGCCGCGGCTGCCCCCACGCCGCCGCGACCATCAAGCAGTACATCGAGACGCAGCTCCGCGAGCTCGTCGACCCTGAAATCGTCGTCGAGCGTGTCGCCGACGACGCCTAGCCTGCCGCGCCCCCCGCTGGCCGTCGTCAGCGCCTGCCTCCTCGGGCGTGCCTGCCGCTACGACGGCCGCCACAAGCTCGTTCCCACTCTCCGCGCCGATTTGCTTCGGCGCGGTTTTCATGTCCTGGCCCTATGCCCCGAAACCGGGGCCGGACTTCCCGTCCCGCGCCCCCCGATGGACCTCCATCGCCTCCCCGGCGGCGACATCCGCTGCCTGCGCCAGGACGGCACCGACCTCACCCCCGCCCTCGCCGCCTGGATCGACGCCACCATCCGCCGACTCCTCCCCCTCGCCCCCTCCCTCTTCATCCTCAAGTCCAAGTCCCCCTCCTGCGGACTCGCCCTCGATCCGCCCGGACTCTTCGCCCACGCCGCCCGCCGCGCCTTCCCCGCCGCCCGCTTCCTCGACGAACACGCCCTCCCCCTCTGAGCCCCCCGAGCCCCCCTCCCCCCCCCCGGAATCGCCCGCAAATTGCTGTGAATTTACGGTAGTTTCCTAGCATTTTTCATCGATTGCAATCGACGGCATTCGATTGCAACCGACTGCAATCGCCCCCCCGGCCATTCGTCATTCGTCATTCGTCATTCCCTCTCGTCACTCGTCACTCGTCACTCTTACTTCTTACTTCTTACTTCATCCTCTCGCGCTTGCCCTCCCTCCCCCCCTGTGCTATCTTCCGCTCGCCATGCCTCCCCGCGCAAAAACCGCCAAGTCCGACGCCCCCGCAGCCGCCACGAACGCCGCCGTCCACGTCTTCTACGGAACCGACGACTTCGCCGCCAACAAGGCCGCCGACGCCCTCCTCGACCAGATCTGCCCCCCCGCCGACCGCGACTTCTCCCTCGAAATCATCGAGCCCTCCGTCCCCGACCCCGACGCCGCCGAGTCCGCCGCCGTCCTCGACCGCGCCATGGGCGCCATCCTCACCCCCTCCTTCCTCGGCACCCCCAAGACCGTCTACCTCCGCAACGCCCCCTTCTTCGACCCCATGACCGACCCCGGCAAGTTCGCCGACGTCAAAACCCGGGTCGAACGCCTCACCGAGCTCCTCCGCAAAGGCCTCCCGCCCGGCATCAACCTCCTCGTCGTCACCCCCAAGCTCAGCAAGCTCACCGCCTTCTACAAGCTCGTGGCCAAGACCGCCGACGTCCGCGAGTTCGCCATCCCCGAAAAGGAGCGCGACGCCGCCGACGTCTTCTTCCCCGCCCTCCAGCAGGCCCTCGCCGACGAGCACCTCGAGATGCCCCCCGACGTCCGCGACGCCTTCGTCGACCGCATCGGCTTCTCCACCCGGCAGGCCATCTCCGAGATCCAGAAGCTCTCCCTATACCTCGGCCCCTCCCGCCGCCGCGTCACCCTCGCCGACCTCCAGCTCATGGTCGCCCCCACCCGCGAATCCAAGCCCTGGGACTTCACCGACGCCTACTGCACCGGCTCCGTCGAGGCCGCCCTGCGCGCCATGCACCGCCTCCTCGACCAGAAAAACGAGCCCATCACCCTGCTCATCCTCCTGGAGAAGCGCCTCCGCGAGATGGTCCTCTTCTCCGACGCCATCGCCCGCGACTGGGCCCGGGTCGGCGGCAAGCCCGAATGGCCCACCATCTTCTGGTCCGCCACGCTCCCCCCCGAGGCCGAGGCCGCCTACGAGCAGCTCGAAGAGAGCCCCCGCCGCGCGAACCCCTACTTCGCCGGACGCCTCGCCGCCGCCTCCCGCCGCTTCTCCCCCGCCACCTGGTTCCGCTGGCTCAACGCCGCCGTCGACGCCCACGCCGACATGACCGGCGACGCCTTCATCCCCCCCGAGACCTCCCTCGAACTCTTCGTCATCCGCACCATCGGCTCCCTCACCAAGACCGGCCGCCACGCCCGCTGAAAACACACTTCCATACAATGGAAACCTGTTTCCCGCCCCCCTCAAAACCCTTTTCCATACAATGGAAACCTGTTTTCGCACCCTCCCCCTCAATTCCTCATCCCCCATTGTGCATTGTGAATTGTGCATTGTGAATTGTGCATTGTGAATTTCTAATTCGTCATTCTTCATTCTTCATTCAGCATTCCCATGCCTCCCCACCTCCAGCCCTGCTCCGACGGCACCCGCCTCCGCGTCCACGTCGTCCCCCGCGCCTCCAAGACCGTCATCGCGGGCCTGCACGGCGACGCCCTGAAGATCAAGCTCGCCGCCCCCCCCGTCGACGGTGCCGCCAACGCCGAACTCATCGCCTTCCTCGCCCGCCTGCTGGCCCTTCCCAAGTCCCGCGTCACCCTCCTTTCCGGGGCCGCCTCCCGCGAAAAAACCGTCCTCCTTCCCCTCCCCCCCGACCGCCTTCCCGCCGACCTCCTCCCCTCCTGACCCCTCATTTCCCGCCTTTTTTTCGCCCCCCCGCAAAATCGCATTGACAACCGCCCGCCCGCCCTGTATGGTCCTCCCGTCTTTGGCGGCGGGATAGCTCAGTCGGTAGAGCGAGGGACTCATAAGCCTTAGGTCACCGGTTCAAGCCCGGTTCCCGCCACCACCTTTAAGCCCTTGGAATGCAAGCAGTTATGCCCGATTTTCAAGGGCATTTTTGTGGGGTCCGAAAAACGACAAAAATGCCATTTGGGAGCCCCAAACGACAAAAAAAGGCAAAATTAAAGCCCGCGAAAAGCCCGCGATTTGGCCCCCCAAAATGACCCCCAAAAGCGGGGTCTTGGCGGTCAAAAATACTTAGGTCAACGCCCTTGCCATTGGGTCAGCATTGGGGGGCGTTTTTTCGCGGGCGTTCCGAAATGCCCGCATTTGCCTTGCCACGCTCCTTCCCGTCGTATAGAGTCAGCCCGCGAAGGGAGAAAACATGGCACGTAAGGCGAACAGCAGGAAGGGGTGGACGGTCACGCGGGAACAGCGAGCGGAGGGGAGGCGGTCGCCGTGGATGGCGTCAGTGTACAGAGCCGGAACGCGGGAGCGTAGGCGGTTTCTGACGAAGGAGGAGGCTACGGCGTGGGCGCAAGCGCGGTGCGTGGAGCTGGCGGCGGACGGCGTGGCCGCAGGGGAGTTGTCGGATGCTGAGCGGCGGTCCGCGTTGGCGGCGCGTCGGTGGCTGGCGGAGGGGGAGACGTTGGAGGAGGGGGCGCGGGAGCTGGCGGAATGCCGGGAGGTGCTTGGCGAGGACGCCGGGCGCGGGGCGGTGCTGGCTGCGGTGAAGGAGTGGGTGGCGGCGCGGGAGACGCTGGCGGGCCGGGCGTCGGTGGGAGCGGCGGCGGAGTGGTGGATGCGCCACCATCCGAACGGGGCGGAAAGGACGATGGGCGAGCTTGCGGATGCGTACTTGCGGCAGCAGAGGTCGGAGGGCAATTCACCGAGTCATGTCCGGGCGGTGAGAAGCAAGCTGGCGCGGTTGGTGGGTGACTCCGTAGCGGAACAAGTGGCGTTCAAGAGCAGACGGCGGACGGAGGGGCCGGAAAGGGAGGAGTCGGCGGCGGCGGTCCGGCGGCGGGAAGCTGGCACGGTGTTTGCCGGGTTCGGGCGGGAAAAGCTGGTAGCGGACGTGACGCGGGCGGATTTGCTGGGATTGCTGGCGCGATTGGAGGAAAGGGGGTATTCGCCGGGGACGATGCGTTCTTGGCGGGTGTTGCTGAAAAGCCTCTTTCGGTTCGCGGCGGCGGAGTGGGGCATCGAGACGGCTCCGGCGGAGAACCTGGGCCGCGTGAAGGTCGAGGCCGCAGTGCCGGAGTTTTTGTGCGCGGAGGACGCGGAGAAGATTTTACGGGCGGCGGAGCGAGTCGCGCCGGAGTGCGTTTGCGGTGTGGCGATTCTGTTCTTTGCCGGGGTCCGTCCCTTTGAGCTGGTGGGCCAGTATGCGCTTCCAAACGAGACGGAGGGCGCGAACGGGGAGCGGGGGCAGGTGGCGGGCGGAGTGCTGGGCGGGCTGGAATGGAAGGACGTGGACATGGACGGGGGCTTTATCCGGCTGACGGCGGCGGTGACGAAAACGACACAAGCGCGGCTCGTCCCCATGAGTGACAATCTGAGGGCGTGGTTGCGCTGCTGGGGAGGGGGAAAGAAGGATGGGCGGGTGGTGAAGAACCCCACGACATGGAAGCGGGCGAAAAAGCGCATCGAGGAAGCGGCGGAGGGGGCGCGGTGGGGACACGACCTTGCGCGTCATTCATTCGCCACCTTCCACCTCGCCTTGCATGGGGACCGCAACTTGCTTGAGGAGGCGATGGGGCACACCGTGGGAAGCAAGGTTCTTGAAACCGCGTACAAGGGGCTTGCTACGCGGAAAGAGGCGGAAAGGTACTGGGGCATAATGCCCATTACGGCCACGCCACGCGACAAGTGACGCTCGACAAAACAGGGGCATCGAGAACGGAAGCGGCGGGGTGGGCGGACGGGACCGAGGGGCGGTTCGGAAACGGGGAACCCATGCTCTTTGCGGACTGGTGGAGGAAGCGCGAACGGAAGCGGCATGGGCGGGGACGCTACTAGCTTTGCGCAGAATGGCGTGGAGGAGGTCGGCGGGGAGGAGGAGACGGGGAGGAAGGACGGACGCAACAGGCGCAAGGCTGGGGCCGTTGACGGGGGATTCGCGAAGGAGGGGCGGCGAGGAGGAGGGGCGGAGGAGGATTGATGGGGGGGAGGTCGTCGCCGGGAGCGGTGAAGTCGGCGGGGCGGGGCGTCGGCGGTCCGGCGGCAGAAGGTTTGTGGCGTCTCGTAGTGTCCCGAAGAGCGCGCGGGCGCGCGAAAGTGTAGACCCAAGTAAAAAATGACAGTCGGGAGTAAAAAACACTTGACGGGGCGCAGGGGGATGTTCTCATCACGAGCGAACGACGTAAGAGCGCGGACTTCTTCATGGTGAAGGAACGCGAGCGAGCGGCGGCGGCAAGGGCCGGAACGGCCCGCCGCTTTGCGGAGGGTTCCGCAGGTTCGAGGAGTCATGCTGATGAGAAAACAGAACGACGAGAACCCGACAGGCAAGGGGCAAGCCCAGGTGTTTCTTCGGGGGACGGATGCGGTGGCTAAAATGCTAGGTGTGCATGAGCGGACGGTGAGCAGGTGGGTGCGCTCGCACATCCTCCCCGTGACGAAAATCGGAGGTGCGTTGCTGTTCCGGGTTTCCGACTTGGAGGAAGTCTTGGCGCGGTCCACCATCCCCTCCGTCATGACGAGGAAGACGCGCCGGGTTCGGGTCCGGCTGGGGAGGACGCAGGGCGCGGAGCTGAATGGGGGTGCGGAATGACGCGGCGCGAGGCGGAGCGTGCGGTCGTGCGGCTGGTGACCGAGGCCGCGGGGGTGCGAGACGAGCGGCGGGAGCTGACGCGGCGGCTCCGGCGGATTCGGGAGGAGGTGGGGCGGTTGCTCCCGCTGACGGGAAAAGGAGGCGGGCACAAAAAATCCGGCCCCTCTAGCTTGGCGGCGACGGGGCCGGAGAAAGACGCGGGAAGCGTCAACGGGGAAAAGATAGCACGTAGCACGGCGACGGACAAGACGGAAAGCGGCGGGGGTGTGTCGTGAGAGGTCGGCGTGAGTTCGCATTGGTGCGGCGCGCGCGGGAGGGCGCGACGCTGACGGAATGGGGGCTTGTGCTGGCGTGGGCGTGGGGCGCGGCGTTGTGGGTCGGTCGGCGACAGGTGTGGCCGAAGGCTGGGAAGGCTGGGGGGCCTGCACAGCCCAAAAACGTCTGCCCCAAAATGCAAACGGAGATACGGGCAGTTCTCATCCGGCACAATTCCGGTAGATATCCCATATCTCCTAAGAGTTCTGACGGAAGCCTAGCCCCATCTGCGGATGGGAGCAATGAAATAATCCCTCCAAAAGCCGAAGGTCCTCTTCACCATCGAACACGACAGATAGCGAGCGCAAAGGGGGAGGTGGTGCAATGAGCGGACGTGCAATTGAAGCGTATCGGGCGGCGTTGGCGTCTTGCCCACCGTCGGGCGGCGGGGTTCATGGGTGGATGATGGCGGCGGCGAACCATGCGGCGGCGGCGGGCGTCCCGTCGGCGGTTGCCTTGTCGGAAATCACGGCGGCGGCAAGCCGTCCCCCTTCCCCGGCGGGGGAGGTGCGGGACACGGTGGCGCGGGCCTATCGGGAAGCTGGTGCGCGCGTCGGGCTTGGGCTGGGGGCATACGTTCCCCCGAGCGTTCAGAAGACACGTCCGGCCCCGTTGTCGGCGGCGGAGTTCGTGCGCAAGGGCGAGGGCGCAGGGGAAGCGGAGCTATGGGAAGCGTCCCCGGTGCGTATCGACTGGGGGGATGATTGGCGGATGGACGCTTGCGCCCTTCTCCGCGCCCTCTTCCTCCCAGGCGAGCTTGTCTTCTGCGGGGACACGTTCGGGCGGGAGGTGCGGCCCCGTGATGAGTGGATTAGCCGATTCATGGCGGGCAACACCATCCCCCCTTTGTTTTGCGTCAACCCGTTGAAGCCCGAGGGAGGAGTGACCACAGGGGGCAAGCCGTCCCCTCGATGTGATACGGCGGTTGCCGTCTTTCGTCATGCGGTGGCAGAGTTCGATGGGATGCCGCTGGCGGATCAATTCGCCTTTTGGATGGGCTGGGGGCTGGATGCCGTCACCGCCGTGACATTCTCCGGGAGCAAGAGCCTTCATGCCCTCTTGCGGGTGGATGCCGCCAATCGGGAGGAATGGGAGAAATCCGTGAAAGGCGGACTCTTCCGGCGCGTCCTCGTCCCGCTGGGGTGCGATAGGGCTTGCGTGAACCCGGCGCGCCTCTCCCGTCTGGCGGGGGCGCGGCGGGCAGACAAGGGCGGGGCCGTTCAGAAGTTGCTTTTTGTGAGGGGGAGCCTGGAGTGAACACGACGCTTGAGAAGCAAATGCGGGTGGCTGATTCCACTCTTGCGGCGAACGGAGAGGCACAGCCCCCGGCGGCGGATGGGCGCGCGGCAACGTCCCCGGCGAACGGGAGCAAGGGCGGGCGTCCCTCGATCGATTGGGGGGAGGTTGCAGAGAGGTTTCAAGCACATTTCGGGACGTCGGTGCGGTGGTACAAGGGTGAGTTTTACGAGTATGCCCACGAACGCGGAGCCTACCGGCGGATGAGCGCGGCGGAAGAGGGGGCGCGCGTGGGGGCGTTTCTCCGCGTTCCGGGTGCCCCGGCCAAATACGGGGTGAACGCAGAACGGAACACGCTGGGGGCGTTGCGGGCCACGTTCAACCCGCTACTATCCCCCCCATGCTTCACCGACACGGGGCGGAGCGCGGCGGGCTGGGTGGCGATGAGAAACGGCCTCTTGAACGTCGAAGCGGCGGCGAGGGGCGAAGCGGGCGCATTGACCCCGCACACGCCAACCTTCTTCTCCACGGCGTTCCTCCCCTACGACTGGACACCATGCACGCCTTGCCCGCGCTTCATGCGGTTCATCGAGGAGGTATTGCCCACCCCGGACGCGCGCGAAATGGCGCGGATGCTGGCGGGACTATTGCTTGTCCCCGATACCGTCTACAACGTCTTTTTCGTCTTGCTGGGGGAAGGGGGGTGCGGAAAGTCAACCTTCTTGCGGATAGTGGGTGCGATGCTGGGGCCGGACAACGTGTGTTCCGTTCCCCTGTCCATGATTGCCGAAAAGCACACGTCACACCGCCTCACACGTTGCCTTGCAAACCTAGTTGACGATTCCCCGACCGTGGACTCTACGCGCGGTCAAAGCCTTGCAGGAGTCGAAGGGGTGTTGAAGCAGGTGACGGGCGGCGGATTGCTACACGTCGAGCCGAAGGGCGTTGACCCCTGGGAGGCTCCAGCAATCGCCCGGTGCGTCTTCTGCCAAAACCCGCCCCTCCCATCGTTCGTAGACCGTTCGGAAGCGATTTGGGACCGTTTGCGCGTCATTCCCTTCCCCATGCGCTTCCGGGGGACGGAGGAGCAGAATCCGCGCCTTGCGGAGGAAATCATTGAGTCCGAGTTGCCGGGAATTTTCGCGTGGGCCGTCGGCGGGCTGGGGGTTTTGCGAAAGCTCCGGGAATTTCCACAATGCGCGGAGGGCGCGTCCGTCATTGCCGAACACAGGGGGACGTGCGACAGGGAGCGGGCGTTCCTTGCAGATCGCTACACCTACAGCTCCGGCGCGTTCACGCCGTCGGCGGAAATCTACGCGGCCTATCGGGCATGGTGCGAGGCAGAGGGCTACAGGGGCCAAAAGTCCTCTTCCAGCTTCGCCTTTGACGTGCTAAGGGTTTTCCCGCAGGTGAAGAACGATAGAGTATGCTGGATGGGCAAACAGCAACGGGGCTTTTTGAACCTTGCAAGACTAGTCGAAAAGGTGGACGAAGTATGAGACAGATGGGACGGGCTAGACGCGCTAGACGCGCTTTCTATATCCCCCCTAATAAACCTATTTCCCCTTATGAGTACAATAGGTTTCCTATTATAAAATGCAAACCGCGTCTAACGCGTCTAATGCGTCTAATGCGTCCCGGCGAGTTCGGGGGCCAAGGGCTGGTGGCGGGGGATGCGAAAGCGAGGCGGGATGGTGGCGGAGTTGGTGGCTTAGAAAGAAATCCAATGGAGATTCCCAATGAAAATAACGAAGATGAGCGGGAAAATGATTGCCTACAAGGCGGTGAAGTGGAACGGCAATACTGAAATCTTGTGGACGGAACACGGGCTTGCAATGAGGTGCGGTGTTCGATCGAAGTTCATTGTCCGGCTGGCGAAGGCTGGTGTTCTCCGGCCCAAGAGGAGAAGTCCGTACATGTTCCGGGGCGCATCAGTCAAAAGGGCCATTGCGAAACTCAAGAACCTTGTCGAGAAGTGGGATGAGAAAGCCGTGTGCAAGGTTGTCATGGTGGACGGCGGGACAGAAGAAAACGGTTGGACTGTCAGAGAAATTGCCTCGCTGTTCCATGTGCCCCAGGAGTATGTCAGGCAACTTGCGCGGGCTGGCGCACTGAAATGCGAAAAGGTCGGGGATGGGAAGAATTATGTTTTTTTCTTTTGGTATTCGTCTGTCAAAAGGTCAATCGAGAAGCTAAGAAGCATCATCGAGCATTGGAACAACGGCACCGTTCCGGCGGTCGGGGAGATGTAGCATGGTGGCGGCAATCGCATTCGAGGAGGGGGAGTTGGTTGCGCTGGCGGGGACGTTCCGGCGGGGTCGTTGGGTTGACCTCCGGGACAGGGCCTTGCTTGCGCTGGGAGTGACGTGTCCGGCGCGGGTGAGTGAGATGTTGGTTCTCCGGGAGTCGGGGGTGACGGACGAGCTGGGGCGGATTGCTGGGGTGTGGCATTGTCGGGCACGGGATAACAAGACGAGGGTGGCCGCAGACTATGAAATCACGGCGACAGCGAGAGAGGCGTTGGCGGCGTGGCTTCCCGTTCGGCGGCGGTCGGGGTACAGGCGTGGGGACCCGCTTTTCCCCTCGCTGGGACGCCGGGAGGCGTTGACGCGTCAAGGGGCGTGGGAGATGGTGAAACGGCGGTGCAAGGCGGCGGGGCTTTCGCTCCGGGGGCATTCGACGCACAGCATGAAGAAGTCGGCGGTGCAAGCCGCATACGATTCATTTCTTGCGAGACATGCTGCGGGGGAGGCGGGCGTTGACCCGTTGCTGTACACACAACGATTCAGCGGGCACAAGTCGCTTTCATCGCTGGAACACTATCTGCGCCCAGTGTCGGCTGCGGCGAAGCGTGATGCGGCGACGGCGGCGGGAAGAAAGGCGCGGGCGTTGCTGGGGACGGATTTGGATACAGGCAAGGCCGGAGAGGCCGGAAAGGTTGGGTGAGTCATGAGCGACAAAACGAGACAGGCGGAAGAAGTGGAAGAAGCCGGGCAAGAGCCGACAGGACTTTTGCTGACGAGCGCGGAAGCGGCGGCGTTGCTGGGAATGAGCGTCCGGGGATTCCATCGGGCGGTGAAACGGACGGGAGGAACGTTGAAACCGCACCCCGCAAGCGGAAAGTTCCGGCATTGGTATTCGCGGGCAAAGGTGATTGCGTGGGCGGCGGAGGAGCCGGAGGCCGTGGCGGAGCCGAAGGGGGACGAGGCATGAGCGGTCGGTCGGCGGCGAGGGCTGGCGCGCTCGTGCTGACGGCGAAGGAGAACGGGAAAACCTACCTCACGACGGCGGGCGCGGCGGCGGTGCTTGGCAGGTCAAGGGCGTTTGTCCGGCTGGTGGTTCACCGTCCAATCGGGAAGGACGGGGTGGGGTTGCGGCCATACGGGAGGGGGCGGCGGTATCTCTTCAAGCGGGAGGACGTGGTGCGATTCGGAAACGGGGAGCCTATGACCTTTGCGGACTGGTGGAGAAAGCGGGAGCGGAAGCGGCGGATGCGGGAACGCCCCTAGTTTTGCGCAGGAGGGCGGGGAGAGCGTCGGGGGGCAGGATTTCCATTGTGATTCAGGACGCCACGGAGTAGGGTGGTGCCAGGAATCGAGGTGTTGTCGGTGGGTTCGGAGCCGGAATCCGGCCTGGCCAACGTTCCCGGCAGCACTTCGATTTCGCCAGGGAGGGGAGAAGGAGATGGACGATCAACGGCCCTTTTGCGCTTGTCGGGGCGTTTGTCAGGTCGCCGGACAGGAACATCGAAGTCAACGCAGTCCGCACGGTGTTCGGAGACAAACGTGTTTCCATCGGCAAGAAAGACGTACTGTATGACCGCGGAAATGGCGAAGGGACCCAGACACTTCTTAACGGGACTAATCCCCGTCAATATTCTGGATCCCTTTCGTCGAGACAAGCTCTAGCACCAGGTGAGACTGGAAGCAAGGCAAAACAGTTGCCGGAAGGCGAGGCCCGGCGGCCAGGCACCATGCACTTCTCCCGCTCCCACCCTCAGGACGCGGAGCTGGTGAAGACGGGCGGCTGGGGCGGCAGAGAGGGTCAAAAAGTGTTGACATTCTACTTGTACCTCTTTTCTCCGATATGCGGAGACCTGTCGCGGCCTGTAGTGTCCTGTAGGGTTCTGCGAGGCAACGATGTACAGAAATTAAAACGCCAAAAAAACGTGCATTTTCTCCAATAACGGGTGGAAAAACTGCGTTTTGAAAATGGGCCGAAAATCGGTATTATGTAACAGGGGCGGGAAAACGCGGTTTTGGTCAATGCTGGCGCGGGTTTTCTGCGCTTTGGCTCGCGTACGCGCATTTACGCGCGCCCAGGGCGGCCCCGCAACGGGCAAAGGCGACGGGGAAAACGTGGGTGTGATCCGCTCGCGGAGTCCCGTGGTATGCCGTAGTGTCCTGCAAGGCGATTCGTCGCCAAACGCAAGCGCGGATTTTGCCAAGGTTCACCCTTGTTTTTGGCATTTTGGCGCACCTGTACCCCACGCCGGAAGGATGGGACGGAGAAAAAGGTGGCCGCTAGCGGGCAATCGGGCCGGAAAAGGCGGACCGTCGAGGTCAGAGGGAGGGAGGAGGTGCGCAGTCGATGAGGGACGGTGCGGAGGTCGGGGGCGTCGAGGAGGGGGGACGGGAGCGGCCCGAGGAGTGCGCAGGACGCGTCGGAAGGGGTGGAGGGCGGCGAGGATGCGGGCGAGGGGCGCGGACGCGCCACGCGCGAAGCTGGGGGCGGTCAATGCCGCAAAAAGGACTTGCCACGGGGAAGGGGCGGAGGTAGGGTTGCCCCGTTCGCCGCGTTGCGGCGGGCCGCGTGGAGGTAAGATGCTACGCGCCAACACATCACCCATTGCCCCTTTCCCGACGCCGGGCCGCTTGAGCCCCATCTTACCGCCGCGGAAGGGGCTTTTTGGTAGGAACATGACGAAAGAAGAAACGAACCGGGCGAAAGCAAGCGGAAGCGAGAAACGGGAGGAGGGAAGGAGAACCGAGTCGGTGGTAGTCGAGCTGGACGGGGAGGAGTTGGGGGTGCTGGCGCGGCTGGCGAAAGCCGAGGGAACGACGCCGGAGGAGTCGTTGCGGGTTCTCCTGCGGAGGTGGGCGTGGCGTCGCCACGGACGGCGGGCGTGGCGGCGGCTGGCGGGCGCATCGAGGGCGGCGCGGTCGGCAGAAGGAGGTGCGGCATGAGGCGGAGCGAGCAAAAGGGTCACGATACAAAAGAGACAATCCCCACCTTCTCCGCGTTCATCTTGCCGGACAAAGAAGTCGAAACGGCGGCGAATGGATACGGCGCGGCTATTGGTAATTGCTGGGACGGGGAGGAGAATTCCGCTTCTTTCCGCGTCCGCATGACAATAGAGGCGGACGTGCGCCCCGTGAACATGGTGCGCGTCGGAGGCCGCTGGTGTCTCTCTTTCGTCGTGGGCATAGACGGAAGCGATGAATGGACATTCGCAACAGAGGTCGGTGATGGTGGCTCACTCTCATTCGAAGAGGCGGCTAACCGTCTTGTAGGCGCATAGCACAAGCCCCCGCCCATCGAGGTTCGCCCCCGTCCCCTGCCCTTCGCCGGGGGCGGGGTTTTGCTTGGAGGGGGAGACGCCGGAGGAGGAAGCGGCAGCAGTGAAGGAGTGGGTGGCGGCGCGGGAGACGCTGGCGGGCCATCAGCCGCCGGACATGGGCGGGGCTGTCGAGGGGGAGGCTGGGACAAATTACGAATACCCATTTGAAACCGAACGGGTGAGGAAAAAGAAAAAAACGCAATACAGCATTTTAAATAATGCGAATTGTGCGGAGGGATGGGCGAAACCAAAAAGAAAAATGTTATCTCTAATGTAATCTTTTTGCTTGCAATCCGTTTGGAATCGGGGTAGGGTCGAAATCGAAAGAAACGAACACGAGGAGTCGGAACATGGGTCGCAGGTTGAAAGGGTATCTCTACAAGCGGGGGAAAATTTGGTGGGTGCGCTGGCGCGTCGGAACGGCGGTCTATTGCCAAAGCACCGGGGAGACGGCGCGCAAGGAGGCGGAAAAGGCGCGGGATAGGATGATTGAGCCGTGGAAGCTGAAAGACCGGGCATTGCGGGAGGCCGCTTTGGTGGCTAGGGTGGTAGAGTCCCGCGCGGTCATGGAGTCCTTGGAGACGCTGAAAGCGGGCCGGATGGAGTTGGACGAGGTGACGGCGCAAGAGCAATCGAGCAGGGGCGGGACGCTGGCGGCGCGGTCGGCGGAGGGGCGGCGCGCGGAATGGCGGATGTTCCTTGAATGGCTGGGGGAGCATTACCCCAGGGCGAAAACGGTTGGCGATTTGAGGCCGTCGATGGGAGAGGAGTATGCGGCGGAGCTGGGCGGGAAGTTGTCGCGGGCGAGGGTGAGGGCGCGGCTGGGGGCCGTCCGTTCGGTGCTTGCGGGAGTGGGAGCGGCGGGCGGCTGGGAGCGCGTGGGAAGTGGCGTGGGGCGCGTGACAGACGCAGGGACGCGGCGCGCATTCACGAAGGAGGAGGTGGCTCGCTTGCTGGCGACGGCGGACGGGGAGGACAAGTGGCTCCTTACCACGCTATACTGGACGGGGCTACGGCTGGGGGATGCGGCGATGCTCCGGGTGTCAGACAGGCGGCGCGAAGGAGGGAAGAGGGTGCTTGTGGTTCGGACGGCAAAGGGGGGAAAGGTCGTTCGGCTGGTGGAGTCGCCGGAGTTGTCGGCGGCATTGGACGAGGCGGAACGCGCGGCGACGGCAACAGGGGCGGCGTGGCTGTTCCCGGCGGCGGCGGAGTTGGCGGGAGGGAAGCGTCGGCCTGTTCTGTCCACGCGCCTCAATGCCTTTATCGGGAAAACGCTGGGTGTGGAACGTGTGAGGCGCGGCGACGGGGGGCGCGGTCAAAGCGTCGTGTCCGTCCATTCCTTCCGGCACACCCTCGCAACGTTGTGCGCGGAGGCTGGCGTCCCCATCGAGGACGTTCGGGATTGGTTGGGGCATTCGTCGGCGGTTGTCACAGAAATCTATACCCACAGGGACGAGGGCAAGACGGGCGCGAAAATCAATGCCGCATTGTCCCTCCCATGACGGCCCCGCCGCAAGAGCATCAATGCAAAAGACCGGACGCCAGCTATGCTTTTCTACGGCACTCCTGACGCGTCCAGTCTTGTTGGCGCTAATGTAGCCAGTCTCATGGACCAAATCAAGGCCGGAAGTTCAAAATGGCGAATCAGAGACAGAACGAAAACGCAAAACGTGGGAGGAAGGCAGCAACCATTTTGAACGCCCGAAAAACGCCCGCACGATTGATGATTTTTCAAAAGTTGCAAAATTACTATAGTTTTTTGATTCAGGACGGATACTCATAAGCCTTAGGTCACCGGTTCAAGCCCGGTTCCCGCCACCACCTTTAAGCCCTTGGAATGCAAGCAGTTATGCCCGATTTTCAAGGGCATTTTTGTGGGGTCCGAAAAAACGACAAAAATGCCATTTTGGAGCCGCAAAGTCCAAGGAATCGCTCGAAAACGTCCGGATTGTCGCCCCCAAAATGCCCCTAAAACCGTGATCAGGGTACGCTGGTGGTGGAAGATGCCGGAGCTATCAAGCAAGCACGGCGCCCTTGCGACGGGGGCGGGAACGGGTGCGGCATGCGGACGGGCGGGAAATGGTGAAGGGCAACGGGATTCCAATGCCATCGCAATAGGCTTTCACGTCGCCAAGGCGCAAGGTCGAATCGTCCCCGCTTTCCATGCGACAAATCTTCGTGGGAGAAAGCCCGGAGGCGGCGGCAAGGGCGCGTTGTGTCATTCCTGCGGCCAGGCGGGAGTCAAACAGGTAGTTCACAATCTGCCTTTCCGATTCGATGCGGTCGAGTTCCGTCTTGACAGCGGCGGCGTCTTCAGGAGAATCGGACAAACTGTCAATCATGGCATTGATTTGCTTGCGGATGTTGTCACGGATGCTCATGGTTTTTCCTTTCTAATTTGTTGCGCGACACGGATGGAGTCTGCAATGTCGCGAGGCTGGGTGTTCTTGGTTCCGATGGAGAGGACGTAGGCGACGTCCCGGATGAACGCGAAAGTGACATAGAGGCGCATTTCGCGGGCGGACGGAACGCCCGTCTGCCCGATGCGGAAAACCCCGCCGCCTTCCGGACGGAAGAATGGGAACGAAACGGCATTGACGGGTGTCCCGTGAGCCAAGGCCACAAGCACGTTTTCCAAATTGCTGACGCACGAGGCGACTTCCGCCGGATAACGGTGCAAGAGCTTTTTCGCTTGGTGACGGTTCACCATGCGGGAGTAATCGATTGTCCAGTTCGCAGGCATTGTTGTTTCAAATTTGAAACAAGCATAGCCAGCACGGCGCGGAATGCAAGAGTAAAGAGTGCAGCGCGCCCGCAGGTGCGATTTTAGTTTGTTGCATGTCTTGTCGGAAAGGACGCGCTTGTCGTGTCCGCTTTTTCTCGAAATTCGCCGTAAAACATCAGTATATGCCCCCTCCGGGGGGGGGGGGATGTCGCCGCCAGGCGACAGGGGGGAGTACGTGCGAGAACGGCTTTTTCATGAATAAAAACGCTCCCCGCGCCGGCCGTCCCGGTCGTCCCTGCACACAAAACCGCGCCCGGGCATCGCAACCCTGGGCGCGGTTTTTCGGCTCGGCGGGGGCGCGTTCGGCGTCCCCGCTCCGCGTATCGGCTCCTAGTACTGGAAGAACGACTTGCCGATGAATTCGCGGATGACGCTGGTGGGCGGCACGCGGTCCGGCGGAATCACCAGGAAGTTCGAGAGGAACTGCTGCAGGCGGACGGCCTCGGCGTATTCCGGCATGGACGGCTTGATCTCCGCCAGCAGGGGCTCGGCGAAGGGGCGCAGGACCGCCAGCTCGTAGTCGAGCGCGGAGTTGAACGCCACGTCGGCCTCCTTCTGG
>JAEEGL014345386.1_pt1 | contig 21978 bp, 18 predicted proteins | sample 9134231 | NCBI WGS metagenome assembly JAEEGL01 (sample SAMN16246548, study PRJNA631951) | gut metagenome | biome: gut microbiome; feature: rumen; material: fiber-attached | host: Bos | place: Iran: Karaj | collected 2018-10 | reverse complement strand
GAATATGTCCCTTGAGACTCAAACAGCTTGCTTACGCAAAACTCGTCTCTCGGGACATTTCTTTTCACTTCTTTAAGAATCTTCTCCCTACGGAAGTAATGAATTGACAAAGATCTCCGGATCGAAGTCCACGAGGTCTTCGGCCGATTCTCCCAGACCGGCCAGGAAGATCGGCGCCTTGGTCGAATAGGCCACAGCAATGGCCACGCCGCCCTTGGCGCTTCCGTCGAGCTTGGTGATGCCGATACCGGAGATCTTTACCGCCTTACTGAAAACTTCCGCCTGAATAACTGCATTCTGGCCTGTCGTCGCATCGATAATAAGAAGCGCCTGTGTATTGGCGGACGGAGCCTCGCGCTCGATAACGCGGCAGATCTTACTCAGCTCATCCATCAGGTTCTGCTTGTTATGCAGTCTTCCGGCCGTGTCGATGATCAGTACATCTGCACGACGGGCGATAGCCGAGTGTACGGCATCGTAACAAACCGCCGCCGGATCCGATCCCTCTTCATGGGAGATCACATGCGTATCCGTCATATCTCCCCAGGCTGCCAGCTGTTCGATCGCCGCCGCACGGAATGTATCCGCTGCCGCAAGCATGACTTTCTTTCCCTGATTCTTATAACGGAGACAGAGCTTGCCCGCCGTCGTGGTCTTACCGGTACCATTCACGCCCACCATCAGTATAATATTGAGGTTATTCTCCTCGATCTCAAGCGTTTTCTTCTCTCCGAGGATCTCCAGCATCTCATCTCTTACGACACGGACCACGGTCTCTTTACTGTCATCACCGGTCTTCTTAATGGAGTCACGGACTTGATCCATAATGGCCAGACTCGCGCCCACGCCACAGTCTGCCTGGACAAGCAGCGCTTCGAGGTCATCCAGCATATCCTCATCGAACCTGCCCATGGATGCGGAGATCTTCGTGATCCCCTCCGAAACGAAGTTTCTGGTCTTGGTCAGTCCTCTTTTAAAAATATCAAATAAACCCATCGTCAATGACTCCTTACATCTTTGTCCTTATTGTATCACGTCTCGCTCAGTCTCATCGACAGGATCTTCGAGATACCACGCTCCTGCATGGTCACACCGTACATCCGGTCGCAGGCTTCCATCGTACCCTTACGGTGGGTAACCAGGATGAATTGGGACTTCACGCAGTACCGGCGCACGAAATCCGTGAAGCGGTTCACGTTGGCGTCATCCAGTGCCGCCTCGACCTCGTCAAGTACGCAGAACGGTGACGGACGGAGCTGAAGGATCGCGAACAGCAGGGCAATGGCCGTCAGGCAGCGCTCACCGCCCGACAGAAGAGACAGGCTCTGCAGTTTCTTTCCCGGAGGCTGTGCCTTGATCTCGATCCCGCAGTTCAGCACATCTTCCTCATTCTCAAGGAGGATCTCCGCCGTACCGCCGTTAAAGAGATCCGCGAACACGGTCTTGAAGTTCTCATTGATCTGCGTGAAATGCGCCATAAACTGTTGTTTCATCTCCGTTATAAGGTCTTCGATGACCTTCAGCAGATCTGCCTTCGCCTTCTCGATGTCGTCACGCTGTGCACACATGAATTCGTAGCGTTCGCTCTGCTTCTTATACTCTTCGATCGCATCGATATTAACAGGACCGATCTCCTTGATCTTCGTGCGAAGCTCATTCACACGCTTCTGAAGAGCCGGAAGATTGTCGATCTCCATCCGGAATTCCGTAGCATTATCGTACGTGAGCTCATGATTCTCCCACAGACGGTTCTTCGCATCGTCGACCTCGATCTCATATCTTTCCAGTTTACTTTCAAGCTTAGCCTGTTCCTGCTGGAGTTTACTGAGTTTCTGCGTTGCCGCCGTCACATTATCGATAAAACCATTAAGTCTTCCTTCCAGTTCTTCTTTCTCCTGGAGGATCGTCCGGATCTTCTGCTCGAACTTCTCGTCCTCGATCTTCATGGCTTCCTTCATGGTGGCCTGTTCTTCGAAGTCCTTCTTGATCTGTGCGCAGTCCGCTTTCGCCTGTTCGCACTCTCTCTTCAGACGTTCGATATCATCCGTCGTCTTTTTCTTCTCGTTTTCAAACATGCGGATCTTCTCCGTAAGCGCGGACATCGAACCGTTTATGGTCTCGATCCGTACACGGAGGTCACTGATGCCGGCACGCATCTTCTCCAGATCGATCTGATCCTGCTCTAACGTATCCGAAGAGGACTCCACCTTCTCCTTCAATTCAGCAATCTCTTCTTCCCGTTCCGTGATCACCTGTTTTGCTTCTTCCAGATCCGAAGTCGAGCTTAGCTTCGCTGCGGAGATGGTCTCCAGTTCTTTCTCCACAGAAGAGATCCGTTCCAGGGCTTTCTTATAATCCTCATCCGCCGTGCCGAAAATGCTCTCCACACGGATCTTATCGAGGGACATACTCTGAAGTTTCTCCTCGAGAGCAAGCTGTTCTCGCGCGACTTCCTTCACTTCGAGCTGGAAGTCCTGTTTCTCCGCTTCCATCTTTCCGATCTCACGATCGAGCATCGCGCGCTTCTTCTTGATTTCTTCGAGTTCACGGACACGTCCGAGGAGTCCGGCGCCCTTTCGGTTGATGCTGCCGCCCGTAAGAGAACCGCCCGGATTGACCACGTCACCGGCAAGGGAAACGACACGATATGCATAGCGGGCTGATTTCGCCATGGCGATACCATTGTCAAGCGTATCCACGACAACGATACGGCCCAGGAGGTTCTCGATAATATCCCGGAGTTCCGATCTCGTGTCCACCAGTTCCGATGCCAGGCCGATATACCCGCGGGACCGCTTGGCTTCCCGAAGAAGATTGTCCTCCAGCATACGCGGACGGATCGAATCGATGGGCAGGAACGTCACACGGCCGAGTTTATTCGTCTTGAGATGTTCGATCAGGTCGGAAGCGTCCCGGTCGTTCTGGGTGACTACGTTATGCACGGCATTTCCCAGCGCGATCTCGATCGCCGTCTCGTATTCCTTATCAACTTTAACAAGTTCGCCGAGGATACCGATCACTTTCGACGACAGGCGCGGATCTTTATCCGTACTGGCAAGAAGCCTTCTTACCGACTCCTGATATCCTTCACGGCTCTTCTCCAGATCCTCCAGTGTCTTGATCGTAAAATCAGTATTGGAAAGAAGCCTCTGTTTCTTCTCCAGTTCGGCCGCGGCTTCGTTTTCTTTCCGTCTCATTTCGGCCATCTGGATCTGCTTCTCCGATACAGAAGACGCAAGTTCCGCCGTCTCAGTCAGAACTTTCTTCAGAAGTTCATCGGCCTCGGTTCTTCGCTTCTGTGCCTCATCACGCTCGGAGATCATGAGCATACGGTCTTCCGACAGGGACTTGATACGGGCTTCCTTGACCATCATGTCACCGGAAAGCTGAGATACCATTTCCCTGGCTTCGTAGATCTCCTCCGTCAGAATATCGATCTTCTTTCTCAGTTCAGATTGTTTCGCCTGAGTAGACGAAAGCTTATCCATCAGGGCCTGGTATGCCTTCTCTGTCGCTTCCTGCTCCCCGGTAAGATTACTCTTTTCTATCTCCAGCTTCCCGATCTTCTCCTTCGACTCCTGGATCTCTTCGTCGAGGCGCTCGATCTCGGAAGCATTCGCCTCATCGGAACCTTCTGCCGCACGGATACGGGCAAGAAGCTGATCATGTCTTTCTTTCAGGAGAAGCATCTGGCTGTTGATCTCATGGATCTTCTCCGTCAGATCGGATCTCTCCTGACGTGTGTTCTCGATCTCTTCTTCAAGTGAAGCCGATCTCTCGGTCAGTTCCCGGTTCTCCGAACGGATCTTCAGCACCAGATCCTCCTGCACCTTGATCGCGTCGGCCAGAGACTGTCTCTCATCGGCACTCGCATCCAGGAATACCTTATTCCTGTCGATCATGCTCAGGATAAGGGCAATATCACCCTTCTTCCATTCATCATAAAGAAGGTGGTATTTCTTCGCCTTCTCCGCCTGCTCGGAAAGAGGCCCGATCTGCGCGGAGAGCTCGTTCAGAATGTCGTTAATACGGACCAGATTCTGCTCCGCGGCGTTAAGTTTCCGCTCCGATTCTTCTTTTCTGGTCTTGAACTTCACGATACCGGAGGCTTCTTCGAGTACCTTACGGCGATCTTCCGATTTCGTCGAGAGGATATCATCGACACGTCCCTGACCGATAATCGAGTATCCGTCTTTACCAAGACCGGTATCCATGAACAGCTGCAAGATATCCTTCATACGGCAGTTGACGTGGTTGATCTGGTACTCACTTTCCCCGGACCTGTATAGTCTTCTGGTAATCTGTACCTCATAGTATTCGATCGGAAGGATCCCGTCCGAGTTATCCAGTGTCATACTGACCTCGGCGAAATTCATGGCACGGCGGGACTGTGTACCGTTAAAGATCACATCCTCCATCTTACTGCCACGCAGTGTCTTCACGCTCTGTTCACCCAGCACCCAGCGGATCGCATCCGTAACGTTGCTCTTACCGCTTCCGTTCGGACCTACGATCGCCGTCATTCCCTTGTCGAACTCGATGAGAGTATACTCGGGGAAAGACTTAAAGCCTTGGATTTCCAGTTTCTTAAGATGCATGAACCGTCTCTTCCTTTTAATACTGAAGATACATTATAACACATTCGGCGCCACCGAAGTAGGAAACAGAAGGAAATCGGATCCACGCCGGATCCGTATAACGGCAGGAACTATTTCCAGTTCTCAAGAGCGAGGCGGGACGCCTCCTGCTCTGCCTGCTTCTTACTTCTGCCCTCTGCCCGAACAACCTCGGTGCCGTCGATCAGCACAGCCACCTCGAAGATACGGTCATGAACAGGTCCTATCTCCCGCACGACCTCGAAGAGTACCTGATGCTGCGCATTCTTCATCTGGGCTTTCTCCAGAAGCTTGCTCTTATAGTCAAATACCAGATCTCCCTTCAGAGCCTGATCAATATATGGTGAAAGACAGCTCAGTACGACTTTCTTCGCTGCTTCGAAACCACCATCCAGATAGATCGCGGCAAACAGGGATTCCATCGTATCCGCAAGCGTCGAGATCTTCTCACGGCCACCGGTTCCTTCTTCTCCTTTTCCGAGGAAAAGCAATTCCCCCACGGACAGCTGTTCGGCCACCTTCGCCAGCGTCTTCTCGCACACGACCAGCGCACGATGCTTCGAGAGTTTCCCTTCATCCCAGGAGGATTTGCGCTTGTAGATCTCCTCCCCAACAATAAAATCGAGGATCGCATCGCCCAGGAACTCCAGCCTCTGATTAGAAACGATGCCGAATTTCCGGTGTTCATAGGCGTATGTAGAATGTGTCAGGGCAAGAAGAAGGAATTCCTTATCCGAGAACGAATAAGCGATCTTCTCCTCAAGTATTCCGTGTTTTTCTGTATATGCTCTCTCCATATCACGTTCCCTGACCGAATGAATAACAATAGTATATCAGAAATACGGTTCACCTGAGCACCGTTCCCGAAATTTGATCGGCGCATCATCAAGATACGTAATGAAAAAATGTCTACATATTGAAAAAAGGACTGTCTCTTCATGGAAGAGACAGTCCCCGTTGTCTTTAATGAGAAACCAGATCTTAGATTACGCCTTGCTCTTGATGAACTCGACTGCATCGCCAACTGTCTTGATGCGCTCTGCTTCTTCGTCCGGGATGGAAATGTTGAATTCCTGCTCCATAGCCATAACCAGCTCGACCATGTCGAGGGAATCCGCATTCAGATCATCCACAAAGAGAGAATCCATCTGTACGCTATCTTCAGATATATTCAATTGATCCACAAGAATCGCTTTTACTTTCTCAAATACAGAATCAGATGACATATTGTTTAACCTCCTGTCAAATCGCTCTCTAGCAATCTTCATATATGTTTTTATCCGAAAGATACTTAATTGTCAATACATAAAACTAACAAAATACGTAAATATTTTGAATTTCAAACAATTATTTATTCTCTTTGAAGTATTTCAGGTTATTCAGAACGTAATCCAAGCCCGAAATGACGGTCATTATGACGCAGCAGATGAAGAGGATATTGCCCACGATCTGCACATAATCCGTGATATCCGTAACGGCCGCAGAGGAAAAGATGGCATGGAAGATACGGACAAGAAGCGTCTCGAACATGAGATAGGTAATCGCAACCATCTGTGTCACGGTCTTGATCTTACCGATCATCTTCGCTGCCATGACCACACCCTGTGCACTGGCCAGAAGACGGATTCCCGTTACGGCAAATTCACGAAGGACAATGATACACACCCATACCGAAGAGATCCGGTTCAGATCCACCAGTGCGATAAGAACGGAGATGACCAGCATCTTATCCGCCAGAGAATCCAGGAACTTCCCGAGATTGGTGATCAGATTGTACTTCCTTGCGATCTTACCATCGACCAGATCCGTGATCGAAGCAATCACGAAAAGGATCGCGGCAACGATCATTCCATATTCATTAATAAAATTATTCCACGCTGCCGGTGCCCATGAACCGATATGTATCGGCAGCATGAACAGCAATATAAACGGAACCAGTATAATTCTCGTTAAGGACAGCTTATTCGGCAGATTCATCTTCTGTTACTCCTGTCAGTTCATAAGGCGTACACTCTAGGATCTTCACGTCCACCACATCGCCGATTTCCAGCGGATGCGTCGTAGATGCCACATAGATAGCAGGATCTACTTCCGGTGCCTCACTGTAGGAACGCCCCAAGTAGAATATACCATCATCGGCAACAGAATCAATAGTTACACGCACTTTTTTCCCGATTCTTGCCTGATTATAGGAAAGGGATATTTCCTGCTGAAGCTCCATCACCCGGGCATATCTGCGCTCGGAAACATCCTTTCTTACACGAGGATGCATATTGTAACCGAGCGTATTCTCTTCCGGTGAATAGATAAAGCAGCCCAGACACTGGAAACGCCATACTTTCAGCATCTTTAGAAGGTTTTCGAAGTTTTCTTTCTTCTCTCCCGGGAACCCTACCATCACCGTCGAGCGGATCGCGATATCAGGAATGGCACGGCGGAGTTTCTCAAGTGTCTTCGTTATGGAAGCCGAGGTATCTCTTCTTCTCATCTTCTTCAAAACTTCGTCATCTCCATGCTGAACCGGAATATCCAGATAATGAAGGACCTTCGGATTCTTCGCCATCTCGGAGATCAGTTCATCGGTGATCCCGTCAATATAGGCATACATAATACGGATCGAACGAATCCCCTCGATCCGGCTTAATTCAGAAAGGAGCTCGGCTAGTCTCCTCTTTCCATACAGATCACGTCCGTATCCGGTCGTATCCTGCGCCGCCAGGATGATCTCCCCGCAGCCTTTGCCTGCAAGGAATCTGGCTTCTTCCAATATATCTTCCATGGGTCTTGATGTATATTTCCCGCGGATACCCGGAATCGCACAGAATGCACATCCGTTCGAACATCCCTCGGCGATCTTCAGCCAGGCATAGGGACGGGTGGAGATCTCCCGATCGACCATCATATGATTAAGGCTTCCCGCCCTTCCGATATACGCATTCCAGTCAAACCGATCTTTTCTGAAAAGCTTGCCTACTACTTCGGATATATCCTGATAATGGGAGGTACCAAGAACCGCATCCACTTCCGGAAGGCTCTTACGGATCTCTTCCGGATATCGCTGAGACAGGCATCCCGTCACGACGATATATTTCAGTTTCTTTCCCGGTTTCTTAAGTGAGGCGACCTCAAGGATCGTATCGATCGCTTCTTTCTTCGCGCTCTCGATAAATCCGCAGGTATTGATGACCACAGCTTCCGCCAAGGAAATATCATCGACCATGGTATACCCGTCTTTCTTAAGGATCGCGGTCATACACTCGGCATCCACAAGATTCTTAGAACACCCGAGAGAAATCATCGAAACAGTATGCTGCATCGTTTATCCGTACCTGCCGTTTCTAAAGTATACAGGTTATTCTACATCATTTAGAAGTTTTCTGAAAGACGAGAGTGCTAACGAAGACGAATACCCACGGCTCTCGAGATAACGGATGGCTTTCGCCAGTTGCCGTTTCGTTTCTGATGGCACCGTAGAGAAAGAATCCGCCGGGAAGCGATCCCGGATCACATCCATGATCGTATTCTCATCGGCATACGCTGAATCGGACAGCACATCCGAGATCACATCTGATGCGACCCCCGCCGCCAGGAGCCGGGACGCGAGCTTCAATCGTCCCTCGGCTTTTGCACCGGAACGGGCGCGCAGGATCTTCCCGGCATAGCGGACATCATCTATGTATTTCTCTTCCGAAAGTTGTTCGATCACCTCTTCGATGACATCCGCATCATACCCTTTATCAGAAAGGAAATCACGGATCTTCCCGGAAGAAGAAACAGCGATGCCTATGTGGGCGATCGCTTTGTTTCTTGCATCACTATATTGCAGATCTCTGTCCATGAACAGATCTTCCTTAACGGGATCAGACATCGATACCGAGGAATTCCTCGTCGTCATCCGAAGAAGTCTCTTCAGAAACTTCTTCCGGAGCCGCGTTACCCGAAATCAGGGCACGGATCTTCTCCTCGATTTCATCCCTTACTTCCGGATGCTCCTTCAGATATGTCTTTGCATTGTCCTTACCCTGACCGATCTTCTGGCCGTTATATGCGAACCAGGAACCGGACTTCTCCATGATGTCCTTATCGACTGCCAGATCAATGATACAGCCTTCCTTCGAGATACCCTCACCGTACATAATATCAAACTCCGCTTCACGGAACGGCGGAGCCACCTTATTCTTTACGACTTTCACGCGGGTATGGTTACCAATCACCTCACCACCGTTACGGAGAGATTCGACACGACGGACATCCAGACGGACGGATGAATAGAACTTCAGCGCACGGCCGCCGGGAGTGGTCTCCGGGTTTCCGAACATCACGCCGACTTTCTCACGGAGCTGGTTAATGAAGATACATACTGTACTGGACTTGCTGATGATACCTGCCAGCTTACGGAGTGCCTGGGACATAAGACGGGCCTGAAGGCCTACATGGGAATCCCCCATCTCGCCATCGATCTCCGCCTTCGGAACCAGGGCCGCAACCGAGTCGATAACGACAACATCCACCGCACCGCTGCGGACAAGAGCTTCCGTGATCTCGAGGGCCTGCTCACCGGTATCCGGCTGGGAAACGATCAGTTCATCGATATTGACTCCGATCTTCGCTGCATATTCCGGATCAAGCGCATGCTCGGCATCGATAAAGGCAGCCGTACCGCCCTGCTTCTGGGATTCTGCTACGACATGGAGCGCTACAGTCGTCTTACCGGAAGATTCAGGTCCATAGATCTCGATGATCCTGCCCTTCGGGACACCGCCGACGCCAAGTGCAATATCAAGTGTCAGCGCACCGGTCGGGATCACATCGACGACCATACCGGCCTGCTCACCAAGACGCATGACCGCGCCCTTACCAAACTGTTTCTCTATCTGCATCAAGGCCGCATCCAGCGCCTTCGCTCTCTCGCTATCTACCTTCTTCGATACATCCTGTGTAGACTTATTAGAATCTTTCTTAGCCATGTGAACCTCCCTGTCGAACATTCGTTCTACTGTCATTAATCTTAACAATACAATACCACAACGTCAAGTGCTTTTCGGGAAGAATTTTCGACATTTTCCGTCATTTGAAGCCGCTTTGTCGAAACTGTGTTCTAATAAAGAAAACCGCGGATCCATTGACCCGCAAGGATCAACGTCCGGTGTTCCCTGCCGGGGCTTTCTTCCTGCGGAAGAAACGTGCAAGATAGCGGTCATAGGCCATCTGAAGTTCTTCCATATGAAGCAGAAATGCCGTAACGAAGTACAGGATAAATCCGGCCAGTGCCTGGGCGCAGAACCATGCCAGATGGAAGATCTTGCGTGACGGAGCAAACGGCACCAGGCTCAGAAGATACAGACCTCCCATCATGACCAGAAGGCATACCGCAGACTTCATGATAAACACCCGGATATTCTTCGGCGCCATACGCTTATAGCGATTGAAGACTACTGCGAGAAGAACCAGTCTTACCGCGCAGGAGATCGAATAGGCGATCGTGATCGACATCGGCCCCATACCGATGGAAACAAACAGGAAACATAGTCCGAAGTTGACGATCATGGAAACAATTCCGGCAAAGAGCGGGAATCTCGTGTTCTCGATCGCGTAGTAAGCCTGATTCAGAATAAATATCACAGATTGAAGCACGATCGAAGCACAGTAGCCGATCAGGAACATCGCTGCCATCTTCGCATTCTCGTCCGTGTAACTGGAAGACCACTGATACACGGCTTTTACCAGATCGAAACGAAGGATCAGGAAAATACCGGCACATGGAACCGCGAGGAACAGGGCATTCTTAATGCTTCGGGACAGCAGGTCACTTACATCTTTATATTTCTTAGTGGAATAATACCCGGCCAGCGACGGAAGCATGACATTTCCGATTCCGACAGCGAAGATGCCGTAGGGCAACTGCCAGAGTGTCGAAGCGTTATTCAGTGCGTAGATGGATCCCTCATCGAAGCGGGATGCAAAAGAATTGAGAAGCAGGATATTGATCTGTACGATCGATGCGGAGATCAGGATCGGTACAGCCAGTTTAAGCAGTCTTCGGAATTCGGGATTATGGGTATCCAGCGAAGGTTTATAGTGGATCACTTCTCTTCTTCCCATATAAAGCTGAAAGATGAAGAACACCATCGCCGCAGCCATGATGCCGACACCGGTCATATACAGAGAATCCGGACGCGACGCACCAAGTGCTATGATCGCGATCAGAACGCCGATGTTATAGATCGTCGGCCCGAAGGCGGTCGATCCGAATTTCTTATAGGCATTCAGCACACCGATACATAGTGCGGCCAGCATCATGAAGAAGATCTGGGGATAGAGGGCGCGTGCCATATTTCCGGCCAGGCGGACCACTTCCGGGTTCTCGCCCTGATAGAATATCTTATACAGCTGATTCGAGAATATCTCGCCGAAAAGGATCACGGATGCAAGAATGACGCTCATCCAGGTGACGAAAACACTGACCCCTTTCCATGTCTTCTTTAATGTCTTCTGTTCAATGGCCCGGGAAAGAGTAGGCGTAATGGCCGACTGGATCGAGCCGCCGACGAGTAAAGCGAAGAAGAAATCAGGGATCAGAAATGCCGCGATAAAAGCATCGCGGTAAGTCGTGTCGAAGACATGTGCCACCAGGATATTACGCAGAAAACTGGACCCCTTTGAGAAAAAGAGTCCAACGATCATGATCACCGTGGAGAAAGCAATGCTCCTCGTTCGGGTATTACCGGAAGTCCTGGTCTCTGTCCGAACTTCGCCCCGGGATGCTCCTTCTTCATGTTTTACAGGTCTGCCTTTCGTTTCACTCATGAAGTAGTCTCATCCGGATCATATTAAATGCGTGAAGCACCGCCACATGACGTACACGGCTTCTATTACCACTTAAGTGTACTTCCTTTACCTCAGTTCCCTTCTCATCCGAGAGAGCAAGATAAACAAGACCTACCGGCTTGGCCGCGCTTTCTCCCGTCGGACCGGCGATACCCGTGATGGATACGGCGATATCGGTACCGAGGAGTTTTCTTGCACCCTCGGCCATTTCCTGCGCGCATTCGCGGCTAACGGCACCGAGGTTGTCGAGAACATCGTCTGACACACCGAGAAGATTGGTCTTCACTTTATTACCGTAGGATACGACCGATCCCATAAATACCTGGGAGGCACCCGGGATATCTACGAATTCGGAAGAAACCATGCCGGCCGTACAGCTCTCTGCGAAGCTTACCGTCTTATTCTTCTCAAGAAGCAGATCGTAAGCGACCTGCTTGAGCGGACGGGTACCGATCTCGTAGATGCACTGTCCGAAGCGTTCCTTCATAACGTTAATGATCGGTGTGATGAGGTCTTTCTCCTCTTCCTCTTTGCCGATACGCTGTGTAATACGGAACATGCACTCGCCTTCCGAAGCATATGGTGCAATGGTCGGATTCGTCTGTGCATCGATAAGATCCGAGATACGCTCGGCGGCATCGGACTCACCGATTCCAAACAGATGTACGAACTGTGTGACGAACTTATACTCGCTCATCTTCTCGAGGACAGGTCTGGCCTGTTCGGTAAACATCAATGTCATTTCAGACGGCGGACCCGGGAGAAGCACGAAGTGTACGACACGGTCAGGATCCTGCTCACTCGGGCAGGCATACTCGAAGATCGCACCCGGAGCGGTACCGTTATTATTCTTCAGAATGGTCGCACCTTCCGGAAGCATCGCCTGCTTTCTGTTATTCTTCGGCATATTCCGGCACAGGCGGCGGAAATACTCGCTCATATTCTGGAAGCTCTCCTCGTCGAAGACCAGCTCTTTACCCGCGACAGAAGCAGCAACGCCCATCGTAATATCGTCTGTCGTCGGGCCCAGGCCACCTGTCAGGATTACCAGATCCGCTCGGGAGGCACTCTCCTTGATCTGCTCGGCAAGTCTTTCATGGTTATCTCCGACCACGATCTGGCGGTAGGACGAAATCCCCAGCGATACCAGTTCTTTCGCCAGGAAAGCGGAATTCGTATTCAGGGTATGGCCCATCAGTAATTCAGTACCGACACAAATGATCTCAGCAGATTGAATGCTCATATTATGCACGTCCTTTCTCAATACGGGTAAATGCTTCCAGTGTATTCTGCAGGAGCATCGTAATCGTCATCGGACCGACTCCTCCCGGCACCGGTGTAATGGCCGAAACGATATCCACGACATCATCGAAATCCACGTCTCCTCTGACCTTGCCGTCCTCACAGCGGTTGATGCCTACATCGATCACGACGGCTCCTTCCTTCACGAAATCCTTCGTGACGAAGCCCTGTTTGCCGATGGCGACGATCAGGATGTCTGCAGCCTTACAGATCTCCTTGATATTCTTCGTTTTCGAGTGAACCACAGTCACCGTCGCATTCTCCTGAAGCATCAGGGAAGCTACCGGCTTTCCGACGATATTACTTCTTCCGATCACCACACAGTTCTTACCGGAAATCTCCACATTCGCGTATTTCAGGAGCTCCACACAGCCCTTCGGTGTGCAGGAAACGAGACATTCGCGGCCGATCGTAAGAAGTCCCTTATTCACAGGATGGAAACCATCCACATCCTTCTTCGGGTCAATGGCACAGATCACCGAGAATTCATCCATATGCTTCGGAAGCGGCAGCTGGCAAAGAATACCGTGCACACGGTCATCCTTATTGAGTGTATCGATCAGATCGAGCAGTTCCTGTTCAGAGGCACTTTCCGGAAGGGCATAGCCGAAAGACTGGAATCCCACCTGTTCACAGGCTTTCTTCTTATTGTTGACGTAGATCGTCGATGCAGGATTCTCACCTACCTGGATTACAGCAAGGCCCGGCTTCTTACCATACTTTGCCGTCAGTTCCTCTGTTTCCTTCGAGATCCGTTCACGGATCAGGGACGATAATTCTTTACCCGAAATGATTGTTGCGCTCATACATTATCCTTTCTTTGCTTTGATCTCCAGCCACTGGGCAGGATCGATCAATACTTTACGTGGTTTACTTCCTTCGAAGGGACCGATGTAGCCCTTCTCCGACATACGGTCAATAAGGCGTGATGCACGAGGATATCCCAGGCTCATCTTTCTCTGCAGAAGCGATACAGACGCATATCCTGCCTGAATGACTACATCCACGGCATCGTCGAAGAGTTCGTCTTCTCCATCCGAGTCGGAGGACCCGGAACCGCCGACGGTGCCGCCTGCTTTACTGGAATTAACGATGGCATTGGCCGTATCCTCATCATATTGTACAACATTATTCTTCTTTATATAACCGATGATTTCCTCTACTTCTTTATCCGAGACGAAAGCACCCTGACCACGCTGTGGTTTCGCGGCACTCTGCGGATAATAGAGCATATCGCCCTTACCGAGGAGTTTCTCGGCACCGACCATATCAAGGATCGTACGGCTGTCTACCTGGCTCGATACGGCAAAAGCGATACGGGACGGGATATTGGCCTTAATAACACCGGTAATGACGTCAACAGAAGGTCTCTGGGTAGCGATCAGAAGATGGATACCGGCCGCACGCGCCATAGCCGTCAGTCTGGAGATCGATTCCTCAACTTCCTTCGCCGCGACCTGCATAAGATCGGCAAGCTCATCGATGACGACCAGGATCAGCGGAAGCTCCGGTTCATTCTGCAGCCGCTGATACTCATTAAATCCACGGAAGTCACGCACGGAAGCTTCCGCAAACTTCGCATAACGGTCTGTCATCTCGCGCACGGCCCAGTTCAGGGCATTGGCTGCCTTCTTGGCGTCGGTCACGACCGGACACAGAAGGTGCGGAATGCCATTATATACAGCAAGTTCAACCACCTTCGGGTCCACCATGATCATACGCACCTGCTGCGGTGTGGCATGACAGAGGATACTCATCAGGATCGAGTTGATACATACGGATTTACCGGATCCCGTGGAACCGGCGATCAGAAGATGGGGCATCTTCGCCAGATCACAGAGGATCGGTCTTCCGGGAATATCTTTACCCAGTGCAACAGTCAGAGGCGATTCCGCCTTTCTGAATTCAGGCGAATCAAGAAGGTCTCCCAAGTTGACCGGCGTGACCTCTTTATTCGGGACTTCGATGCCGACAGCAGACTTACCCGGGATCGGCGCTTCGATTCGGATCGACTTCGCCGCCAGCGCAAGCGCGATATCATCAGACAGATTCGTAATACGGCTGACCTTGATCCCCGGAGCCGGTGTGATCTCAAATCTTGTAATTGCCGGACCTCTGGTCACTTCGCCGAGTGTGGTTTCGATACCGAAACTCTTCAGTGCCGCGATCAGCTTCATGCCTTCCACGTCCTGGCCATTCTGCGTCGCTCTTCCCTTCTGCGGTTTATCGTGCGAAAGAAGATTCGTCGGAGCCTTCGCAAATTTTCTGGACGCAGCACGTCCTGCCTGAGTCTGCGCCGGGGCCGGTGGGGGATTCGAAGCCTGGACGGCTGCCTGCTGAGGAGCCGTTACCGACTTCGGTGTCAGAGCCTGTGCGACCTGCGCAGACGCGACTTCAGAAGGTCCTGTGATGTCAAAAGGCACATTCTCAGTAACCGCGGGCATATCCGGGACCGGATAGGATGTCTGCGGCTGTATTTCTGTGTGGCTTACATCCGGTACCGTTCCGCTCTCACGCAGATCCGGGACACGGATCTGTGTTCCGCCTGATTCGTGCACACGCACTTCCACCGTCTGATTCGGATTGACCTTTGGCGGCGGGAGGATCGTACCCGGGCGAGGCTGTTCTCCGGGAAGCGGAGGAAGATCGATCCACTGCGGTTCATCCGGAGACGGCTTCACTTCCGTCTGCGGCTTCTTCGGATCGATAAAACTGATATCCACTCTCGGTTCCTTAGGCACCTCGACTTTACGTGCTTCCGGTGCCGTATCTTCATCATGGAGAAGATCGAAATCGAAGCTCTTCTCCCGTTCTTCCCACGTCGGCTGGTTCATCTTGACCTCGGTTCCATCCAGGTCGATAAAGCCCTGCGGGCCCGTGTATTCTTCGAACGGAGACACAACAGGATTCTTCACATAAGACGGACGGACAGGTCTTCCCTGCGGGCGACCGGATTGCGCTGCCTGTGCCGCCGCACGCTCACGAGCGTAGCGTTCACGTTCACGCAGGGCCTTATCCTGACGGAGTGCCTCAGACGCCCGATGACTCGTGGTGCGGATCGCCTCTGCTGTTCTCACCGCTGTTTTCGTGATACTGATATTAAAGATCCACACGATCTGTGAAAGAGTAAATGCAATCAGGATCAGCAGAGCACCTGCCTTGGCGGCTACGGCACGAAGTCCTAAAGCGATCGAGCCGCCGATCACGCCACCGGAAAGAACAATATCACCGGAAGGCGCACCGAGAAGCGACGGCTCCATACCCATTCTCCAAAGAAGCGAAATCGTCTTCGAGGCCGTCGCGTCACCGGACGGCGGTACCGCACAGGCCGCTTTTACATAAGTCGGGCTAACGGTACATACAGCAAGAATAGACGAAAAACAAATAAGAAGGAGCAGAACAGATCGCACACGCATCGGCGCCACGTCCGGTCTTTTCTCCAGGAAGAAGTCGATCGAAGCGTAAAGAAGGATCACCGGGATCAGGTAGGAGGATACACCTATCAGGCCTGTACCGGTCCCGCGAAGGATCCTGCCGAGCGAGCCGGTCACTTCTAAGGGCAGGTAGAAAGAAAGCCCCAGAAGAACGGCAAACGCGAAGAGGAAAACTCCCCCTATATCATGTCTTTGCTCTTTCTTTCCATCCATCAGATGCCAACCTTCCTTGCCGTCTTCAGCAAGGCTACCATTGTTTTCGCGTCAGATATCTCGTTATTGTCGATCATCGATACCGCCTCAGAAAGCGGGATCTTAATGACCTGCAGGAATTCCCCGTCATCCGGGCATCCTTCTCCGCGGGAAAGGCCTGTCGCAAGATACAGGTGAATGATTTCCGAGCAATAGCCCGGAGTGGCATACATTTCGCCGAGGCTGATTACAGAAGACGCCTCCATACCGGTCTCTTCTTTCAGTTCACGGATCGCACATTCCTTCGGATCTTCGTCCTTCTCCAGTTTCCCGGCCGGAATTTCGAAGAGCACTTTCTCATACGGGGAACGGAACTGTCTGACCATATAGACGTTCTTCTCCTCATCCAGTGCAACGATCGTAGCACCACCGTGGTGAAGGACGACTTCACGCTGGCTGATAGAGCCGTCATAGAGCTCCACGTCCTTGACCTCGACACGGAATACTTTTCCTTCGAAAACGGTCTTACGCGCAACGGTCTTCTCGATCAGCTGTTCGTCTCTTGCTTCAATATTTCCCTTCGGTTTCATTTACTTCATATCCCCATATTTCTTCGACTGCGCGACAGCGAGTGCGTCGCAGCGGTTGTTATACGCATTATCCGCATGTCCCTTGACCTTGATCCAGGTGATCTGGTGCACACCTGAAAGACGGTCCAGTTCCTGCCATAACTCTATATTACTTACGGTTTGTTTCGAACTGTTTTTCCATCCGTTACGTTTCCAAGACATGATCCAGCCGGCATTAAACCCGTTGATCAGGTAGGCACTGTCGCTATATAGCTTCACCTTACAGGGACGGTTCAGGCACTTCAGGGCCTGGATCGCCGCCGACAGCTCCATACGGTTATTGGTTGTCAGCTTCTCCCCGCCGGAGATCTCCTTCTCTACCCCACGGCAGATCAGGATCGCTCCCCAGCCACCGGGACCCGGATTTCCGGAACAGGCACCGTCTGTATAGATATCGACCGCCATTAATTCCGCCACGGATCACTTGCCTCCTGCAAGAGCCTTCGTCTTCTCATCTGCAGCGATCACTGCATCTTCGACCGCAGCACGAAGACCGCCCTTCTCCAGAGCCAGAACTCCTTCAATCGTCGTTCCGCCGGGCGAGCAGACCTGATCTTTCAGGATCGCCGGGTGCGTCCCGGTCTCCACCATCAGCTTACCGGAACCATATACCGTCATTGCAGCGATATCGAGCGCCGTCTTTCTCGGAATGCCGAGCTTGACTGCTGCATCCGCAAGCGATTCGATAAAGAGCATAACATATGCCGGGCCCGTGCCGGAGACACAGCCGATGGCATCCAGTGTCTTCTCGTCACAGGGCACGACAATACCACATGTTCCGAGAAGCTTATGCACAAACGCTTCCTTCTCTTCATTCACGTTCCTGGTGCACACTGCGCAGACGCTTGCACCCACAAGTGCCGGAGTATTCGGCATCACGCGTACGATAGAAGAGCCTTCTTTAAGAAGTTTCGCGATACGGTCCAGTGTCACGGAAGCGGCGATGGAGATCACCACCGCATCCTCTTTCAGGTTCCCTGCCAAAGAGGAGACCGTCTTATCAAATACCTGTGGCTTCACCGCAAGAAGCACATAATCGGCATCCTTTACAGCCAGAGATGCATCCGTATACGGCTGACATCCTGTCTCGCCCGCAAGCTCCGTCACCTTCTTCTCATCGATATCACAGAGTCGGACATCCTTCGGTGTAAGAATCCCGCTCTTTATAAATCCGCCCACCAGGGCACGGCCCATATTGCCGGTACCAATTACTGAAAAAATCATGTGCAACACCTCGATTTTCGTCTTTTTCCTTATTCTATAAAATCATAACATTCTACTTGACATCATGCAAACACTTGAGTAAACTAATGCATGTTGTTTACATCGAGTAAACATCCACATACCTAGGGGAGTGGCTCAATGGTAGAGCAGCGGTCTCCAAAACCGCTGGTTGCATGTTCGAATCGTGTCTCCCCTGCCAAAAGAACTGTTCCGCAGAAGCGGAACAGTTCTTTTTTATCTTACGTTGTATTCTCTTTTCAAACTTTCGGGATTACTGGGGCAATACCGAGTTATTGAATATGAAATCGTCGGCTTCCTTCGCAGGAACGATGTCCAGAACCAGGCACGGGATACCATCTATCTCATTATAGGAGACCGCATAAGCCAGATCCCCGTCCTTGATCATGACGGCCGGTTCCGCCGAAGCGACGGACTGGTCGTAAGCATTCTTGATCTTATCGGCGCACGCCTGACTGTCTTCACCCACGTAGAAAGCCTGCAGGAACGCCGCATAGGCAACCTTGATCGTCTTCATGTTCTCCGGATCCTCACACGGCGCGAAGAAACGGATCCTCTTGAGCATATCGTTGCTTCTGCACTCCACGCCCGTAACAAAGATCGGGAGCGAGAGCGCATTCGTCATGACGCCCTCATAATAACGGTACTTCGACTTCTCCACTGTCGTGACCGCCGTAGGATCGATCTCATAGGCAACCTTAGAAGTGGTCGCCTCAGTACCGGTGGCACTCGGATCCGGCTCCGCATCGCGGTACACCGGCATCGGCATGGCAAAGCCATATCCTACGATGCTCTTATAGATGGCCGTCTCGTAATAATGCAGACGGAATTCCTTCTCCGTCACGCCGAGGTTCGGCTCCTGATAGATCTGGAAGAAGAGATAGATTCCACCGCCGATCAGCGCGAGGATCGCCGCAACGATACCGCAGATCGCAACCGCATCTACATGTGCCTTCTTCTTTTCTTTTCCTTCGCCTTCTTCAGACTTCTTCTCGGGTTTGCCAACTACCGTATCCAGAACGCCCAGTTTCTGCTTCTTGTCGCCATCCGAAGATTCCATCTCCTCGGCCAGCGCCTCGACTTTATCCAGCGTCAGATCCCGCTCGGCAGCTCTTTTCTCATAGAATTCAGCCACTTCCTCCGTCTCGTCCAGATCGATCTCTTCTTTCTGGCCGTCCTCGGCCTCGGCCTCCTCCTCTTCCTCCGAAGAAGCCTCTTCCGAAGCATTCTCTTCTGATTCCGCTTCAGGCGTCTCTTCATCCTTCTCTTCTTCAGAAGACTTCTTATCCTTCTTCCCCGGGATGACATCCTCGATCTCGTCATCCAGTCCCATACCGGCCAGTTTCACCGTCAGGTTCTTCAGATCCACTTCCGGAGATTCATTCTCATTTTTCAAAATCTTTGCCATAATACGACCTCTCTCGTAAAATCACTATAGAGATAATAATCATTATTTCCGAAAATCGCAACCTTTTTCACGGTATGCATACGCTTTTTCCATGGTTCTTCTTGTCACAACCGGATTTCTTCGATACGATGGAAGCAGATTTAACTTTAGCCAGGCAAGAAACGGAGGCGGAACTTATGGAGAATCGCAAGCATTGTCTCATTACGGGAGGCTCCCGCGGCATCGGCGCCGCTACCGCCTACCGTTTCGCACAGGCAGGATATAAGGTCACCTTCTTCTACAGAAGCGACGACGAGTCCGCGCAGTACACGAAGCAGCGTATCCAGAAGATCACTTACGACTGTCTGGCCTATAAGGTCGATGTCCGCGATCTCGACGCCGTAGAAGCTGCGGTAAAGGAAGCCGTAGAGACTTTCGGACCTGTAGATGTGCTGGTGAATAATGCCGGCGTTTCAAGGATCGAGCTCTTCACCAAGACATCCCCGGACGAATGGAATTTCATCATGGACACCAACATAGGCGGGCTCTACAACATGACCCACGTGGTCCTTCCCTCCATGATCTCCCGCCACACCGGCAGTATCGTCACGGTCTCCTCGATGTGGGGCGTGGTCGGTGCCTCCTGCGAAGTATGCTACTCCACCTCTAAGGCCGCCATTATCGGTTTTACAAAAGCACTGGCCCAGGAAGTCGGTCCGTCCGGCATCCGGGTGAACTGCGTTGCCCCAGGCGTAATAGATACGGAGATGAACTCGATCCTGGATGACGCCACCCGGGACGCCTTAAGTGACGAGACCCCTCTCTGCCGGCTCGGGAATGCCGAAGAAGTCGCCGACGCCATCTTCTTCCTGGCAGAAGATACCTCGTCATTCATCACCGGGCAGGTCCTCGGCGTCAACGGCGGATTCATCACCTGATCCCCTTCCGAATACATCCCTATGATAAGGAAGAAGGGCTGTCCCGCCAGGCGGAACAGCCCTTCCAGTATACATCTTAAGTGAGACCCGGATCAGAAGAACAGCTTATTGATCATCCAGGACAGGATCGTCTCCGCCAGTTTCCACGCAGCGATTGAAGTAACTGTGAAGTAGAGCGCGGTCATTTTGCTTCCCTTCTCTGTTCTCTTCGAATAGAAATAGTCATACAGAACAACGGCAAGGAAAACCATCGTTGCCGTATTCAGCGCACCGGAAATCGAGAAAACCTTATAGTCCAGAGCGGATAAGAGCTTGGAATTGAGCCATGTAACAACGATCATCAAGGAATATGGCGCGAGAGCCAGTCCAATCCACGAACAGGTAGAAAGGAAATCGACCTTCTTAACCTTAAAAGCATTATAAAGAAGGAACACGATTCCGAAGAAAGCACCAAAAGCCAGGGCACCCTCGAAGAAGTTAAAAATCGCACTCTTTACTGTTACATAGTCCGCAAGAAGATCAAAGATGAAGTTCATCACAAGATAGAACACAGGGAAAGTCAGTCCCAGCAGGAAATGCTTCGACTGGTCTCTGGACGTGCAGGCTTCGATCGGCTTCTTACCGAAATCACCAACGAAACCTCCGATATCGTAAGTCGTCGAAGACGGAATGACCGCAGATGCAGGAGCATACTGAGCGGCAGGGGCAACAGGTGCTGCGGGAGCAGCATTCTCAACAGGCGCACCGCATACCGGGCAAGTTACGCTGTCGTCAGGGATCTGATTTCCACATTTCATACAGAACATAATACTTTCCTCCTGAATAATATTTTTAAATAATGGTCGGAGTGACCTGACTTGAACAGGCGACCTCTTGCACCCCAAGCAAGCACTCTAGCCAACTGAGCTACACCCCGACGCTAGTTCAATTCTAACACAACAAGGATAGGTGTCAACAAAAAGAACAAAACGATACGCCCGCTTCGGGAATAAAGTGCTTTTCGTTCAGAAATATAAAAAGAGGGCAACTTCGCAGTTACCCTCTTTACCTGTTCGACTTATGTGAATCGTACCGGATCAGAACTCACGGGAACGGGAACCCGGGTGCGGAGCACTTCCTTCGTCACTGTTCTTATCGGAATCTCTTCTCGGACGTCTCTCGAAACGGTCTCCACGGTCACCGTGGCCACGGCGCTCACGGTTCGGGCGGTCTCCGCCTCTTCTCGGAGCGGCCTCTTCTTCAACATAACCTTCCGGCTTCTCCATGCAGTCACGCATCGAGAGGTTGTATCTGCCCTGGCTGTCGACTTCGAGAAGTTTTACCTTCACGACATCGCCTTCCTTCACGGCATCCTCAACTGTATCCACACGGTTCCAGGACATCTTGGAGATATGAACAAGACCTTCCTTG
>JAEEGL014040231.1_pt1 | contig 21979 bp, 13 predicted proteins | sample 9134231 | NCBI WGS metagenome assembly JAEEGL01 (sample SAMN16246548, study PRJNA631951) | gut metagenome | biome: gut microbiome; feature: rumen; material: fiber-attached | host: Bos | place: Iran: Karaj | collected 2018-10 | reverse complement strand
TTTATTTCTTACGGTTCTCCTAAGTGTTCTATGATAAGGGCAACTTCCTTTGGGGTGAAGGACTTGGAACGGGGAGGCATGCCGCACTTCTTCAGTGCCTTGCTCAACGCTTTGTTACGACGAATCCAGTAGTTGAGATTGCTCAGAGCACCACTGACTGTTGCGGCATTGGGGAAATACAGAAGGGCAAGTTCCGATTTGCCGTATGGTTGAATCTTAAACATAATCAAGTTGATTGTTGTTGCTAATTAAGTTAAATAATTTTTTTTCTAAGTTGTTTTTTTCAACGCTAACGTTAACTTCGTACGATAACCATAACCTTAACCTTAACTGTTCAAGAGCTTATCTGCTTAATAGCTTAATAGCTTAGTAGGTTAATGGAATAGCCAATAGCCAAGGGCCAAAGTCTTAAACCCCTTGAACCCTTAAACTTCTTGAACCTTTTGAAGGGGTTGTCCTTCAAATAAGAAGTCTACGAGATCTATGCAGCGGGACTTTTGTTCGTCTGTGGCATTATCCTCCAGGATGGGATCCACGGTAATATGGATGGAGGGATACTGCTTGTGAACCGCTGCTGCAAGGTCACTGAAGAAAAGATAGTTGGACATATAGGGGTCAGTACAGGGAAATAGCGTTACTGTGCGTCCTTCTAATGGAGCAAAGAGGTCAACCTGCAAATGTGCTACTGTAGCATACGCCATCCAGATACTTTCGGGAAACAACTCACTCAACACCACGGCAGCCTGTTCGCTCTCTACGATGGAAATATTAGTTGACAGTTGATAGTTGACAGTTGATAGTTGATGCAAGCCAAACAGGCAGTGTGTGGGGCACCAATACTGGATGAAGGGCTCGCGGGCTTTTAGAAGTGTTGACATCCAGGTGTCGGAGTTATCTGGGTTCACTATGCGGGCATCCTGTGGGTCCAGCGTCTCGTCTATCATCCAGTAGATGGGTCTGCCGCTTCTGGTCTTGCCTAAATAATAGCGCTCTGCGGCGTGGTGCATATTCTCTGCTGTTAGTTTACCGGCACTTATGAAGGGCTGGAAGAAATCGAAATCGTCTGCCCTACATGCCTCAACCATCTTCATGGAGGGAAGGGCGAAGTCAAGATGATGGTTGATATCTGTGGTTAGAGGGCTGATATAGAGTTCCCCATTGATGAGAGATACATCAAGATTCATACTACGTCCTACAGTCTTGAACGAACAGCGTTCCAACAATTCTTCTAATGTCTTCATAAACATTCCCGTCATTAAGGAGGCTAAGCCCCCCTCTAGGGCCCCCCTTATATAGGGGGCCTAAGAGGAGGGGCTGTCACCTAAGTCGGCTGCAACTGGCTCAAAAAACTAGTTTGAACAGGTTCTGAAGGATTCTGGACAGGTAATTGCCATATAGATTTCCCTTCTTTATTCTTGGTACGGACAATAGCGCCTTTATCTCGCATTTCTCGAAACATGTTATTCCACATCTCCGTGCCGCAGTTGAGTAACGACTGGATTTTAGCCTGTAAGTCACTGTAAAACAAGGGGCCGGTCTTTAAGGCCTCGTAGAACAGTTCTTCCTTTTTAGGATGCGGCTTATTGTTCTCGTCAAACCAAAGCCATTCGCGGTTCATGAGAGGTAATGCCTCTTTCGGCTGTTGAGTCGTAATATAACTGTTCATCGGTGCTGCAAAGCGGGTAGGGGCATTGCACGCCACAGGCAGTTCTGTTTCTGCATCCATGCGGAAAAACATCATATCGCCAAGGTCGTACTTACGGGTATGTGTTTGCTCTACCACGAAGATGTTTTCGGGTTTTACCTTTTCGCACGAATATACTTCAAAAGCTTTATTCATCAGTTCGGTACCAATCCAACCGCGCAAGTTACGGTCTTCCGCTCCCTTATTCTGGTGTAGCACACAAACCAGGCAACAGTCTGTTTCCTGCGCCAGTTTCATCAGTCGTTCAATAATTTCCTGCGCCATAATAGCATCATTGATGTCGGCTAAGAGATCGCGTATTCCGTCGAGCATCACAAGGTCTGGTCGGAATTTGTGCACCGCCATCTCGAACAGCCGCAGGCGTTCCTGATACTGAAGGGTGCGGACATTGAAGATGTCAAAACACTCAGAAAGATCCTCTTCGTTTTCAATCATCCTGAGAATTCTATGCTTGAGGATGTCCTGAGTTGATTGCTCACTTTGTTCTGTATCGTACCAGAGACACTTGATGGGCGGATTTTGCCCAATGTTGTTTTCGCCTTCTAAAGGACGTTGCACGTGAAGAACATTTTCTCGTACACAACTCGCCATCAATATGGAGTTAAACAATGTTTTTCCACTCTTGGCCTTACCCGTAATAGCTACCAGTTCACCGCGTGGGAAACAGGGCTTGCCAAAGATGCGAAACAGAAAGCGCATAGGAGGAATGTCTTTCTCGCATGTAATACGCAGTTGTTCCAGCATACGGTCATCTTTTGTAATGGAATGATTAGATACAGACCGACGTACTAATTCAAAAACTTCATTGTTCATAAATTTAGGGTTCTTCTTTTTTGTAGCAAGATATTGTAAATGATTTTTCTTTCCAATTTCGTCTATAGTGTATCCGACAGTCGCGCTCAAAACCATACCCTTTGTTATACCTTGCCACTAATGTAGATAAGGTGTCTAGCTCACTATGGTCATTAACATAACCAGTCTTCGTCTCACCAGGTTGAATGGAACGAATCCATTTCGTTTTACATGCAGAAATTATTGAATCTGACATATTTTTTAGATATCGTTAATAAAAAAATTAATAAACGAGTACAAAGTTACATTCATTACATAAATTTCACAAGAATAATGGAAAGAGAAATGGCAAACAAACAAACCAAAAAATATTAAATGGGCTACATATATCCATAAATAATGGGATGTGCCTGCTTTAGCACATCCCATTATCTTAAAAGTCCCAATCCTTACGTCTAAAATGTCAATTCACCACCACCTTTTTACCACCTTTAATGTATATGCCCTTACGCTTATGTGAAGAATGAAGAGTGAAAAGTGAAGAATTTATTTTTCTTCCTGAAAGGTCATAAATTTGTTGAGAGCTGGAAGTTGATGGGTGAAAGATTGGGCAGTCTATGACGTCTGTCTGATCTATCTTTACCACCACGTTGTCTAAATAAAAACGACAATCAGCCTCTAAGATGATATGTGATGTTCCTGTTCCCTCAATTTCAGTCTCACAGACAACGAACTCCTTGGGCGTTAATGAAAATGAGGGTGTTAAAATCTTGATGTTAGGGTTGTCTGAAGTTACATTTAGTGTCATTGTTCCTTCTTGCGCAAAAGGAGCTGCATAGAAGGTGAGAACGGTTTTATCTTGCAGATTCAGAATGGGGAACTGTACTTTTGCATTGGAGACCTTATCTCCAACACGGGCACATAGATAACCTCCTCTGATATATTCTGCAACCCAACTTTCGTTATCGGGTTTGAATTCTCCCACAGCAGTACGCATAGTCAGCCATACACCATCATTGCCACCCGTGCCTTTGCAGTTGTCAAAAGTCTCGCTCAGTAGGATGCTCTTATCGGCTTTAGCCTTATCTCCAAAGACAAAAGAAATAGTTCCGTCTTCATGCTGTGTTATCTCACTAATCTTAATGTTCATAAAATTGCTGCCGTCAGTATTCTTGTTGTAAACAGTTGCAGCAGGCGTAGTGATGTTTGAAAGCGAATTGTTATTACCAAAGGGATAGGGATCTCCCTCCTCATCGTCATCCCCCCATTTGTTATCTGCGTGAATGATGGTAATATGTTGGTGGTCATTTTCGTCGATGGGTGTGTTGGGTTGTCCATGTACAACAAATCTTTTAGGATCATAATCTACGTGTGTGATCAGTAAACCGGCTCCTGCCAATGCTCTGTCCCATCCTATTTTCTGACGATTGTCAAGGATGTAATATTCATTGGGATTTCCTGCATTATAGATGATATATGATTCGCCATGTTCTATCTGGGATTGCATACCTTCTACAATCTTGTCTTCATTCAATACAACAGGTTCAATCCATCCAGCCTGCCATTTCTCCCAACCTGTATAACCTGCAGGGCAGTAACCATTTGCATTATGGCTCCCGCTGTTCATAAGGTCCCAGGTTCCCATTCCGTAGAATGTGTTCCTTTCGCCTGAATTGTGTCTGACATCATACATGTCAGGGTAGCCAAGGCAATGGCTGAATTCATGACAGATGGTACCTATGCCGGCTGGTTTTTTCCCGCTTAACTCATTCGAGCAGGCATAGTTATTTATGGTCATACCATTCAGTATCATAGGCTTATATCCGCTTGCCGACGAATTGGAAATGCTTGATTTATGAGGCCATACAGTATCTGCTCCACCACCGGAAGCTTGTCCACCCCCAGCGTAAATAATGTAAACCTGTTCTACCTCATTATCATCATCCCAGTCATAGTCTTTATAGTTAACTTCTCGTCCAGCCATACCTATGGCCTGTGTAATCATCTGTATTGCATTAACGTCTATATTGCCATTAGCGTCATCTTTTCCATAATAGCTATAGGATTGTAATAGCTTATAGGGACCGACAACGTCAAAGTCCAACACAAACTTACCATTACTTTGGTCTCTGAAGTAATCTCTTATGCTGCCCTGCTGTGAGCCAAAGACAAACCCGTCCTCATTGGCCATACGACTGAAGAAGTCCAATGCATCTTCCATACTGAAGGCCAGATCAGAGAATTCCACCAGGATAATGAGTCCTTTTTTGTGGCCCAACATATTTGATTTAGCCTTCATCAGGGGAGATTTTCTTATATTGCGAACTTCCTTCTGCATATATGCCGTGTATGCAATAATGGCTTTCTGCCTTATTTCTTCATCTGTAGCCAACTTATATTTACCATCAGCCAATACGTAGTTTTCTCCAGCTTCTGATTGCCAGAAATGGAAATGTTCATCCCCCTGAAGTTCTGCACGTATCTGCAGTCCGTTGGCCAGAGTAATGTCTTCCCAGACTCCTTTCATGGCCCTGTCTGCCTGGCAAATGATAACGAAGGACAAGAATAGTGAAAATAAGCAGGTTCGTTTCATGTAAAGAAAAATATATATAAAGCTTTTGTCGTTTTTGTAAATAAGAGGGTGAGCGTGTTGAGCGCCCACCCTCTATATAAATAGATTAGAATATGTTATTCAGCCGGAGTAGCGGGAACTTTGGTAAACTTCGTTACATATACAGGACCGTCATATCGACCTGCATAAGTTGTAATCTGACTGTTTTCATACTTATATACTCCAGTACCTACAGCCATACCCTCTTCGAAGGTAATTGTGTCAAATGTTTCGTTGTATGTTGCAGAAGCACTTTCTGCAGGAATCCATCTTTCATTTTCTTCATCAAAGAAGAAGGGCTGCATCGTAACAACACCTGTGAAAGAGCCGAAGTTATAGAGACCATCCCAGTAACCATACTCGAATGTCAGGGTACCGTCATCAGAATAAGCTAAAATCCACTTCGTATCAAATCCATAGAAACTCTCTGGCTGACCGGCTGCATACAGATACTTCTCTGTGGCCTCTGCTTCATCATCGATAGTTACTGTGAAGTTACATGGATTGCCTTCCAAGTCAAATGCTTCAGCTACGTAAGTACCAAACAGCTTGAAGAATGGATTAGCATCTACGTCCTTCAGTGTTACCTTACAAGTGCTAATCTCAGAAAGGGCTGCACCCTCTACACTGGTAATGGTAAGAGTGAATTCACGAGCGTCATTCTCTTCCTGTCCATCGTCAAGAAGACGGAACTCTAAAGATACCACTTCTTCTGCGGGGATGGTCAAATCACCACTAGTCATGATGTAATGCTGCTCTTGTACAGCGGTACCATCAGTTGCCTCAACTTTAATCTTAATGTTTCCATTACGTTCACCGGTAACCTTGATAGGCAACTTAACAAGGCCATCACTCTCGTTGTATGCTACAGTAGCGCTTTCAAAACCAACCTGTGCATCAGTGGTGGTATTCATATCACCCTCGATGTCCCACTCGGTCTTGTTGGAACAGGCTGTAAAAGCTGCAGCAACTGCCAGAGTTAAAAATATTTTTGAAAATTTCATATTCTTATAAAATTTCTTTGTTTATATTTAAATACACCTGATTATTAGTAGCCAGGATTCTGCTGACCTTCCATGTTGGGGTTAGAGTCCATTTCCGTCTTGGGGATTGGCCATGTAAAACGGTAGTCATCAGGGTTATAACCCAAGTTTGCACCAGCTGCTACGATGAAATCCTCCAGAGCAGGATTCTCAGGATGTGCACCATCACGTTTGAAGCCCTCGTTCCAACGGCGGAGATCACTCATACGGAAGCCTTCACCTAACAATTCGCGCTGACGCTCAGATTTGATGGTACTCATGGCAGTGGCAGTGGGATATACCGTTTCTGCATAACCAGTAATACGTTTAGCCATCAAAGCATTCAGGTAGGGACTGGGATCTACATTGGTCATAGCGGCAGCCTCAGCAGCAACCAGATACATTTCCGACAAGCGGAAGGGCTTTGTCATATTCATATAGTTGTTGTCAGCTGTTGTACGTAGTGCAGGATTGCCAGGATACTTCAGAAATACGTAAGAATCAATCTTATTACCTTCAAGGTCCAATGTCCAAACCTTAAAGAAGGAGTCGAAACGTACATCGTTGTCGTCGTATAGGCTCAGAGTAGCGTATGTGGCGATGTAGTCAGCATGTTCCTCGGCCTTATCAGAGGTATATGCATCATTGGTAGAAATCAGACCCTCGACATTGTTCATGAAGGGGCGGAAGAGAACTTCTGTACCCTCATCATTAGTCCACATTTTTGCATAGTCGGCAATCTCTGTCAGAGCATATTTGCCAGATTCAATCACCTCATCTGCTTTTTTCTTAGCTGTAGTAAAGTCACCCTTAGTCAATGCTACACGTGCCTGCATGGCAGCCACAACGTAAGAACTGAGGTAAGAAGAGTTGGGAGAAGCCAAAGTGTTATCAGTGGCCTCATAAGCTTTCAGACCATTATATGCAGTCGCCAGATCATTCTCTACAAAGGTATAGCTGTCTGCCAAAGTGCTACGGTCGGGATACTTTGAAAGGTCACCCGTAGGTTCATACTTAGTAACAATCTGCACACCTGTGTGGGCAGCTGTAGGATCTACCTTTGCATAGGGCTGGCAGAAGTGGTCAATCAGATAGAAGTAAGCGTATGCACGTGTAAAGCAAGCTTCTGCCTTATAGCGTGCAATGGTAATCTGGTCAGCCTCTTCCATTGTGGCAGCCAACTTATCACATTGCTCAATCAAGTAGTTCATATTGGCAATAACAGAATAGCAACTGCTGAAAAAGCCCTCAATATCTTCCTGCGAAGAGGTAATCAAGCCGTTGGAAATAACACCCACACGATTACCATTAGTAGTAAGACCATGGTACTGGTCCATCTGAATATCAGAGTATGTAACCCATGTACCTGCAGTCATACCGCGTAGTCTGGTGTATGCGCCATTGCGCAGACGGGCCAGATCATTCATATTCTGAATAGCCGATGTATCGTCCAGAGAACCATATGGCGCCTTGTCCATATCGCAGGAGCAGAGAAGACCGAGCATCAGCATTAATGATATATATACTTTTTTCATATCTTTTACTTCTTAAATATATACCTTAATTATAATTTAGAATGTAACCTCTGCACCAAATACAAACTGACGGGTATTGGGGTAGTTGTACTTGAATACGTTAGTTTCCGGCTCAGGATCGTAACCAGAGAACTTGGTAGCAGTCAAGAGGTTGCGGCCTACGAAGAATACCTTGGCATTCTTGATGGCCTTAGTGGCTGCCATCCACTTCTTAGGCAGTGTGTATTGAACAATCAAGTTCTTCATACGCAGGAAAGAAGCATTCTCAATCAAGTGAGTGTCAAACTGTACTTGCTCGCCATAGGCTGGGATATCTGTAACCTGACCAGGTGTAGTCCATACATTCAACATTTCAACAGCCTGGTTGTACGAAGCACCAAAGTTGGCATTCTTTACAAAATAGTTGTCGTTGTTGGTCATATACTTGCCGGCAACCCACTGGAAGTCCATAGTAATAGAGAGACCCTTCCACTCGAATGTGGTACCGAAACCACCGCTCCAGGGAGAATAGTAATTCTGACCTGTAAATACAGAGTTCTCTTCCTCGTTATAAACCTTGGTCTTGTTACCGTTCTTATCTAACCACATTGGCTTGCCATCACGAGAGTCAACACCTGCATAACGAACACTGTAGAACTCACCAACAGGATGACCAACTTCCAGTTTTAAACCAGTATTGGCGATGATGTACTCATCACGTCCACCAAAGAGTTCTGTTACAACGTTTTTGTTGTAGTTCATGTTACCCTTCATACTCCAGTGTACGTTCTTATTCTTGATAATGTCAACATTAACATCAACATCGACACCCTTGTTAACCATAGCACCAATGTTACCCATACCTTCACCGAAACCAGTTGTGTAAGAATAAGGTATTCCCATGAGCATATCAGTAGTTTTCTTGCGGTATGCGTCAATATTCAAAAGAACACGGTCCCATAAACCTAAGGTTACACCTACGTTCAGCGAACCAACTTTCTCCCATGTAAGTGTAGTGTTGCTGGGACTGCCAACGCCCAGAGAACTATCACCGTTATACAAGTTACCCCTTCCGATTGTGCCATAATAGTCATAAGCACCGGCACCGGAAGGATTACCTACTAAACCGTAGCTGGCACGCAGTTTCAGAATGTCAATAACCTTAACATCCTTCATGAAGTTTTCCTGCTTGATGTCCCACATACCTCCAACAGAGTAGAAGTGACCCCAACGGTGACCGGGTGCGAAACGAGAGCTACCATCAGCACGATAAGAAGCATCAAAGAAGTACTTTTGGGCATAATTGTAATTCCATTGGGTCAAGAATGAGTTGAAAGACTCTTCGTAACGGCTGTCAGACAAGTCACTTACGGCAACAGTAGTAGCGTCTGTCAAGCGCATCATACGACGGTCTGTCTGCCCACTGGCATATACGCCAAAACCGCGGCTCCTTGTGAAAATAGACTCCTGTCCTAGCAAGGCAGTTAAGCCATGCTTACCCCAATTGTGCTTGTATTCAGCAGTATGGGTAAAGGTGTAAGAAGTGTAACGTGTAAAACTGTCTTGTGCAGAACCACCAGCCTTAGCTGCAATTGTAGACCCCATAGGAGTCACGATCTTTTCATAGGGGAAATATACGCTGGAAAGTGTATAGTCATAACCATCAATAGCCTGCTGAGCGCGGAGTGTCAGACCTGCTACAGGATTAATCTGCTCAAATGCGTTGATGTTCAGGGTCAGACGCTTGCGGGTCTGCTCACGCTGGCTGTTAACAAACCAAGGCGTATTCATACCAGAATATGGGATTCTCTGAGCACGGTCTCCATAGACAATGTTACCATTATCATCAATAGTATAGTAATAAGGAGAATCATAAGGCATAGCCATACGAGCAAACACCATAGGGCTGGTAAGGTATATGCCATCACCGTCAGCTACAGCGTTTGCCTCGGCATTCTGATCGTAGGTATTGGTGCCCAAATTGATCTGCACACCAGCCTTAAACCATTTGTTCAGACGGCCCTCAATGTTGGAACGCAAGGTAGTACGGTGCATTCCAGAATGCTCAATGATACCCTGCTGGTCGTGGTGGTTCAAAGAGATAAAGTAATTAATATTTTCGCTACCACCACTCATAGCAGCGTCAAAGGTGTAGGTAGGAGCAGACTGAATCACCTCGTCACGCCAATTTGTGCTGATACCATAGTTGTTGATTACATCCTTTACGTTCTGGCTGAGGGGCTGACCAATCAACTCGCGGAACTGCATGTACTGTTCAGAATTCATCACTTCGATACCGTCAGAAACGGGAGTTGAGAAACCTGCCTGAGCACGCACAGTCAGATTGGCACGTTCGTTGAACTTACCCTTTCGGCTGGTGATAACAATCACACCATTGGCAGCACGCGAACCATAGATAGCCGTAGACGCAGCATCCTTCAGCACGGTAATGCTCTGAATGTCTGCGGGGTTCAATGTGTTAAAAACACTCTTGTTAACAGGAGCACCATCCAGAATGTAGAGTGGTTCAAGACTGGAAGAGATTGAGTTAACACCACGCATGCGGACTTCTGCAGACAAGGTGGGGTCACCACTTGAAGACAAAACGCTCAAACCAGAAACTTGACCAGCCAAAGCATCTGTAAAGTTCGGTGTTACTGCCTTTTCCAGCTTAGCACTACTAATTGTTGAAACGGCACCAACTACAGAACCGAGCTTTCTACCAGTACCATAACCGGTAATGATAACCTCGTCCATAGCCTTGGTATCAGTCTCCATTAGCACCTTCATGCCATCACGGGCTGTGAGGGTGGCGGGCTTCATACCCATAAAACTAAAGTTCAGGCTGTTCTTGCCTGCTGGAAGCGTAATTGAGAACTTACCGTCAATGTCGGTCAGGACACCTACAGAGGAGTCAGGAACACGTACGGCAACTCCAATCAGAGGCTCGTTTGACTCAGCATCGACTACACTACCTGTAATCTGCTTCTGGGCCATCGCCATGCTTGCTGTCATCAACATACAAGCAAGGATTGAAAGGAATTTTTTACCCATTTTGTTTTGTTTAAGTTAGTAATAAATTAAATTTGTATAATGATAATTTTCTCTCTCTTTGCCATTGTAACAAAATATCGACCGATTAATTGAATCATTTTTTGTATTATGTAAGGGTAATGTTTCAACTTAAATAGTATAGTAGTTATGATTTACGGATACATTAGGGTAAGCAGCGATAAGCAGACTGTAGAAAATCAGCGATTTGAAATTAACAGGTTCTGCAAAAGCAATAATCTGAAAATTGATGATTGGATTGAAGAGACTATTAGCGGAACAAAAAACTACACCAAGCGTCAGCTTGGCATTCTCCTGAAAAAGACAAAAAAGAACGACATTATTATTTGTAGTGAGTTGTCACGTTTAGGCAGAAACCTTTTCATGATTATGGAGATTCTAAACATCTGCATGACCAAGGAATGTCGTGTGTGGACTATAAAGGACAATTACCGCTTAGGTGACGATATCCAAAGCAAAGTGCTGGCATTTGCCTTTGGCTTAAGTGCAGAAATAGAAAGACAACTTATTAGTCAAAGGACAAAAGAAGCCCTCAATAGATTAAGGGCGGAAGGTAAGAAACTGGGACGCCCCAAAGGTGCAAAAGGAAAAAACAACAAGCTCGAGGGTAAGTCAGGGTTGATAAATGATACTTTACAGCGTACAGGGAACAAAACACTTACAGCCAAAAGATTGCATGTAAGTCGTTGTACATTATACAGATACTTAAAGAAAACTCCAATTGGGTAGTATATGAATAACCGGGATTAAAACCTAACAAATCTAATTCTTATTCGCTAAAGAATCTTAAATAGTGCTATTATCTAATAATGGCTCTTTCGTCACAAAAGTGCGGGTTTTTCGTTCATTTTGGGCATAAAAATCATAGATTTTGCTTCAAAATGACTAAAATAGTGCAAATTTTAACACTCTAATAAGGTAATTTAAAAAAAATTATGTAATTTTGCACCCGTTGTTGTATAAAATATCTAAAACCGAAGGATATTTGAACTGTATTCCGGAAATCGGTCGATTTGTTGTTACAATGGCAAGAGAGAGAAAATTATCATTATACAAATTTAATTTATTACTAACTTAAACAAAACAAAATGGGTAAAAAATTCCTTTCAATCCTTGCTTGTATGTTGATGACAGCAAGCATGGCGCTGGCTCAGAAGCAGATTACAGGTTCTGTAGTCGATGCTGAGTCAGGTGAGCCTCTGATTGGAGTTGCCGTACGTGTTCCCGACACTTCAGTAGGTGTCCTGACCGACGTTGACGGTAAGTTCTCAATCACACTTCCCGCAGGCGCAAAGAGCCTGAATTTTAGTTTTATGGGTATGAAGCCCGCTACCCTTACTGCCCGCGATGGCATGAAGGTGTCTTTGGAGACCAATACCAAGGCTATGGACGAAGTAATCGTCGTAGCTTACGGTCAGCAGAAGAAGAGTGCTTTCACCGGTTCTGCTGCTGTAGTTGGTGCAGACGAGATTGGTAAGATTCAGGCTACTAACGCCGTTGACGCTATCAAGGGTAAGGCTGCCGGTGTGCAGATCTACTCTGGTTCTGGCCAGCCTGGTACTACTCCTACCATCCGTATCCGTGGTTTCAACTCTCTGATTGCCGGCCAGGAGCCCTTGATCGTATTGGATGGTAGCCCCTTCGACGGTTCACTGAACGACATCAACCCTGGTGACGTAGAGAGCATGAGCGTTCTGAAGGATGCTGCTTCAACCGCTTTGTACGGTGCTCGTGGTGGTAACGGTGTTATCATCATCACAACCAAGACTGGTAAGCGTACCAAGGATGCTGAGATTAACTTCGAGGCTAAGTGGGGTAGCAATATGAAGGGTAGCCGCGACTACAATCAGATTAAGGATCCACGTGGTTACTACGAGACATACTATCAGGGTCTTTACAACTATGCAACCAACGGATTGGGACTTACCTCTGATGCAGCTTGGCGTTGGGCTAACCTGAATACTATTGACCGTTCTGCAGGTTTCGGTCTGGGTTATCAGGTTTATGAAGTTCCTGCTGGTGAGGCATTTATCGGTACTAACGGTAAGGTTAACCCCAATGCTACATTAGGTAACTTGGTAACAGGTACTGATGGTGTTACCCAGTTCTACCTGACTCCTGACAACTGGGGCGATGAAATTTTCCATAAGGGTCTGCGTCAGCAGTACACCATCTCTGCCAGCGGTGCCGGCGATAAGGGTTCTTACTATGCAAGTGCTGACTACCTGAGCAACGAAGGTATCACCACAGCCAGCGACTATACACGTCTGACCACTCGTTTGAAGGCTGACTATATGCTGAAGAAGTGGTTGAAGTTCAGCACTAACATGAGCTACAACCATAATGACCGTAACAACTTAGGTAACGAGGGTAACAATGATTCAGGTAACTTGTTTGCTCTGTACAACAACTCTCCTATCTATCCTATGTTCATCCGCGATGCATTGGGCAACGTTATGTGGCACCAGGCTTCCGGCATTCCTATGTACGACTATGGTGAAGCAACTTCTATTCTGGGTCTGAGCCGTCCTTATCTGGGCCAAAGTAACCCTGCCAGCGACCTGTTGGTTGATACTCGTCACAGAGAGGCTAATACCTTCAATGGTAGCTTCAACTTCGACTTGTACCTGCCCAAGGGCTTTACATTCACCTCTATTAACAACGTATTCCTGAATGAGTATCGTTATACCAACGTAACCAACCCCTACTTCGGTCAGTACAAGGCTAACAACGGTACCGTTTACAAAGAGCACTACCGCTTCCTGAGTACAAACTTCCAGCAGCGTCTGAACTGGCACGAGAAGTTTGGTAAGCATGATGTTGAGGCTATGGCTGCTCACGAGTACTATCGCTACAAGACTTATGATTTGGATGGCCAGAAGCACAATATGTTCTCTCAGCAGAACAAGGAGTTGAACGGTGCCGTTATTCTGGATCAGGCTGGTAGTAGCGTAGGTGAGTACAACACAGAGTCTTGGCTGTTCCGTGCTATGTACAGCTATGCTGACCGTTACTATGCACAGGCTTCTGTAATGACTCAGGCTTCTTCAGCTTTCCATCCCGATCACCGTTGGGGTACCTTCTGGAGCGCCAGCTTCGGTTGGATGATTTCTAAGGAAGACTGGTTCAAGGTTAAGTGGATTGACGACTTGAAGTTCAAGGTGAGCTACGGTGAGAACGGTAACGATGCCAGCTTGAATGGTTACTACTACACCAACCGCTATGGCATTATTAACTCTAACAACGCTGTATCTCTGTCTCCCTCTTCTCTGGGTAAGAACGAGAACTTCTCTTGGGAGAAGAGCGGTAAGTTCAATACTGGTTTCGACTTCAGCCTGTTCAAGGACCGCTTGTATGGAGGTATCGAATACTATAACAACCGTACCGTTGGTTTGATCAGTTCTGTTCCTTATGCACCCTCTTTCGGTTACTCAAGCTTCTATGACAATATCGGTAACATGAGCAACCAGGGTGTTGAACTTGATCTTCACGGAGTACCCGTTCGCACTAAGGATCTGGAGTGGACAATTTATGCTAACGTAACCAGCAACCACAACAAGATTACTGAACTCGCTGATGCTCGTAAGACTCAGAAGGTTTGGGATGTTGACTCTGAAGGTAACCTCATTAAGGAGTACCAGGGCTACAGCAGCAGTTCTTACTTCTATTCAGAAGGTCTGAGCCGTTATACCTATTACACAAAGCGTTATGCAGGTGTTTACAACGAGGATACATACTATAAGACTGGTGATGCTTCATACGATCCCGCTAAGGGCGGTCAGGCTATGTACTGGAAGAACGTAAAGGATGCTGACGGTAACGTAACTGGTACCGTTGCTACCCTGAACGGTTCAGAAGGTGACTTCTATGTAAGCGGTAACGTATTGCCTCGCGTATATGGCGGTTTCGGTACAAGTCTTTCTTTTAAGGGCTTCGACCTGAGCGTTGACTTCCAGTATCAGTTGGGTGGTAAGGTATTCGATAGCGAGTACCAGAGCCTGATGTCTTTCAGAGACGGTTATGGTTACCACGTTGACCTGCTGAATGCATGGACTCCTGAGAATAGCAGCAGCAACATTCCTCGTCTGAATGTTAACGATGCATACAATGCAACTGGTTGCGACCGTTTCCTTACCAGCGCAAGCTGTCTGACACTCGGCAACGTAACCTTCGGTTATACATTGCCAAGAAACTGGCTTGGTAAGATAGGTATTAATAAGGTACGCCTGTACGTAGTAGGTGACAACCTGTACACCTGGTCAGCTCGTAAGGGCTTGAACCCCAGCATGTTCCCCACGGGTGAAAGTACTGGTCTTAACTACAGCCTCATCCGTACAGTCAGCGGTGGTGTTCAGATTGGTTTCTAATTTAGATACATTTTACTGTTAAAGATTAATTAAAGAAAGAATTTATGAAAAATATTAATAAATCTATAAAAGGTATTGCCGTTCTTATGTGCATGGCCGCTTTGACGGGATGTATCAAAGAGACTTTTCCTATGGGCAGTACCGCAACAGAGGAGCAGGTTCAGCAGTCTCCTGCAGCTACCCAGGCCTTGGCTGATGGTATGCCTGCCGCTATGGTGAGCGTACATTGGGAAGACGATGGTCACTGCTATTTTGGCTATCCTGCTGAAATGATTTTCCGCGACATGCTTACTGGTGACTACTATCACAGTGGTGAGGTAGGCTACAGCCACTTTATTTCTTGGGCTCGTAATACTGCTATGGGCGATGGTTATCTGAAAACACAGTTCCACTGGAACTTCCACTATCTGTGGTGGCTTCTGGGTATCAACCAGGTAGTTGGTGCCGTAGATCCTGATAACGCTACTGACCAGCAGAAGGGTTTGCTGGGTGCTGCATACGCATTCCGTGCTCTGGCTTATCTGGATTTGGCTCGTATGTACGAGTTCCTTCCCAACGAGAAGTTCCCCGATGGTAAGAACAACGATGGTAATACTGTATTGAACCTGACTGTACCCATTGTAACAGAAAAGACTACTCCTGAGCAGGCTTCTAACAACCCCCGTGCTACACGTGAGGAGATGTTGAAGTTCATTGAGAGCGACTTGGATGCTGCTGAGAAGTATATAACCTTCCAAACCACTACCAATGGTGGTACCATGCCTGACCTGGCTTGTGTATATGGTCTGAAAGCTCGTCTGTACATGTGGGTTGAAGACTATCCTAAGGCTAAGGAGTTTGCCCGCAAGGCTATCGACGCAGCTAAGGTTGGTCCTCTTACCAAGGAAATTGCTCTGAACCCCAGTAGCGGTTACAATATTGCAAGTGACTTCATGTGGGCTATGCAGCAGAACTCAGAGACAGGTGCTGTACAGACAGGTATCGTTAACTGGACATCTTGGGTTAGCAACCAGTGTACATTTGCTTACACAGGTCCTTCAACAAACCTGTTCACTGTTATCGACAAGAGAATGTACGAGCGTATCTCTGATACTGACTGGCGTAAACTCCAGTGGATTGCTCCCGAGGGTAGTCCTCTGAACGATCAGATTCAGACTGTTGTATCTGAGGAGGTTGGTCCTGTAAACCCATTACTGATGCCTTACGTAAGTGTTAAGTTCCGTCCCGGTCAGGGTGATTCAGACTCTTACACTATAGGTGCTTCTACCGCAGTTCCTGTAATGCGTGTTGAGGAAATGTACTTCATCGAGGCTGAGGCTGCAGAGCATGTTTCTGCCGGTTCAGGTGCTGCTCTGTTGACTTCTTTCATGAAGCAGTATCGCGATCCTAACTATACATTCAAAGACCAAGGTTTTGGCGCTGTTGAGGAAATTGTCTTCCAGAAGCGTGTTGAGCTGTGGGGTGAGGGTCAGACCTTCTTCGATATCAAGCGTCTGGATATGTCTGTAACTCGTGGTTATGCAGGTACTAACTGTACCGATGACAGGTGCAAACTGAACACCAATGGTCGTCCTGCATGGATGAACATTGTAATGGTTCGTACAGAGTCTAACAACAACCACGCTTTGGAAGGTATGAACAATCCCGATCCTACAGGCAAGTACACTCAATGGACAGAATAATGTGAAACTAAATTAAAAAGAATATTATTATGAATAAGATAAAGTTCGCATTAGTGTCTTTGGCACTGGTTCTTGGTTTTACAGCTTGTAACAAGAACGATTATGAATATGAGCCTGGTCAGGAGGCAGCAACAGATGAATTGGCTCTGTACTTCGACGATGAAGAGGACCTGACTCTGGCTATCACTGATACAGAAGTAGAGATTACCCTGAATCGTGTTAATACCGAAGGTGAACTGACTGTTCCCCTGATTGTTAACACTGCTCCTGACTTTGTAACTGTTCCTGAAACTGCTACTTTCGCAGCTGGTCAGGACAAGACCACAGTTAAGTTGACTATCGGCGAGGGTATGGAGCCCTTTACCAAGTATTTGATTAAAATCAGCATTCCTGAGGAGTATACACAGCCTTATGATGAAGATTCTGGCTCTCCTGTTTACAGTTTCACTATCACCAAGGAGGATTTTGCTACTGTAGCTAAGGGTGTGTTCACTTCTACCGTTGCGTGGAAGAGTTCATGGGAGAATGACCTAGAGTTCTCAAATTTCCTTAATCTCTATCGCTTCCCAGACTTGATTGCTTCAGGTACTCACATTTACTTCCACTTCGATATGGATGCTGAAGGTAATCAGGAGTTCTACTTCACCGATGCAAGTGGTAATCATATCACCAAGTTCAGTACCGGCTATATCCATCCTTCATACGGTGAAATGACCGCTACTGTTAACGAGGGCTATGATATGGGTTATGATGAGTATGTAGATGAGGAGACAGGACAACCTGTGAATGAGTTCTACTGGGTATGGAAGATTACAGTATCAGCCGGTTCATTCGGTGAGAACTATCAGACGTACGATGTTACCGAGTGGCTCAGAAAACCTTGGACAGAAAAGAACGCTCAATAATAGAATTATCATCTATTAATACTATCTTTAGAGGATGGTATGCACGAAAGGATGCATATCATCCTCTTTTCTTTTGTCATAAGGAAAAAAAGATGTAACTTTGAGACTTCGTCTCGAACTTACTCACGTTCGGAAATACTCAAATAAATTTGGTATTTCGCTCACTTAATCGTAACTTTGAGACTTCGTCTCGAACTTACTCACGTTCGGAAATACTCAAATAAATTTGGTATTTCGCTCACTTAATCGTAACTTTGCACCCAAATATTAAAATAAGGTATTATACTGGAATGAAAAGAACGCTAATTTATGTATGGTTAGCACTGGTGGGCTTCCTCAGTGCCACAGCTCGCGAGATTGCACCCACCGAAGCATTGCTGAATGCTCTTATGGCACTTGAAAACGATGCTGAAGCCAAAGAGATACTACAGGATGGCGCCAACCTGCATCTGATGTACACGCAGAAGTCTGGTGAAAAGACGTTGTTCTACGTTTTTGAAACAACAGAGGGAGGATTCCTGATAGCCTCTGCCAACGATAACGCTAATGCTGTATTAGGCTATACAGGTAATGGTACGTTCAGGGAGGCTCTTGCCATCCCTTCGTTCAAGGCGTGGGTGGGTGATTGCACCAATGCGCTGACATGGGTTGCCAACCAACCGGAAGCAACGTTGAAGGAAGACAACAGGCAGGGTGCATTCCGCAGCAGGGCAATACGTGCCAATCTGCCTCAAACCGTATCGCCGCTGTTAGAAACTTTAGCATGGAATCAAGGTGTCCCTTACAACAGACTTTGTCCGTATGTACAGGGAACAAAATGTGCTACCGGTTGCGTGGCAACGGCTATGGCTACGTTAATGAAATATTGGGAATGGCCTATACACGGAACAGGAGAAGTATCATATACAACTAGAACCTACGAAATAGATCTTAGTGCCGACTTCAGCCAGTCAACATACGAGTGGAAATCTATGCTTAACCGGTACGACGGTGAATACACCGATGAGGAAGCTGATGCTGTAGCCAAGTTGATGAGTGATGTGGGCATCTCTGTACAGATGAACTATGGTCCATCGAGTGGTACTTCGGCACAAATAGTTCCGATAGCTTTTGCAAACTATTTCTATTACAACAAGGGCTTGAAATTCTTAGAGCGGTGTTTTTTCAGTTCTGAAGAGTGGAATAGTATTATCAAGGGCGAGTTGGCAGATAAGCGTCCTGTTCTGATGACTGGTATCAATTATGTAGAGATGGTAGGACATGAGTTTGTGTTGGACGGCTACAATGCGCAAGGCCTTTACCATGTAAACTGGGGCTGGGGAGGCACCAGCAATGGCTATTTCGATGTGAATTTCATGAGCCCTGACTACCAAGGTATTGGCGGTAGTAATGGCGGATATGTTGCAGAGCAGGCAATCCTGGCAGATTTGTATCCCGACAGAGAGGGAAACTCAGAGTATGCCATTAATATGTTTTGCCAAAGTGGACTTGCTTTCGATGAAAAGAAAGGGTTTACTATGGAACTACAGAATAACAGTCTGATACCTTATGAGGGAGAGGTCGGCATTATCGCAGAAAAAGATGGTGTTATTATATCAAAGGTAATGGATTCTTGCTCAGACGGTTATCCTATTCCCTCTATGGGCCAAATGAGTTATTATTATAAATTGGAGGAACTGGGCCTTACTGCCAGTCAAATAGGCGAAGGCAATAAATGCTACGTGTATCCTGCATATAAAGATGCAAACGGAAACTATGTAAAACTCAAAGCTCCTGTTTACGAGGCTGAATGTCTTGCCATAACTTGCAAAAACGGTGCGTTAACGGTAGAGGAGCCGGAAGGTGTATCAAAACTCTCGCAGGTTACTCTTGCCTTGGACGGTTTGGCATTCCCTGGCTATCCCCTTTACTTCAATGTTAAGGTGAAGAACGAGGAGGGAGCCGAAGAATTCAATAATCTGATTGGTGTGGAAATAACGAACTCCAAAGGTGTTGTTTATGGTACGGGATATGACTGCAAAATAATGCCCGGTGGCAGCACTACAGATTTTAATTTCAGGGTAGAGGCCAGTAACTTGACAGCCGGTTCATATAAGGCAAACCTTGTATATGGGTATTATAATAATTATAAAAAGGTAAGTACTAAATCCACCAACTTTGTTGTGAATCCAGCACCTGCTGCAGCTAAGCTTGCGTATTCTAACGCTAAGTTCTTTGGTACCCGAGTGGAGGAAGGAGCTCCAGTAGACATTACTATGGATGTTACCAATAATGGAGGTTATACAGAGCATAATTTTGCAGCATATATGTTCCCAACAAGTGGAAGTGGTACTGTGTATTCTGTTGGTGTGTTAGGTCCTGTGGCTTGCCGAATTACTGCCAACAAGCAAAACCATATTAAGATTAGTGGAATCATGGACCTTCCCCCTGGTAGCTACTATTGTATGATTAGAGACAATACCGTTGGCGCATGGGTTCCTAACAGCAGTACAAGGCACAACTTTACTGTCACCGAATCTATTACAGGGGTAGGGCGTGATTATGGGACCTATGAGTCCAATGAGGCTTATGATCTCTTAGGACGGAAGGTTAACTCTCAACTCTCAACTCTCAACTCTCAACTAAAGAAAGGTGTTTACATTATAAATGGAAAAAAGGTGATTCGTTAGACCACCTTTTTTTCTTTTGTCTTTATTCTACCGTTACGCTCTTGGCCAGATTGCGAGGACGATCTACGTCTTTACCCTTGCAGACGGCAATGTGGTATGCTAAGAGCTGTAAGGGGATGCTGGCTATGAGAGGCTGGAAACATTCGAGTGTGTCCGGTAGGGTGATGATATGGTCGGCAAACTTCTGAATTTGCGTATCACCTTCAGTAACCAGAGCAGTAACTCTTCCGCCTCGTGCGCGTACCTCCTGGATATTACTGATGACCTTCTCGTAGAGGCGGTCGCGGGTGGCTATGACAAAGACAGGCATTTCTGAATCGATAAGAGCGATGGGGCCATGCTTCATCTCAGCGGCAGGATAGCCCTCGGCATGGATATAACTGATTTCCTTTAGCTTCAGTGCCCCTTCCAGTGCTACAGGGAAGTTGTATCCGCGACCTAAGTACAGGCAGTTCTTGGCATAAGTGAAGATGGGTGCCAGACGTTCTATCTGCTCGTTGGTCTTCAGGGCCTGCTCCATCTTATCGGGAATCAGGGTGAGCTCCTTTACCATCTCCTTGTACTGGTCGCCAGGAATGGTGCGACGCTCGTTGGCAATACACAGGGCCAACATAGAAAGCACCGTTACCTGACCTGTGAAGGCCTTGGTACTGGCTACGCCAATCTCTGGTCCTACGTGAATATAAACGCCTGTAGAGGTCTGGCGGGGAATGCTGGCACCAATGGCGTTGCAGACGCCAAAGACAAAGGCTCCAGCCTTTCGTGCCAGTTCGATGGCTGCTAAGGTGTCGGCTGTCTCACCGCTCTGCGAGATGGCAACAACTACGTCATCTGGGTAGATAACCGGATCACGATAACGAAACTCAGAGGCGTACTCTACCTCTACGGGAATACGGCACAGACTCTCGAATAGCTGTTTGCCAATCAAACCTGCATGCCAACTGGTTCCGCAGGCAACGATGATGATACGGCGTGCACTGACCAGCTTCTCGCGATAGTCGATAACGGCAGAAAGGGTGATGCGGTCGGCATCTACGTTGATACGTCCACGCATACAGTCGCGCAGACAACCAGGCTGCTCGAAGATCTCCTTCAGCATGAAGTAGGGGTAGCCTCCTTTTTCTAACTGCCCCAGCGTGACATCGATTTGTTTAACCTTAGGATGCTGCGTCTCGTTGTCCATATTTACCACTTTCAGTTCTTTGCCTAACTGTAGGACGGCTATATCGCCATCGTTCAGATACACAACCTTGTCGGTATATTCGGCAATAGGACTGGCATCGGAAGCTAAGTAGAAGGCGCCGTCGTTGCCCAAGCCTACTACCAGCGGAGAACTCTGACGGGCACAGATAATCGTGTCGGGGTGCTCTTTGTCTAGAACAGCTATGGCGTAAGCACCAATAACCTGATGCAGGGCTACCTGAATGGCCTCCAGTAGTTCTATACCGTTGCTCTGCATGATGTATTCCACCAACTGTACCAGTACCTCAGAGTCTGTAACACTCTTGAACTGGATGCCGCGGCTTACGAGTTTTTCTTTCAATGTGAGGTAATTCTCTATAATACCATTATGGATGAGTGCCAGACGGCCGGAAGCCGAGTAATGGGGGTGAGCATTTGTACTGTTGGGCTCGCCGTGA
>JAEEGL014807517.1_pt1 | contig 21980 bp, 18 predicted proteins | sample 9134231 | NCBI WGS metagenome assembly JAEEGL01 (sample SAMN16246548, study PRJNA631951) | gut metagenome | biome: gut microbiome; feature: rumen; material: fiber-attached | host: Bos | place: Iran: Karaj | collected 2018-10 | reverse complement strand
ATGAAAAATCCCGGATTTATCAGTATCGATGACATCATCAGCATCTATCTGCCCCTCGGTTTTTCTAATTTCAAAATAGAAGGCAGAGGACTCGGAAGTGCTGTCAATCTGGAATTTCTGCTTTATTATCTCACAAAGCCGGAATACCAGCTAACAGTCCGTGAAGAGATCTATCTCGACAGTATGCTGGATCTTTTCTGAATAAACCTAAAAAACGACAAAAACAACATTTAAGGAAGGAACATGTTTTATCCAGGTCTTCGTTATTTTGAAACCAAATACGCCATTCAATATATGCAAAATGCTGAAAATACATCGCAGATGCAACAATTAAAGCTTTTTCAGACACATAATTACCAGTAAAACCTTTTGAAAGAATTGCCATTAAGGGGGAAGAATACTATGAAAAATACGGCAATAAAAGCATCTTGATCCTTATATCCGCTATGTGTTTAGCAGAATTCACGGCATGTGGAGTCAGTACAGACAGCAGCATGGAAACATACTACGCTGAAAATGTCAATAAAAAGGCTGTAAAAGCTTTCAAGGAGGCCAAACTCATCAAGGTCGGCGAGCATACTTATTATCCGGATTATCTTTTCGAATCCGACGACAGAGATAAGAAGTTTAAGGATTATATCCTGTCTGTTTTAGAGAAATGCGATAAGAATCTTCATGATGATATCTTCGTTTACGTTATCATGGAAGCCGAGACAAAGAATGAATTCAGGTTTTCTGCCAAGATTATGATTGATGGCGTGATCCTTGAAGAAGGAGAGATGATGAACTGGCACTCACCTGAGACAGGCTATGTTTGGGATTACGATTATTCTAAGTTCAGAAGATGCGACTTCACCAAAAGTGATCTTGTTCCGATAGAGGAAGCCTGCACAACCGTTTATGAAGACGCGAAAGAGAATTCCGAAAAGCTCTATAATGACAACAATATCTACGGCACATACCTTCTTAAGGCGGACGTTCAGGGTAACCTTTACTACGAATTCACCGTAAACGACTGTAGTTTAGTTACGATAGACGCAAAGAACGGATTGATAATCAAAGCGCACTACTGGAACGGTGATTACACTCATGATAAATAAAAGAAGTTAATAAACATGAATATATTCAAATAGTACCAGACCATATACCAAAACTTTACAGAAAATTAATCGGCAGCCCCTTGTGAGAAGAGATACGCTCATGGCCAAAGTAGATCTCAATCATGCTGTCGGTAATCTTCAAATTAACGTTCTTGCCCACGAAACGATATGGCACGGAGTACTTGCAGGTCTGATAGGTCACATGAAAGTCTGAACCGATCACTCGTCCGTATTCCCACACAGCATATTCATACGGAAATGCCGGCAGCGGAAGCAGTGTAATTCGTTCATTTGCTTCAAACACTTCACGGCGGCTGCCTTCACGCTTCTGGAAGGGCTTGTTGTTGAAATCCTCCAAAGACAGTATATCTTCTTGATGAAAAGCTATTTTCAAATGCAGTTGGTCAAGTAGATGAAGAATTATGCAATATAATAGCGAATATGATTACATCTATGACATATCGTAAGGTATCAGAAGTGCTTGGAATAACATTGGGGATTCATATATCGCATCAGCAGATATGGAACATAGTTCAGGAACTGGGGCGAATAGAAAGAGCGAATATTGAAGAGCTCGCTGAACTAAACAGCAAGAATCAGCTAACAGGCGGAGTTGAGACAAAGATCCTTTATGAAGAAGCTGATGGTGACTGGCTTAAACTTCAGCGCAAGGACAGAATACAATATGGTCCGTCCAAAGAAATGAAAATTGCAATTGCATATGATGGAGCGACCTATCAACGCTGCAAGGGAGAAAAAGTTCGCAGGGCCCTTGATAACAAGGTAGCATATTCCAACTTTGAATGATATTTGTCTTTCTTCAAATCTATACATGACGTCCTCCGAAGTGCAAGCTTTTTCTTCATTTTTCGTATTTTTTAGTGCACTCTTATTATATCACATTCTTCAGATTTTGTCGATATTTCGGAGAATATTTGTGGCTTGAGGAGAGACTAAATAAACTAAATTCATATGTCGTGTGACACTTAATAATTTCATTTCGATTATAATATATGAAAGGCAAATCTTATTATAGCATAGCAGCAGACCATATGGTTATTGTAATTAATAAGTGACAAATATCACGCATAAAGTGACATATGTCATCTTTTCATGATGATGAGAAGGTGGTATCATAAGAACATAATAAATATGCAGGCAATTTTTATAGGCAACATATTAAATGCAAGATAATATGAAAAGAATTGCTTGTTTATTGAAATTGTGTTTCAGGAGGTGAGATCAAGCGCAGGATAATATCGTAAGATTCATTTCACTTATAACTAAAACCTAAAAAGAATTTTGCTTTTATTATCTGAAAAGTATTTATGAATTAGTATATATGAATGAGCAATATAAATAAAAAAGAATAAACGTCATACAATCTTTATCAATCTTTTAATTTTAAAAAAAGGAGTAATTACTATGAAAAAAACAACACTTGCCTTAACATTCGCTGCTGCGATCTGCTCACTTACTTCATGTGAAAATAAGCTGATTACATCTACACAGATGAATGCTTTACACACTGAAAACATCAATACGGTTACAACTTACGAAAGTACACAGGATACTGAAGATACTGAAAGTGCTTCTCACAAACAGGATATTGCCTCATATGAGGATATTGCGTTTGATCTGGTTGAAAGATATTATGATATGATGCCGCAGTTTATGATGAGATTTCCTTCATTCAGCGATACTAATGATACCGTTACTTTTAAGCTGGATAATCCATTTGTAGACGGCCGTACAGAGAATGTCACTTTCGGTCATATATCAGGGAAAGGTCTGGAATTCAATTCTATCGACGATATAATGGATTACAGAAAAACTGTATATTCCGAAAAATATGCAAGAGACACGTTCAGCTATGAATGTGTCGATATCAGCGACAAGTATAAAGATGGCGATTATATTAGTGATGCTGATGTTGAAACACAAGGAGGACTTTATTGTACACCATGTATTATGTACAAAGGCAAAATGTATATAAGCATGAAACCGTTTAATGGTGGCTGGATAGGTCATATGAAACCTAATGAGCCCATAATCATAACCGATGTTACAGATACTTCGTTCAGAGCATATTATCCGAATATCTATGGAAGCTTCGAATCAGTATCTTCATTGGGATGTGACGTAGTTGATTTTATAATCGACCCAGGCTGCGGAGAATGGAGGATCAATAACCTCGAATCTAAATCATATTCATTATATACAGATAAAGCAAAAGAAATGTCGGTACCGGAAACGATAATAGACACTGACGACCTTTCGGCAGATGATTACAGAGAAGCACGCCGCATAAAAACTGAAGAAATGGAACAGTTTGAAGATGCCACTCCTGAGAAAGCAGAATTTTCAAAGGGCGTATCTAATGGTAATACATATACCTCTGAATATGCAGGCTTCAGACTTGTTGCTCCTGAAAATGCTGTATTTCTTGATGAAGCCAATCTCTATACCGAGTATATGATGCCTACAAGATTTATGTATGAGGAAGAAAGAGACTATTATCTTACAGCCGTAAAAGACGCTTCTGTCTCCTATTATGACCCATATGGAAGCATAAGCGTATGGTTCTATAACATTAAGGAAAGATACCCTAAAACCGAATATATGACGGCTGAAAGTTTTATACAGAGAGAGTTCCGCAATGATCACGGGAAGGGCGATTTAGATGAAATAAATGGTCCTGATGCAGTAAACATCTGCGGTCAGGAGTACTTAAGGATCTCTTCCGTCGACAGTGCTAATGCTTATTCCTATTATGTAAGAAAGATAGATGACAATTATATAGTTGTTATCAATGCTATTGGCAGTGCAGTAGATGATATCGAAAGCAGATTTGAAGCTATCGGCTGATAAGATTTATAAACTACACAATAAGAAAAGAAACGCAGATAATATTAATTATTTTGACGCAATAAACACCTTGTAGGAGTTTACGTCAATGGCCATTAATTAGTATTCGAGAAAGCAGCGGAGCACGGAAACATGGTTACGCTGCTTTTACTCTTATATCTTTTATATTTGATTGAAAGAATTTTACTAAAAATGTCACATTTGTTTTTGTGATACGTTTATTATACATGAAAGATAATAATTCACACATGACCACAAAGAAAAAGGAGAAACATTTATGAAAAACACAGCACTAATTTTAGCTATAACATCCACATTATGCACACTAACATCATGTGCTAAAGAGGAATCTGTCAGCATCGATTCAACCCCGGTTATTTTTACTGAGGACACTGCTACAACAGCTGCTAAGACAGACACAACTGATATTTCGGTTGTAACAGAGAATAAAACAGAAAGCACTACCGCTGCAAATATAACATCTGAAAGAGTTGACAACATTGAGGATTTCTCAAGTTTATCCGGCTACTGGTACGCAAACGGCGATCCTAAAGCTGCTTTCTTCCATATTACAAAAGATGGCAGGTTTAAGGAATACAATAATTACTACGGAGCAATCCTTAATTGCACAGGCTATATAAAGAGAGAAACTGATAATAACGCATATTGTATGTATCACGATACAGGTGAACTGTATAAGAAATTCACAGGCAGCATTGAAAAGTCAGATATCAATTTTGAAAGTGGCGATAACACTCATTATGTTAAAATCTATACTGAAGGCGGAGTAGGAAATGATGGCAGAGGAGCATATGAGATATACACGGGATCATGGATCTGCGGAAGAGCCATAATCGAGATTTCTTATAAGAGCGAGGGCGCATTCCAGGCTAAAGTAACCTGGGGTTCAAGTGCAGTTGCTCATGTGATGTGGGATTATCCGCTAATACTTGAAAACGGTAAACTGGTATGCAGGGGCAATGGTAAAAAGACCTTTGTAGAATTAAAAGAAGGAGAGACAGAAGCTACCGAAACTGTAGAATACACAGATGGCTCTGCTGAGTTTACGATGGAAGGAAATCATCTATTCTGGAACAACTTCAACGAACATGATGCCGATAATTTGTTATTTGAAAAGAATAGTGAAGCATATTAATAATATCATTAAAAGCAGCCATTGTCTGCCACAATCTGTCAAAAAAGTCCAGCGAAAAGCTGGACTTTTTTCTATGCAACCTGGATTCTCGGATTAATATGACGAGGTCAGATATTGTACAAATCCAGCCGCAGCATCATATTAGCTGCTGCTTTTTATTTATAAACCACAGATTTAGTGACAATTGAGATAATATATGATATAATAGATGATGCCATAATAAGCTGTCTTTATAAAAATCAGAAGTTATATGACAGCTATAGTCAATTGAAAGGAGGTGGTATCTGATGCATTATGTTCTCTCTGATATTCATGGTAACAAGGAAGCGTTTGATACCATGCTCTCCATGATTAATCTACAGTCAGAGGATCACCTGTATATCCTCGGAGATGTGATCGACCGAGGTAAATACGGAATTGAACTGCTGCAGCAGATACGGACAATGCAGAATTGCAACATGTTGCTGGGTAATCACGAATATATGATGATAAATGCCTTGAGGCATCCTGAAAATCTTCATTATAAATATGTATGGAGGAATAATAGAAGTCTGGACACCTATGACAAATATTTCAATCTAGAAGGAAAGGAGCAGGAAGAGTTGCTTTGCTATCTGGAGATGCTCCCAGTACAAGTAGAGATAACCGTCAACAGGCGTAAATTCATATTGGTTCACGCTGCACCGCAGGAATTATATGAAACTGAAAATATGAGTTGCTATAAACTGAAAGAATTTATGGTATGGCATCGTTTGTCGCCATTCTCCCAGATGCCTGCGAGAAAAAATGTCATATTCGGCCATACACCAACAATGCAGTTCCACAAAACAATGCATATATTTCACGGAAAGAGGATGCTTGATATAGACTGCGGCTGCGGCTTCCCGAATTACGGCGGTCAGCTTGGCTGCATACGACTTGAGGATATGAGCGAATACTATTCGAATGACGGTGTTTTTACGAAGGAAGAAGCTGCTGAATGGTGTCAAAATAAAATAAAAAAAGCAGGTGAGATACAATGATATATATAACCGGAGATATACACGGCTCTCTTGAGCCTATATTTGACCTTGTAGAGAAATACGAGCCCAAAGAAGATGATATAATAGTTATTCTCGGAGATGTGGCCGTAAACTATACAGGAAGATTACGAGATAAATATATTAAAGAAGAAATGAATAATATAGGAGTTACGTTCTTTTGCATTCATGGTAATCATGAGAATCGCCCCCAGAATATAGCTTCATATCAGGAAATGAACTGGAATGGCGGACGTGTCCTCTTTGAGGAGGATTATCCAAATATACTGTTTCCTGTAGATGGAGATATTTTTGAGCTGGAAGGCAAGAGGTGTATAGTTATTGGAGGCGCGTACAGCGTTGATAAGTTCTATCGTCTGAGAAACGGCTATAATTGGTGGCCTGACGAACAGCCGTCACCGACAATAAAGGAATACGTTGAAGAGCAGATAAAGAAAAATAAAATAGACATAGTGTTTTCTCATACTTGTCCGTATAAATATATCCCCACAGAGTGTTACCTTTCAGGAATAGATCAGTCAAAAGTAGATAACAGTACGGAACAATGGCTTGATGTCATAGAAGATGCTATAGAATATGAGGCATGGTATCTCGGTCATTGGCATACTGATAAACGTATTGATAAAATGCACTTCCTTTTTCATGAAGTCGAGATACTATAAACAATCGGAGTTATCTGTTTTTATTACATTACATATTAAATCGATAGAGTCGCCTTTACCGGCGACTCTTATGATATGTTATCATTAAAAACTTATATCTCATATTTTAACAGCAACAGTAAGATAAATCCAATAAAATATATCCAGCTTGTTTTATAATCATTGACTAATTACACAACAAATGTTATAATAATAATAATAATATAAGATTTGTGTATGAAGGGAGGGCGCTGTATGAAGAAACTTCTCGAAGCAATTGCATTATTACTTGTATCAAGTTTTGTTTTGTGGGGATGTGTACCTGAAGAATTATCCATCACTTCTAAAACAGATGATGTCTCTGTTATATCCACTGAAACAACCGTATCAGTAATTAATACTGAACAGGCTGAGACAACTACTTTCATTACATCTTCCGCATCAACAAATGCTGTGTCTACAATTACTTCAACAGCCACTACTGAGCCTGTAACAACTACAGTTAAAATTGAAGCTGTAGCTCCGACTTTCTCTTTGAGCAATATTCCGGAATACAGCGGTAGTCCTTATATTGAAATTAATAATAATGTCCCCTTCTTTACTGAGTATCCCACACAGTCATTTGAGATATATAGTCCTTTAGATAGCCTCGGGCGATGCGGAGTTGCCTATGCTAATATAAGTGAAGAGCTTATGCCTACAGAGAAACGCACCGAAATAGGAGCTATAAAACCTTCAGGTTGGCATACAGCTAACTATAGTGACCTTATTGAAGATATTTACTTGTACAACAGATGCCACCTTATAGGTTACCAGCTTGCAGGCGAGAACGATAATGAGCGAAATCTTATAACAGGCACAAGATACATGAACATCGAGGGAATGGAACCGTTTGAGAATAAGGTTGCTAACTTTGTGAGGTCATATAATGCTCATGTATTGTATAGAGTTACGCCTGAATTCGACGGAGATAATCTAGTTGCTTCTGGTGTTCTTATGGAAGCATATTCTTTGGATGATAATGGCGCAGGAATTCAATTCTGTGTTTACTGTTATAACGTTCAGCCGAATATAGGTATAAATTATGTAGATGGAGAAAGCTGGCGTATTATACAGGAACCAGATCCTGTTGAAGTTATCCCGGACAGATCAGTTATGCCTGAACCAGATACATCTGTTACATATGTGCTAAACACGAATACCAGAAAATTCCATTATCCTTCATGTTCTAGCGTTAATAGTATGAAGGACAAAAACAAAGACTTCTACACAGGTTCACGAGATGATGTTATTGCAATGGGATATGAACCGTGTAAAAGGTGTAATCCATGATATATTTAAATTGATAATAGTGTAAAAATGATTATAGATCATGTAGATGTTTGCCATTTAAGTACAGAATATTAGCCAGTCAAACTTTAATTAAGTGGGTGATATATATGAGTTTTGCAGCCAGCTTAAAAAATGTTCCTAAGAAAAAGTCTTTTATCCAGGCAAGAGAACAGGCCATGAGTAATTTAATTATGGATTTTGAGAAATCTATAAAGAAGTTGGCAACAGAAGCAGCTAAGACTAACAGCAACAATATAAGCGTTTTTTTATGTGAGGCACCGCGAAACGAATTGAAATTAGAGTACCGCTGGGAAGAGAATATCAATTATGCAAAGAATAGATTCAATAGAACAAGTCCTATTTTAAGAGTTGACAGATATTTATACAGAGAAAAAGGTAAAAGTTCAGAAGACACTGTTCAGCGTTTTACGTATCAATCTTATTGCTATGTTCATTATAATGAGAATTTTAACCCTGATTCTGGAAATGATTATCACAGCATGTCAGAGACTAATATTGAGGAACTGCGCTCAAAGCTTGAAAAATGTATTTGTGATTTAGGATTTAAAAAATATGAAATAAAAATTGTTCCTAAACAATTTTTATTCTTCTATCAAACTCAAACTAATACATTTTTTGGAAAAAAAGATATGATCTTATCTAAAAATGGAGATCTAGGAAAAGTTGTGTACGTCAGTATTAGTTGGTAGTGTTTATGAAGACTTATGGAAGAAACTAAAAAATTGTGTTGGAGGTCAAAGTGATAATTATGATAGAACTACTGAATTATATTAAAAGCGAAGAATACAGGAAGTGGCTTATTGATAATGAGAAGCAGTTAAATCAATGGAATTACCTACAGATCATCAATGCTGCTCAGATCGATATTCGTGAAAAAATTGAGATCTTAAGGAAATACAAAGATGAGTTTACAAATAACGTAAGGAACACGCAGGAGTATGATTCTGCCTGTAAATGTTATGAAGAAGCCATAAAATTGCTCCTAGAAGATTCTGATGACTCATTATTCCAAATCACTAAAAAAATAAGGCGAAACACAGATAATATCGAATACTCCTGCGATAATACATGGCCATGCAAGTCATTTAGTGAAATATTAGAATATATACGAGAAGGACTTGACGAAAGAGAAACAAACGATGAATTTGATGATTCCTGGTATATTATTGAGCGTTATACATTAAGAAATGGGAAATATGATCTTGATGCATGGTTCGTTATGAGCAGCAATGGTACTGTATGGGGTACACAGTTTTATCATGGATCTCCAATTTTCAGAAAATTACATCATAATAATAGATTTGTAGATATGGCTGGATTGCATTTACCAATGCCTTATAAAGAAGGCGATATCCTTACCATTGACTGTCGTCCTTTCCATACGCCATTTCATGCTATAGTAATCTGGTCACATGATACTATGAATGAATGCTGTACCCCCAACTGCCTAAGTTATTTTTTTGAGCCATGCTACGGTCGTGTACTGTCTATAATGCCAATTAAACATTTTTATCTTGGATTTGACGAATTCTCCCCTCTTATCAATATCAGTAAATTCAAAGGAGAATTACCTCAAAACGAGATAATCATAAGAGAAGTTAGAAGGTATATAAAATCACACGAAAATGGAGCAAACGAAATAGAAAGAATGTATTTAGAATTAGATTTTGCAGAATTTGAAGAAAAACTAAGAAAGCTTATAAGTTAACGATACCAATCGTCCAAACAAACTAATAATAGATTGCCACTTGGTATTGTTGAATGTTAATCTAAGTTTTTTAAACATATTTCAATGCTTAAAATACGTAAAACTTATAAAATATAATTATTCCGCTATGGAAGGAGCATTATTATGGCAAACAATGTAAGTATCTCGTTACAGAGATGAGTTCCTTGCAATAAGAGATAAATAAACTGAGAGAATGGCGCTGAAATATTTTGCATATATTTCTCTGAAACATAAAAAAATAGCAAATGCTTCTAAATGATGCTTATTTCGTCACGAAGGCTTGACAAGCAATTTCAAATGCAGTATAATACAGGCGTGGGTTTCGTAAGAGTGATACATAGGATGATCATTCTCCTTTCAAGAAAACAACGAGAGCTTGCCATTACTCCAATTGATAATGGCAGGTTCTTTTTATGACTTGCAAAGGAATTACACTTTTTGATCTAGGAGAAATATATGAATTTAGGATTATTAGAACGTAAACATATTATAACATTTTGGCGTTTGACGTTATTAATGGTATTGCTAGAGATATTATTGCAAATATACCCATATTTCCATTTTTATTCCAAATCCGAATATACTCTCGGCGAATATACACTATCTTCTTTTTATAATGAAACCCAAGTAAGAAGCACAAAAAAGTATAGTATATTTGTTGATGAAAATGGAAATACCGTCAAAATTGAAAAAGCCTTAAAAGATTACATAGGTAGAAAGACGAAACTTTATGTAAAAGATAAAGATCATGCATTCAGGGTTAGATTCGAATTGAAGTATATAAGTATTTGCGACATAATTGTTATTTTCTGGATTATATTGATATCAGTAATTACAGTATTATGGTTAAGATCAAGAAATAATAAAGAGATTATTTTGTAAAAGGAACGTTATTATAAAAATGAAAGAACTCCTCATGTAATCAATGACATAGGGAGCCCATCTATCGAAAAAGTCCAGCTTTCGCTGGACTTTTTCGATAGATGAGATATATTTGATAAGTTTACGACTTGATCTCGATGCCGCCCCATTCAACAACTGTGAAAACCTTTCTCTCAAAGGTCTCAAGGCGCTGCCTTCATAATATTACAATATCTCTATGAATGCAAGAGACTGTAACATTTTTGGTGCCTATATTTGTTTTAACGTTTTAACGCATCATAAAAGTGCTGGTTGTAATTGATTTTTGGGAATATGTGATGTATAATTGACATGTATTTTTATTTATTTAAGGTGTGAGACTATGAAAAAGATATTGGTAATGATAATTATAACCGTACTGACATTAGGAGCTAATATATCATTTCCAGCTTATGCGGCGGATGTAGATTCAGTTTTGAATGATCCTAATTGGATCGATTATGTTGAACACTCCATAGATGTTGATAAAACTCCGGGGCTTGCGGTTGCAGCATTAAATGGTTCGAAAGTTGGTTTTAAGAACTGGGGATACGCCAATATAAAAGAAAAAACGCTGATGACTGAAAATACGCCAATACACATAGGCTCATGTTCTAAAGCTTTCACTGCACTGTCAGTCTTGCTTTTACAGGAAGAAGGAAAGCTCTCAATAGAGGATAGCATTTCCGACTACATTTCATGGTGGCACGTTACATACAACGGACAGGATGCAGATATAAAGATATGGCAACTTCTGAATCATTGTTCAGGAATTCCCAACGCAGCAACGATGGCAAAGTATTCGTTAGAAAAAGATGCAGGCGAAGAAAAAATTGCGCATATTGCTGAAAATCTTGAGCTGAAATATGCTCCGGGGGATACTTTTGAATATTGTAATCTTGGTTACTGTATACTTGCATACCTTACTGAAACTGTCAGTGGTATGCAATTTGATGAATATGTAGTAAAAGAGATAATGCAACCTATAGGAATGAATCACAGCGGATACGACTTACCTGTTGCACAGGGATATATTTACTTCTTGGGCAGACCTAAAGCCTACGATAATCCTCATGCAAAAGGAATTGAAGGAGAAGGTTTTGCAGTAACAACTGCTTCGGACATGGTCATGTGGATGAAAGCTCAGCTGGGACAAATCGACCTTCCTAATAAGCTGAAAAACGCAATTGCTGCATCTCATAAAATAATTGAAGAACATTATCCAAAAGACGGAATAAGATGTGACGTAGCTGACTGCAGTTATTTCAACGGATGGTATATCACCGATGACGGAGTGATAGAACATGGAGGCTGGAATCCAACCTTTAAGGCTCAGGTAATATTAGATCCAAATAAAAGAACAGCTGTTTTTGCTGATTGTAATTCAACTGCAAATACTCAATGGTATGCAATGAATAGCTGCTACGGAGAACTTACCGATAATAGGAGCTATTTAGATATTGTAAGATGTGATATGTTCATAATTGACATCATTGCGTCGATTCTATCGCTCATAATAGTTGGAATTATTCTTTTTATTGTTATTATGTTCCTGACACAAAAACAGAGACTTGCAGCCAAAAAAAGTACAATAAAAAAAGAAAGTTTTTTATTATATGCAAGAATAATTGCGCTGCTAATCTTTCTGTGCATATCTATAATGATTCCTTATGTCTTAGGTGCAGCTTTTGGATATCCGGGATTTGGATATCAGCAAGTATGGACATGGGGCGGACAGTCAGCAATCGTATTGTGTCTGATACTTGATTTACTGATCATTTTTCTGATCATAACAAGTATCGCAAGATATATACGTAGAAAAAAAGCCATAAATAAGGCAGATGAATATGTAAAAATAATAAGTACGTTGAATTCTATAAAATAGGAGAAGCATAATGCAGTTGAAATTACTTCCACAAAACTCAAAGGATAAGCAGATAGCAGACACTATAAATGAAGAAGCCTTTCCAGAATGTGAAAGGAACTCTCTTAATGATATGTATGCTTCCGATGCAGCTGATAGAATTGAAATTCTCGGCATATTTGAAGATAATGATATCGTCGGATTTTTAATAGTACGCAAATACGAAAACATACGTTATCTCGCGTATTTTGCTGTCAGAAATGATAAACGTTCAGCAGGTATAGGAAGTCGGGCGCTAAAGCTTTTAAAGGAACGCTATCCTGTCGCACAGATAGTAGCAGAGTTTGAAACGCCTGATAATAGCTGTGATAATAATACTCTCAGACTACGCAGACGAGACTTTTACCTGAGAAATGGCTTCTATGAAACAGGTTGGTACAGCTTCTATGATGATACTGAGTTCACCATAATCTGCTCCGAATCTGTTTTTGATAAAGAGGGATTTGAACGATTTACAGCATATCTTAGTTCAATAGTACCAGACCATATACCTAAACTGTACAAAAAATGATACGTCTGCCAATTGATCTTGATTTAACCAAAACTATGTAATATAACCCGAGTTTGATACAAAAATGATAATGTTCTTCTGTATAAGATGTAAATTCGAGAGATCACTGCTTGTAAAATATATTACAAATCAATCAAATCATTTTTCTGAGAAAAATCTTTCTTCACTTAATCCTGCACAACAACTTGATACAGGGTATTTACTAATTTAATTGGCAAATGCAAATGCATATTTTTTAACGGTAATTCTCTGTTTTTATTGACACTGTAATAAAATAATGATATAATTATATAAGATTTTTATATACAGGAGGATGATTATATGAACCGAACTAAACTCATCGCTACTGTTCTGGCAATGTCAATGTCATTCAGTACCGTTCCTTTTGCGAACATTTCCGTTCATGACAATGCCGTAACGGTTAGTGCAGCCTCGACCGAACAGGTAAATGTTCTTCCCTCTCTTAAAGCGACAGATAAAAGTAACGCTGTGTGCTATTCAAATTTGGATGAAGCTGCATTTCACATGGATGGAAGAAGCTATTATCAAGGCGTAGTTCTTACAGGAAAGTCGAGTATAACTTTCAATGTTGAAGATATCAACAAGCTTTCTTGGAAACTTGGACATGTTGACAATACAGACAAGTATAATATGACCATGAAGGTATATCTTGATGATGAGCTTGCTGATAGCGTACCGATTTCATGGTATATGCTTGCCATAGATTATGATATTGATGTTTCCAAGGCTTCAAAGCTTAAAATAGTAATGGAAGGCTCAAACTACGGCAGTTATGCTATGGGAGATGTATGCTCCGATAAGGAATCCCCTTCTGTCACTGCAAAGGCTCGTGAGTACAGCAAAGTCGGTGATATCCTTGCAGGCTGCTTTGATAGCAGTCATATTAATGTTTATCAGGGGAACGACAAAACAGCAGGCTTCAATATGAACGGCAGAACATACCATCAGGGAATAGTTCTTACAGGTTCATACAGTAATGAATACACTACTGTTTCAATGAATATTGAAGGCATCTCAAAGCTCAGCTGGACGATAGGTCACGTCGACAACGCTGCAAGATACAACGGTAAGATAAATGTATACGTAGATGATGAGCTTACCGAAAGCAGAAATCTTACATGGAACATGAACCTTGAAGAATTTGAACTTGATCTTCCGGAAGGATCTAAGGTAATTCGTATAGAGCTTGAGCAGAACAGTAACCAGTATGCGATAGCAGATATAAAGGCTGATTCTCTTGATGCAGGCATAGAATGTAATATTCCGTCATTTTTAAAGGCAAGTGCTTTTATAGACAGCGGTTTTAATAAGACAAATGTTACGAAGTACACAGGTTCGAGCAAAGCTGACAGCTTTAATGTTAACGGACGTACATATTATCAGGGTCTGGCGTTCAAGTATACTTACAGCACAGATATCCCAACGGTGACATACAATGTTGAAAATATCGACAAAATGTCATTCAACATAGGAAGAGTTGATAATAGTGGTGCTCAGAACGGAATTCTTTACATTTATCGTGATAACGAAGAATACGATGCAATCCCGCTTAAAGCATATATGCCGATAAGTGACTGTGAGGTTGACCTTAAGGGCACAAAGAACCTGCGCTTTGTATTGAAAGCAGACAGCCAGTGTACTTATGCACTTATGAATATCCATGCAGATGCTCTTGCGCCTGAGATAGATTATACTCAACCTAAATATGAAAAGGTAAACAAGTTTATTGACAGCATATTCAATACTAATTATATCAATGCGTATAACGGAAGTACCAAGGCTGACTATTATAATATGAACGGCAGAACATACTATGAGGGAATTATATTTACCGGTGATTACAGTTCATACGATTCGGTTGTATGTATGAATGTTGAAGATGTCAATAATTTATCATGGACTATCGGTCATCTCGATAATTCAGGATATTACAACGGTACAATGTATGTTTATCTTGATGAAGAGCTTGTTGACAAGCTTGATCTCCAATGGTGGATGAAATTGCAGGATTACAGCATTGATGTTTCAAAAGGTAATGTATTGCGTGTTTACTTTGACCGTAATGGTGGAACAAAGTTTGCACTTGCAGATATCGCAGCCGATGACAGAAAAACTTCAAATTCTCATGTCGTTCCAAAGTATGAAACAGCTAAGGATTTTCTTAAATCCGGATATAACTCGGACAGAGTCACTATCTATAACGGCGAGAGTCCAAAGATCAACAAATTCTTTATGAACGACAATGAATATTCTCAGGGAATAAGATACTATGGTGAATATAGTTCATATGACTCTGCTGTAAGTTTCAACACAGAAAATATAAATAGCATTAATTTCAAAATTGGTCATGTTGATGAAACTGGTAAAAGCGATGCTAAGCTAATAGTATATATAAACGGAGTTGAAACTGAGAGCATACCTCTTAAATCAGATATGATTGTAACAGACTATACCATCGATACAAGTGAAGCTGAATATATTCGTTTCTACCTCGATCGTGAAGGCGGTTCGGAATATGCTATGGCTGATATAAATCTTGTCGGTGTTGAGACAAATGCAACAACTACAACTGCAACCACAAAGGCAACAGAAACTACCACAACAACAGCTGCAACCATAACTACAAAGACACCAACAACTACCACAAAAACTGCTGAAACCACAACTACAAAGGCACCAACAGCTACCACAACAACTGCTGCAACCACAACCACAAAGGCACCAACAACTACCACAACAACTGCTGCAACCACAACTACAAAGGCACCAACAGCTACCACAACAACTGCTGCAACCACAACCACAAAGGCACCAACAACTACCACAACAACTGCTGCAACCACAACTACAAAGGCATCAACAGCTACCACAACAACTGCTGCAACCACAACCACAAAGGCACCAACAACTACCACAACAACTGCTGCAACCACAACCACAAAGGCACCAACAGCTACCACAACAACTGCTGCAACCACAACCACAAAGGCAGCAGGAACTACCACAACTACTGCTGCAACCACAACTACAAAGGCAACAGAAACTACCACAACTACTGCTGCAACCACAACTACAAAGGCACCAACAGCTACCACAACAACTGCTCCTGTTCTTACAAATGAACAGCTTTTCAAAAATGCGGATGTAGACGACAACGGACAAGTTGATGCTAGAGATGCATCGCTTTTGCAATATTTCTTAGTAAATAACAATATTTCGAATATATTAAGAACGCGTGGCTTACCTGATGATGCAACGCTTCCTGAAGATTTTGGTGATGCAAACGGCGACGGAAAAACTAACGTTATTGATATGATGGCTATGATAGAGTATTATGCAACTTTCTCGAGGGGTTATGATGTAAGTGAATTTTTTATAAACCTTTCAAAGACGCCAAGGACCTTGGAGAAGAGCGTTACAATTAGTCAGGAGGTTGCTTCGGGCAATGAGAATGATGAATACTGTGAATTTGTATTAAATATGAACTCAGAGTCGCCAATCACAGCTGCCGACGGTATATTATTGTTCAACGGAAAGACGCCTTCTGAGGCAGGTATTAAGACGATAGAAGACGAAAGTAAGAAGTATTCTTTAGTCATTAATGTTAAGAACGGTTACTTCAATATCTATTCAAGTTTACAAAATACTATTACTAAGGATAGCATTACTTTCCGCGTTTATGGTGTTAAGGCAGGAGAATATTCTATCTCTTATGACAATCTCAAATTCTACGGAACTGACGGTACAGAGTACAGTGGATACACCAAGAAGGATTTTGCTCCTTTTCTAATTGTAAATGCAGCATCGTCGGAAAACAAAAGGTATCTTGGTGACGTTGATGGCAACGGCCTACTTGATGCAGTAGATGCATCAAAAATTCTGGCAAACTACGCAAAGTATTCAACAGGTACCGCAACTCCTACAGAAGACGATTTAGCTGTATGCGATGTAAACAAAGATGGTTATATAGATGCAGTTGATGCATCTAAAGTTCTTGCGTTTTACGCACATATTTCCACAGGAGGAAAACTTTCTTTTGAAGAGTTTATGAAAAACAAGCAATCATAAATTTATTTCAAAGATAATTATTATAACGACAATGAAGAAAAGGGGTAGTTCACAAGTTTGAACTGCCCCTTTTATAATCTGCAACGAACAATTTCCTTAAGAGTTTTTATATCATATATCTATTATTATTTTAGCTCGATGATATTAGACATAACCACTGTGAGATCTGATTGCAATAACGTCCATACATTTGTACGGCTTGATCTGTCTCTTATCCCCCCCCATAAAGCAAATATCTAAAATACATAAATGTAGGTCTGCATATTCAATTATAACATACTATGTTTCAAAAACGACAATTCTCATTTGTATGAATTTCTGATACAGACATCGTTTTTCTCCAATATCCGTATTTGCCGTGTGTAATTCCTTTCTAACTTCAATTATCGGAGGTTAGTATACAGTGTGGACTAAAAATAATACTAGGAAAGCTGCTCATTGAAAATCACCACAAAAGCAGAAAATATTACCTTCCTGACATTGATGCAGCAGATAAACTATTTGATATGTGTTTATGAAAATGCCGCCAAAATTGTGGCGGCACTTAATTTATAAGGTAATTATCTTAAATCAACTTACACACAAACGGTTCAATGTGTTCTCTTATGAAATCAACTCTGTCCATTACAGTTGGCTTAAAATATGACGCTACAGCTATAACGATATTCTTTTCAGGATTGACATAGATAACATTTCCGCTGTTTCCTAAAGCAGCATATATATTCTTTTTACTGTCTAATATCCACCACAGATAACCGTATTCCATGCCTCGCCAGTTCTGATTTTCAATGATTCTGGGATGCGTCATTTCTTCTATCCAGCTTGAAGAAACAACATACTTATCGTTATAAACGCCTTTATTCAGGCATAACAGACCTATCTTAGCCATATCTTCTGCCGACATACAAAGTCCGTATCCGGGAGTTCCTAAATCCTCGGTATCGCAGAACCAGACATTCTCTTTAGGAGTTTTCTCTATGGTAAATTGCTTGTGCTCCTCAGCTGATCTAGCTATGTAAATCGAGTACGGTCTGATACCGAGCGGTCCAAAAAGATATTTGTTTGCGTAATCAACTGTCTTCATACTTGTTGCCTTGTATAGTATTCCCGTCAGAATATGCAGACACACCGTCTTATAGTTGAATTCGTCCGTCAGACCATTCCTTCCGCCAAGGAAGTCAAGAGAAGCGTATGTCCAGTTATCGCTTGAACATACTTTTGACCACGGATCACCCTTACCTTTATATGGTGCTCTCATAGTCAACAGGTGCTTGATAGTAACATCGTATATGGTCTTTTCGCCGTGTTTAACTTTATAATCAGAAAAATAGTCAAGGACTTTGCCATCAACACTCTCTATCTGTCCTTTATCGAGAGCAATTCCTATAAGCAATGCCATAATGCTTTTTGTAGCAGACATTATGTGTACGCAGTCGTCTTTCTTGTAATCATGCCATGTATCACTGTATACCATTTGCCCATCTTTGTAAGCGCAGATCTGGCAGATGTTGCTCTCACTGCCATTGCTATCCTCAATATATCTATGAAGTTCGTCCTTTGTCATAATATACCTCCATCTTGATTTTGGTCTGTATATTCGATCGAAGTTTCATACAGTATCTTTATTGTATCAAGATGAATTTTTAATGTCAATACTTTTTTCTAAAGAAATATGAAACAAATTCGTGAATTATACTATTAAGGATAAATGTGCGTACAAGAATGCTTCATGCAGATAAAAGCTGAAATCTTTGTAATATTCACAGAATAATACACGAATACAATCTAAAATAATTCCGATATCGACATGAAAGGCGATTCCAACCTGCACATCGTGTGCAAAGAAATACTTGAATACGATTGAAAATACATATTCTCATGATACAACCCGAGTTTGACGAAAAAATGATAAAAACCTTGGCATCGCCGCTCTCTTGAACGGCGATCCCAAGGCTTTTTGGCTATAAACATAGATAAAATAAAAAGTGACATTATGCATTACAATTATGGCCTACAGTGACATTTCTATGTTTGTATGGACAGATAAGCATATATCCACACACTTCATGTTTTTTTACAGCACTGGTCATGATGAAACTTCTGCAATTAAAACTTGGAAACAAAATACTGTCAGCTGAAAGAAGTCAAAGAGCACTTTCTCCTTATTGCTGCGTGGAAATATCAAAAGGTATATTTCATATTAATCTGAGTGCTCTGAATAATGATTATGTGATTAAAATTGATGAGAAAGAAAATGAATATTTTTCAACTGAATTATCTGACGCGTTTGAAACTGTAAAACTCTGGTTCACTATCGTCTTCATCTATTCATTTCTTTTTTTCTGTCAAACTTGGGTCAAAGAACATAGAACACCTCTCATTCAACGTGCCTACGTTGTTTGAAAGGCATTATTCTTATATAAATATTTCTGAGCGATATTGTAAATACTTTTGATGTGTGTTATAATTGAAGTATTAAAATGGCAATACAGATCATGACTGAAATTAAATAAACCATTAATGCTGATAATTCAGCAAGAATTAAGGAGATGAATCCAATGAATGTACTGATCATCAACGGAAGTCCACGAATCAATGGGAACACGTCTGTCGCAGTGAATGAACTTGTCAGAACATTTGAAGCCGAAAGCATTGAAACTGAGATCTGTCAAATCGGAGGCAAGGATATACGAGGCTGTATCGCTTGCGGAAAGTGCTCAAAGCTCGGATGCTGTGTATTCAATGACGAAGTCAATGAGCTTGCTGCAAAGTTTGAAAAGGCAGATGGTCTTGTCTTAGCCTCACCAGTTTATTATGCATCGGCAAATGCTACGCTCATTGCCTGTCTCGACAGACTGTTTTACAGTTCTCACTTTGATAAAACTATGAAAGTCGGCGCAAGCGTTGTCATTGCAAGACGAGGAGGATGCTCTGCGACATTTGACGAACTGAACAAGTATTTCACAATATGCGGTATGCCTGTCGCTTCAAGCACTTACTGGAACAGCGTACATGGCAGAATTCAGGGCGAAGCAGAATTTGACACCGAAGGTCTATGTACAATGCGTAACCTTGCTCATAATATGAGTTTCCTTATTAAGTCTATCGCTCTAGGTAAAGAGAAATATGGTATGCCTGAAATAGAATACGACAAACCGACACATTTTGTTCGCGATGATCTGAAATAAAAAACATGAGCTGAGTTATCTCATTAAGGTAAAATTTAAAAAGGAGGAAAGATATGGGATTCTTTTCAAAGCTTTTCGGCAATAAGGAGCAGAATTTATCAAAACCAAATGAAAACATACAACATATAGCAGAACTTATAGGCTGTGAATGGCAATATATAAAAAAACCTCTCAACAATGAAGAGGTATTTGAACTATATAAAACTGAGTACACAAAAGGTAAAAAAGACGGGTATACACCGATAATACTTGTACCTAATGATAATCTCCTTGAAATGATAAATTGTAATTATGAAGATAACGGCGGAGTCGATAATTACAGAAATAAAGTATTAAATTCCGATATGTCGAATGGAGAATCTTTTCTGAAACAACGTTTTAAAGATAATATGGAGATGTTTGAAGAAGATTTTGGTAATGAAGATATATACGGCGAATACTCTGATAGTATTAAGCCATTGTCATGCTTTTTGCGCACTGAAAAAACTGAAGAGCTTATTCTTGCCAAAATACCTATGACTGAACCATGGAAAGTGTTTGCGTGGATACCTTTTGGTGGTTGGAACGAATGTCCAGATACCGAAGACATGATGGCAGTCTGTAAATACTGGCATGATAAATACAATGTTATACCTGCTGTTATTTCAAGCGATGAATTGCAGATGTATGCTTCTGTTCCGATTAATAACAGAGAAACAGCTTTGAAAGTTGCTGAAGAGCATTATGCTTTTTGTAATGATACCGTAGATCAAGGATCAGGTTCTATTAAGGCACTTGCAAGTTCCATTCTGAATTCAGATGTCTGGTATTTCTGGTGGGACTGAACATTTATCAAAATAGTTTTTATCTTGATACCTGTAATTTTCAGGGCCGTCCGGATCTTCTTCAGCATTGTAAGATTGTTTAAATACCTTTCCTCTCAGATAAAAAATGTGCGTATTTTATCAAAATTATTTATGTTTTTATTGAATGTAATAAAGATAAAGCCCCACAGTATAAAGATAAAGGCTAAAATAAAAATGGCAACTGGTATTGAAAATTTAACAGTTTTTTCATCAGATAACCTCCTTAAGTAATATATCGCTAAATTATTCTATCATACATTTAAAAGCTTGCCAATGCAAGAAATGATAAAGCTTGACTGTATAGAATTAGCGGTATAAAAGTGACATCCTCCCACCGCCTAGAAGAGGCGGGGGCTTCCTCTCGTACACAGACGAGCAGTCGGTTCTCGTTCGATAGTACCAATGTACTAAGCATAAGCGAGCTAACCCCGTGGGTCCCACGGTTGTATATTGGGGGACTATGCGAAAACTATCCGCATCCCTTCATTCCTTATGTTTATCGCAGCATTCACATCTCTGTCATGATGTGCACCGCATTCAGGGCAATCCCAGTTTCTTATGCTGAGATCCCTGGTTTCTTTGTTCACATATCCACAATTCGAACAGGTTTGACTGCTTGCAAAGAACTTGTCTACT
>JAEEGL016713899.1_pt1 | contig 21981 bp, 20 predicted proteins | sample 9134231 | NCBI WGS metagenome assembly JAEEGL01 (sample SAMN16246548, study PRJNA631951) | gut metagenome | biome: gut microbiome; feature: rumen; material: fiber-attached | host: Bos | place: Iran: Karaj | collected 2018-10 | reverse complement strand
TGTACAGGCTGACGAAGCTCTTTCAGCTCTTTCAGAGCAGTTCGCATACACAATTCCTCAGGGTCAGTATCCTGGTGACTACTGGTCAAACGCAGAGGCTCTTGCAGGCGATGTTACAACAAAGCTTCAGGGCGCTTCAGAGGATGATGTAAAGGCAGCTCTTAAGAGCTTCCAGGAGACAGTATCTGCACTTAGATAAGTATCCGCAGAACTTCCTTATGAATTAGTATTAGATAATTTTATACCGGCAGGAGCTTTGCCTTCTGCCGGTTTTTTAAAAGTAATCACCTGGTCTGGTGATTTTTACATCATTTTAGTGGAGGAATCTACATGAGTAACGCGTCTGAGAAGAAAAAAAATCCGGTTTCCGCATTTTTTTCCGCAGTAGGAAACGTGTTTAAGGAAATCGGAGTTACTTTTGTCAATGGGGATTGGAAGACCAAAATATCTTATGTGATCATGGGATTTGGTCAGATTGCCCGCGGCCAGTTTTTAAGAGGCGGCGCTTTTTTGGCGATTGAGGCTTTGTTCATCTGGTTTATGACAAGCTTTGGCCATAAGTATCTTTCAAAGCTCGGTACTTTGGGTACCATTGAGACATATAAGAAAAACAGAAAGACAGTATATGGGGACAACTCTTTCCTTATCCTGCTCTTCGGACTTTTAGCATTATTCTTTATTCTTTTCCTGGTTGTATGCTGGTATCTCAACATAAGAGATAACGCCAAGGAGGAGGCACTTATCAAGGCTGGCAAGAAGCTGCCCGGAAGTAAGGCGGATTTCATGTCACTGTTTGACAATAATTTCGATAAAACACTTTTGGCGCTGCCGGTTGCAGGCGTATTCGTCTTCACCGTCTTGCCCATAGTTTTCATGATATGTGTCGCGTTCACCAATTATGACGCAAACCATCAGGCTCCATCCAAGCTCTTTACCTGGGTTGGATTTGCCAATTTTAAAAACCTGTTTTCATTTGCTTCAGGTGGTTTTGGATCAACCTTTGTCAGCGTCCTTATCTGGACTTTGGTTTGGGCACTGCTTGCAACTTTCATAGATTATTTCCTTGGAATTGCTGTCGCAATGCTTATCAACAAGAAGGGCATCAGATTCAAGAAGTTCTGGAGAACATGTCTGGTTATGACAATCGCTGTTCCTCAGTTCGTAAGTCTTTTGTATGTTTCCAAGATGTTTGACAGTGCCGGTATCATCAACGGTACACTTATGAAACTGGGTATTATTCAGAATGCAATTCCGTTCTGGACAAATCCTACACTGGCCAAGATCACAATTGTAGTTGTAAATATCTGGATTGGTATTCCATACCTTATGCTCATGGCTACAGGACTTCTTATGAATATTCCTGCAGACCTTTACGAGAGCGCCAGCATTGACGGTGCAACACCATGGCAGATGTTCAGACACATCACAATGCCATATATGCTTTTTGTTACAGGACCTTATCTTCTTAGTTCATATACAGGAAACCTTAACAACTTTAACGTAATCTATCTTTTGACTGGTGGTGGACCAAAGTCCATGAGCTACGCCGGAGGTGCGGGTGGTACAGACCTTCTGGTTACCTGGCTCTATAAGATGACCATCAACGACACGGATTACAAAATGGCAGCTGTTATCGGTATCATGGTATTCATAGTTACAGCTTTGATATTCATGAATGCATATAATTTCCTGCCTTCAATAAAAGATGAGGAGGGCTTCCAATAATGGCAAGAGCAAGAGAGAGTTCAATGAAAAGAAAACGAGCTGTAAGCAACTTTTTTGGATATGTAGCTCTTATAATCATTACAATAATCTGGCTGTTCCCGTTTGTAGGACTGCTTCTTGGAAGCTTTCGTTCCTATGATGCGGCTGTAGAATATGGCGGAATTGTTGATTACGTAATACCTAAGCATTTTTCGCTGGACAACTATAGATTTGTTCTTGGTGGACAGACCAACTACCTTAGATGGTATGGAAACACAGTAATCATCGCGTTCTTCGTAGCTCTTTTCCAGATGATTATTATTCTCTGTGTTAGCTACGCACTGAGCCGTATGAGATTCGCAGGAAGAACTCTTCTTATGAAGTTCTGGTTCGTACTTGGAATGTTCCCGGGCTTCCTTACAATGATCTGTCTGTACTTCCTGTTAAAAGAGATGGGGCTCACCCAGGCTGGTGCTATCCGAGGTCTTATTCTGGTATCGGTAGCCAGCTCCGGTATGGGATATTACGTATGTAAGGGATATTTCGATACAATTCCTAAGGCTCTTGATGAGGCAGCCAGAATTGATGGCGCATCCAGAGCGAGAGTATTCTTCGAGATGATCCTTCCTATCAGTAAGCCTATTATCATTTATGCAGCGCTTGTTGCATTTATGGCACCTTGGAATGACTATATCTTTGCTTCATACATTGCATTTGGTCATGATGCAAGCTATAACGTAGCCGTATCAATGTACAGATGGATGAATACCGGTGACTATCAGGGTTACTTCACCAGGTTCTGTGCCGGCGGTGTACTTGTTGCCATTCCTGTAACCCTTCTGTTCATGTTCCTTCAGAAGTATTATGTTGAGGGCGTTACCGGCGGAGCTGTAAAAGGCTGACGAGCATAAAACCTTATTACGAGGCATATTATGTCGAACGAAAAGATAACCATTGATGACGTGGCCAAAGCTCTCGGAATTTCCAAGACCACCGTTTCCCGTGCAATTTCGGGAAAGGGCAGGGTTGGAAGTGAGACGAGAGATAAGGTCATGGAATTCATAGAAAAACATAATTACAGACCTAATGTTTCTGCCAAAGCGCTTGCGTCGCAGCGCACCTACAACATAGGCGTGGTGTGGCCGGACGACTACAATGCAGTGGACCTTCCGTTTTTTCAGCGCTGCATGATTGGAATGACGGAGGCAACTTCCAGTGTCGGGGTGGATATTCTTATATCACTGATCACCGGAGATGATATATCAGGGCTTAAAAGACTTGTGGAAAACCGAAAGGTTGATGGAATAGTCCTTACCAGAACCCTGGTGGAAGACATACCTGCCGCATATCTTAAGGAGTGTGGACTTCCCTTTGTTGTAGTTGGCAAGAGCAATGATCCGGATATTATTTCTGTGGACAATGACAACTTCGGCGCCTGCAGAGAGCTTACTTCGATTCTTATTGCCAAAGGGCTTAAGAGACTGGCTCTTATAGGCGGCTCAACTAACCACATAATTACTCAGACGCGTTATGAGGGTTATGAAGCTGCCTTTAAGGATGCCGGGCTTGCTATCAATCAGTCCCTTGTATATCTGGATATAGATAATACGCAGAGAATAAGAGGAATTCTGGAAGAACTGGTAAAAAAACAGGTGGATGGAGTTATCTGTATGGACGATGCCCTTGCTGGTGAAGTTATCGTCAGATGCAGAGAAAAGCACATCAGAATTCCGTCTGATCTGAGAGTGGCTTCATTCTACAACAGTTCAATTCTTGAGGGCACGGTTCCTTCTGTCACATCTCTTAACTTCAATGACAGAAACCTTGGAGCTGTGGCAGCCAAAACGCTGCTTTCCATGATCGAAGGGGAAGAGGTGGAAAGTCAGAAACTCAAGAACTACGAGGTTGTCCTTAAGGACAGCACAAAGTAAAAGTGTATGAAATTGAAATATAAATGAACTTGGTGGAGACCGGGCACTCTGCTCGGTCTCAAGTTTTATGAAAGTGGAGAGTATTATGAAAATAACAGCAAATTCACAGCTGGGGTATGATAGCGTAAGTCTTCTTGTAGATGGCAAGAGATGGTTCCCAATGATGGGTGAAATGCATTTTTCCAGGTACCCGAAGAAGAACTGGGAGCAGGAATTATGCAAGATGAAGGCCGGAGGCATAGACATTGTCTCCCTGTATGTAATCTGGATCCATCATGAGGAGGTTCAGGGAGAGTTTGACTTTACCGGTGACAGGTGCCTTAAGGACTTCCTTGAAACTGTAAAGAAATGCGGACTTTACAGCATTCTCAGGATCGGTCCCTGGGCTCATGGCGAAGCCAGAAACGGAGGCTTCCCGGACTGGCTCCTTTCTGATGCCAAAGATAATGGTTACGAAGTAAGGACTGATGCACCAAGATATCTTGAGCATGTAAGAAAGTTTTACGAGAAGACTTATGAACAGGCAAAAGGCTATTTCATCAAAGATGGTGGCCCGGTTATCGGCATTCAGATTGAAAATGAATACGGCCACTGCGGTGGCAAAACAGGCGATGAGGGTGAACAGCATATGAAGACCCTTCTTGCCATGGCAAAGGAAATCGGATTCATAGCTCCCATCTATACAGCCACCGGCTGGGGTGGAGCAGTTACTGGCGGAATGCTGCCGGTTATGGGAGGATACTGCGAGGCTCCTTGGGACCAGCGACTCACAGAGATTGAACCAAGCGGCAACTATATCTTTACAAAAGAGAGAAACGACCATAACATCGGCTCAGATCATGGCCTTGGTGTGGGCATTACCTTTGATATGGATAAGTTCCCGTTCCTTACAGCTGAGCTGGGCGGTGGACTTCAGGTAACTCATCACAGACGCCCTATTGCATCGGGCCTTGATACAGCTGCGATGACAATGGTGAAGCTTGGAAGCGGAGCTAATCTCCTGGGTTATTACATGTATCATGGAGGCACCAACCCTAAGGGCAAGCTGACAACGTTGCAGGAAACCAGAGCAACAGGTTATCCCAATGACCTTCCGGCTTATTCCTATGACTTCAATGCTCCTCTTCGCGAGTTCGGCCAGATGGAGGATACTTACAGAGAAGTAAGATTGCTTTCCATGTTTATTCATGACTTTGGTGATGATCTATGTGACATGGCTTATACTGAGCAGCCGGGCAATCCGCTTAAACCGGAGAACCTGACAGACCTGAGAACTGCCGTAAGATGCAAGAAAACCTCCGATGGTGAGGCCAGAGGATACCTGTTCGTCAACAATTACCAGAGACGTTACAAGATGACTCAGCACAAGGACTGCGAATTAAAGGCCTATGATGCAGATGGCAGGACAGTTCTTGCAAGCTTCCCGAAAAGAGATATCGAGGACGGTGACTTTTTCTTTTACCCATTCAATATGCCTATAGGGGAGGCAAAGGTGACAATCGATGCAACTCCGCTTTGCAGGCTAAGGGGCGACGATGCGGATACTTACGTGTTCTATAAGGATATTCCGGGAGCAGGAGAAAAATCTGCAGAAGACCACCTGGATTGCGTTACAGCAGATGTAAAGGGGGATCTCGGAAATAACAGAATCATCGTAATTACAAGAGATGAGGCTGTTCACTCAGCAAAGGCCGTTATTGACGGCAAAGAGCACCTTATAATCTCAGAAGCTGAGCCTGTAACAAAGGCAGACGGAAATGTAAGTCTTATGTTCACGACAGACAAGGCACAGAGTCTGTCCTTCAGGGCTTATCCGCAGCTTCAGCAAACTCCGGAAGGCTTCAAAGTTGTGAAGAATGTGGATGAGAATCGGAAATCAGAGTTTTACGATGGCTCAGACGTATTTGCAATTTACGAGAGCAAAAGACAGTACACAAATGATGGAACTGTGTCAGTTTCAGAAATTGACAGTGGATGTTTCAATCTAGATATCGCTGGACTTAATCCTGATGCAAATGAAGTATACATGCTCCTTGATTATGAGGGAGATACTGCCGAATTCATCATTGACGGCGATGTGGCAACAGACAGTTTCTACACGGGACAGCTTTGGGAGATTGGACTTAAGAGATACTGTGACACCGGCCTTAAAGCTAATGTGAAGATTACACCTCTTTTCTCTGAGGATAAAGAGAAAATGTACCTTCAGAGCTGGCCTGACATGCCGGAGGGTAAAGCCTGCAATCTGAACAATGCGCGCTTAATTACTCAGTATGAGGTGAGTCTGTAAACTGATACTAAACGTAATTTCATAAAACATTTATATTAAAAAATCCAAATTTGCATTATAATAGTGTTATCGGAAGTTTGCGCTCCGGTAACACTATTTTTCCTTGTATAGGAGCTGATTCTATGAACGATAATCTTACAATGACATATTCGGCCATAGTTACCGACAAGAATCAAAAGAAAATAGTGCGTATTCAGTTTGAAAGAAAAGATAGTGGCAGAACTGACGTAGCAGAAGGTGTTCTCCCTGATTGTAAGATCGCTTCGCAGAAGGGCTTTACAAGTGAGGAAATTCAGCAGTTGGAGAGCTTCTTGGAAGCGAATCGGGAAGATATCATGGGAAAAGCAAAAGTTATCAGTAACCCGCTTAAGTGGTTATAGGCACACCCCGGAGGGTATTCGTGCAATACAATTATTACTTTGATATCTGTGCAATCTTCATATTGTCTACTATAGCCATTACCTCACTGTCGAGGCGTTTTGTTCCAGCCTACAGGCAGAAGGCCTTTGGCTTTCTTCTGATTGCCATTTGGTCGGCAACAGTGTTTGAACGAATCGAGACTCTTTGTCAGATGAAACCTTTAAGTACACCATGGTTTCCTGTCGCCGAAAAGATAGCAGGGTCCGGGTACTTCCTCTTTCATTTGGCGTCAGCTCTTGCATATTTCCTATATATCATGGCTGTGCTGGATATTTACGTGAGCTACAAAGAAATAAAGAGCTTTGCTTCAGTTTTTTTATGCTTCATCATAAGTTTTGTATTGATAGTTATTAACTGGTTCTATCCGATACTTTTCCATTATGACATGTCAGGAGTATATCATAGGGACAAATACCTGTTTGTATGCTATATTCTTGCCTTTTACTATTTGGCGGGAAGTTTATATCTGATGCTCAGATATAATCACTTAATGCGTGTGAAGACCAGAGTCATCATCTCCGGGTATGCGGCGTTTGTATTCTTTGGGATTGTTATGCAGTTTCTTTTCCCAACGCTTCTCATCGAGAATTTCTGTAATTCCATAAGTGCGACGTTAATTTACATTACTCTGCAGAACCCTAGTGAGATGGTGGATGAGAGCCTTAATATACTCAATCGTAAGGCGTTCATGGAGAGTCTGGATCTAAGTATTAAGAGACATAGCAAGCATTACACGATCTTTGTAACTATAGATAATATAAGAGCTCTCAGTTCAGAGATCGGTTATGTTCAGTCTCAGACCGTGCTTAAAAATGTTGCAAAGTACTTGAAACATTCCGGCATGAGGGAATATGGGCTTCACACTTATGCGTACAGGTATGGAGAATACATTTTTGCGGTGGCTGTACATTGCAAGAATGAGAATATGGTAAAAACGCTTATGGATAAGATTTCCAAGAGACTTCATGAGCCTTGGAACAGCTCCGGAATGGCCATTAAAGTCGAGGGACATCTTTTACTTATGTGCTATCCTGAAAATTACAAGACTCAGGCTGATCTTATGAGCAAGGTTGATGCTGTATACGGAAGTCTTTCGAATCATCAGGACATGATTGTTGATGTGAACGAGTTTGGTTTTAGAGAGGTCAAAAGAATCAGTGACTTCGATATACTTGCCAGAGAAAACCTTGAGAATAAGACCGCAGTTATTAAGTATCAGCCGGTACTGTCCAAGATATACAAGATAAATTACTGTGCGGATGTTATCGCCTATCTGGTTGATGATAAGGGCAATGAAGTTGATGTAAGAAAGCATATTCCTGATATTCGTATAACTCAGTCTCTACTGGATATGGACGAGTTTGTGTACAGAAGAGCCTGCAGAGCGCTCTCGTTCTGGAATGCCGGAGATAAACATGGTAAATATAGGGCTGTTGTAGGTCTCTCACAGGGCGAGATCTCCAAGAATGATTTTGTCCGCAGGATTAAAAAGATTCTGAGGGAAGAAAGAGCCGAGGCATCCTGGATAAGTCTTAAACTTACGGAAACAACTGTGACTACCATGAACAGCATTGCTGAGAGAAATATAAAACTCATGGGTGAACTTAACAGCTACATAATAGTTGATAAATTCGGAAGCGGATATGGTGATCTTCACAGGATTCTTTCCCTTCCTATTCAGCAGGTTAATATCGATATTTCGGTTCTTCGGGAAGCCAGAAAGTCAGAGCAGATGAAACTAGTGGCTCAGGGAATCGTAAATCTTTTCCATGATGTCAGTATTTTTGTGGGAGCAACGGATATCAGTACCAAGGAGGATCTGGAGATTGCAGAGGAGCTTGAGTGTGATTACCTTATGGGTGATTACCTGTGCGCTCCTGTTGGAGACAGTTCTTTTGTCAAACACATTGATGCATATTTTGAAGAAGGGTAAATAATGGAAATATTAACCAACCCGAAAAGCTATGATATAGTTTTCTCAATTGCATCGCTTCTTCTTATCTGTGTTACGTTTATCATCCATATTTCGGAGGAAAACTACTACAGTAAGCAGAGGTCTCTTTTTGGCGGAATCATAGCTGTATCCTTCATGATCATCTTCATGGGACTTCTTCATAATATTTATCTTTACAGTGGGCCTGTCGAAAGGCTGATGGGATTTGAGGTTAACAGATACATTGTTCTTCTGGAAAAGACCTTCACCTATGTCTTACCATTTGTTTCCACCAGGTATGTGATGAGTATTTTCCAGATAGGCTCAGACAGCGCATACAAGAAAACTATTCTTATAGCACCGATGCTGTACTCAGTCCTGTTCTTTTTCAGCGGGATTTTTGTGGATTTCTTCTTTTATTTCAATGAGGAAGGCCAGCTAAAATACTACTATCCTCAGGGTGCGACAGTCAATGTTTCTGTGTATCTTTACATGGCATTTGCAACATACATGCTGATCAGGTATACCAAGACTCTAAGTACCGAAAAGGCTACAGCACTCTGGATATACTATCTTCTGATGCTGGCCGGAATACCAATCAGAATTCTGACTAAATCAAGCTCAATCTTTGAATTCAGCATTTCAATAGCGCTCCTTCTGTGTGTATACACATTCCAGAATCCCAGTGAATTTGTGGACAGACAGTCAGGGGCAGGAACGAGGAATGCTCTTACTTTCGCTATTTCCACGAATCTTATTCAGAAAAAAGACTTTACGCTCCTTGGAATACATATAGACAGGATTTCAGGGCTGTTGGATGAATCAGCTACAGAGACAGGTTCCGAGCTTCTTATCCAGATATCCCAGTATTTGCAGCAGCTTTGCCAGCCGGGAAATCTATTTTATCTTGATACAGGAGACTATATCCTGCTCTTCCCGAATGTTTCTCCGGATGAGGCAATCATTGAAAAGACTGAAGAGCAGATTAGAAAGAGATTCAGAGATACCTGGAACCTGAAGGGTGATAGCGTAAGACTCTTTGAGACTCCGTTTGCACTGGGATTCCCGGATGAGATTGACTCACTTGAGAGATTTGGAGAGGTCAAGGGAGTTCTCGATAAGACTCTGCTTAGACAGAGCAGGGATATTATCAGGGTTTCTGACCTTAACATGAAGATCGTTGAGCATGATAAAAAGATTGATAACATCGTTAAGCATGCTCTTGAAGATGGCCTGTTAGAAGTCTTTTACCAGCCGATATATGAACCGAAAACAGGAAAATTCTCATCCTGCGAGGCGCTCCTTAGACTTAAGGATCCTCAGCTTGGATTTATTTCGCCTGCAATCTTTATGCCTATCGCTGAGCGAAACGGTACGATCCTTGCCATCGACAGGTTCGTTCTGTCGCAGGTTTGCGAGATGCTTGCAACATCTGACGCAAGGAAGCTTGGGCTTGAATATGCAGAGGTCAATCTCTCTGTTGTGGACTGTATTCAGGCGAACCTTTCCGACAACGTACTTAGTACGCTAAAGAAATACGCTGTCAGACCCGAAGAGATTAACTTTGAGATAACAGAGACATATGAGCAGGGAATTACTGCCGTAATGAATGAAAATATCGACAAGCTTAGCGATATCGGAATCACCTTCTCGATGGATGACTTTGGAACAGGTTATTCTAATCTTGTCAGAATTGCTACGCTTCCTGTAAAGCTCTTTAAGCTGGACAAGAGCATTATTCAGGCTGCCTTCGATTCTGAGCTTTCTTATATGGTCATGCTCAATCTCATTAAGATCATCAAATCCCTGAAAAAAGAGATAGTGGCAGAGGGCGTTGAGACAGGAGAACAGGCCCGCCAGATCATCAAACTGGGTGTTGACCATATTCAGGGCTTCTTCTACGCCCGTCCGCTTCCAAAAGACAAGTTCATAGAGTTCCTGCGCGACCATAATGGGTGAATTTCTTAAGGTAGTGTGCCAAAGTAATTGCATTTAGTATGGTGTAAGTGTAAGATATTGTAGATAAACTAGATTTTTGGGAAGGAATTGTTTAAGAATGGCACTAATTAAGAAGCCGGTTACCGGTATGAAGGATATACTCCCTGCGGAGATGCAGCTCAGAGACTACTGCATCAGCGTTATCAAGAAGACTTATGCGGAGTTTGGATTTACTTCAATTGAGACTCCATGCGTGGAGTCCCTTGCAAACCTTAACAGCAAGCAGGGCGGAGAGAATGAGAAGCTTATCTTCAAGGTTATGAAGAGAGGCGAGAAGCTTAATCTTGCTGAAGCTAAGGAGGAAAATGATCTTACAGATTCAGGTCTTCGATATGACCTTACAGTTCCTCTTGTAAGATTCTATGCTAATCATGCAAACGAGCTCCCGGCACCGTTTAAGGCCCTTCAGATGGGAAATGTATGGAGAGCTGACAGACCTCAGAAGGGAAGATATCGTCAGTTCATGCAGTGCGATATCGATATTCTCGGAGAGGCTTCAAATCTTGCAGAGATAGAGCTTATTCTGGCTACTACTACAACTCTTGGAAGACTTGGCTTCAAGGATTTCAAGATCCGTATAAATGACCGTCGAATCCTCAAGGCAATGGCTGCTTACAGCGGATTCCCTGAGGAAGAGTACGATAATGTATTCATTACTCTTGATAAGATGGACAAGATCGGTATTGATGGAGTTTCTGAAGAGCTTGAAAAGCAGGGCTTTGGCAAGGACAGCATTGACAAGTATCTTGACCTTTTCAAGGCAGCAGAAGGCAAGAACGGACTTGACGGACTTAAGACTATTGCAGACATGATAGGTGATTTCCTTGAGCAGGAGGTTAGAGAAGGCCTTAGCGAGATCATCAGCAGCGTTGAGTCTACAAAGTCAGCGCAGTTTGAGATGGTATTTGATCCTACGCTTGTTCGTGGAATGAGCTATTATACAGGCACAATTTTCGAGGTTGCGATGCCTCAGTATGGCGGCAGCTGCGGTGGCGGCGGACGTTATGACAAGATGGTTGGCAAGTTCCTTGGACAGGATACACCCGCCTGTGGTTTCTCAATTGGATTTGAGCGTATCATCATGATCATGATGGATGAGGGCTTTAAGATTCCGGGAGCCGGTGAAAAGGTTGCTTTCCTTATTGAGAAAGGCATCAAGGGCGAGCGCCTTGCGGAGATCATATCAGAAGCTCAGAAGGAAAGAACTGAAGGCAAGCAGGTTCTGGTTGTTCGCATGGCCAAGAACAAGAAGTTCCAGAAGCAGAATCTGAACGAACAGGGGTATGAGGATATCAGGGACTTTTACGAGAATCCACTTTCATAATAATTTTTTTTGGGGGAAAACGACATGATTAGAAAAGGCTTTAAGATGAAGCTCTATCCGGGGATGGAGAAGGAGTATGAGAAAAGGCACAATGAACTTTGGCCTGAGATGCAGCAGATGATCCACGAACACGGCGGACACAACTACAGCATCTATCTTGATCCTGAGACTTTGGTGCTCTATGGATACATTGAGATCGAGGATGAGGAACTCTGGGCAAAGAGTGCAGATACAGCTATTAACCGCAAATGGTGGGATTTCATGGCTGATATAATGGAGACAAATCCTGATAACAGCCCGGTAGCAGTAGACCTTCATCCGGTATTTCATCTTGACTAATATATTATAAGGAGACGACAGTGAACGTACACTTAACCAGGCTGATAGTGCTTGTGATCCTGGTGCTTTTATCTTCGTTCTTTTCATCGGCAGAGACAGCATTCATGACCGTAAACAAGGTCAGAATGAAGGCTCTTTCAGATGAGGGCAACAAGAGAGCGGCGCTGGTCCTTAAAATCTTAGAGGACACTCAGAAGATGCTATCAGCGATCCTGATTGGAAACAATATTGTTAATCTTAGTGCATCAGCTCTTATGACAGTCTTTGTGACTGACCTTTGGGGCAGCTTTGCAGTTGGTATCGGAACCGGAGTACTTACTCTGGTTGTGCTCATTGCTGGAGAGATTATCCCCAAGACCATAGCTACAGCCTATTCAGAGAATATGTCTCTGGGGTATGCAAGGATAATAACTGTTCTTATCGCTGTGGTTACACCGGTAAGCTTTTTGATAAACGGTATTGCTTCAGTGATACTTAAGGTTTTCAGAGTTGATGTAAACGGCAGGCAGGCCATGACTGAGAATGAACTCAAGACCTACGTTGATGTAAGCCATGAGGACGGAGTCATTGAGACCGGCGAGAAAGAGATCATTTACAACGTATTTGATTTTTCTGATGCTGTGGCCAAAGATATTATGATTCCCAGGATCGATATGAGCTGCGTAAGCTCAGATGCAGATTACAGTGAAGTCATGAAAGTCTTTAAGGAAGAGATGTACACAAGAATCCCGGTCTTTGAGGGCGGGGAGCAGGATAACATCATCGGACTTATAAACGTCAAGGATCTGATTCTTTTGGAGGACAAAGAGAACTTCAAGATCAAGGATCATTTGAGAAAAGCCTATTATACCTACGAATTCAAGAAGACGGCTGATCTTCTCATGGAGATGAGGGAAAAAACACAGAATGTTGCCTTTGTACTTTCCGAGTACGGAACCTGTGTTGGAATGATCACACTTGAAGACCTTCTTGAGGAAATCGTCGGTGAGATCAGAGATGAGTATGACTCTGATGAGGCTGAACTTATCAAACATATTGGTGGTAACAGATATCTTGTAGAAGGCAATATGAAGCTTGATGATATCAATGATGCCCTAGGCACAACACTTGATTCCGAGGATTACGATTCCATCGGCGGACTTATGATCGAGAATCTGGATAGACTTCCGGGCTACGGCGAGACTGTCACATTGGATAACGGAACTACTTTGACAGCCAGAGGAATCAAGCGAAACAGAATTACGAAGGTTCTGATGAGCATCAGTGAAGAGGAAATGAAGAGGATTGAAGAGGCTGAGGCAGCAAAGTCAGCTGACAAATCTCCTGAGAAAACCTCGGATTGAGAGGTGAGCTGTTACCAATTACAAGATATAGTAAATAAAAAGGAAATAATTCCGATATATATTTTAGGAAAAGTTTATTTGACGATTCCTCATGCCATAAATAAAATGTTGCATGAGCGATTGATTGCTACGGAAAACGTTTTTAGCCAAAAAAGATAAGGAAATCATATTATGGATACAAACGGATTAAGTGCAGAACAGCAGGCATTGCTTGCGAGTATTATGGGAAAATCACCACAGGCAGGCGGAGGCGGTGGATTCAGCCCGGCAGCAGCCGGAGGCGCAGCAGCACCTGCAGCACCTGCGGCGGCAGCTCCTTCAGATCCTGGAAAGATGCTTTCACAGGCTGAGATTGACGCGCTCATTGCCTCTATGGGTAATTAACCTGCGGAAATTATATATCGATTTATTTTATAGAGATTTTATAGTAATTTTAGGTCGAAATTGATTGCAAACGTGACAATTTCGACCTTTTGTATTATCATAATATTGAATAGACGCATACTTAATAGCGTTATAGCGTTCAACATTTGATAAAAGCAGGAAATATAAAGTTTCAAAGGAAACGAGGTGATTATATGTACATAGCAATGCAGTGCGCGGACAGTAATGGGATGCTAAACACTGAGATATGCACATTTTACGGAATAAGATATGACACCAGATATCGCTCGGCTATTCTGTCTACAGAACATCTTAATCACGACTACGTAATCCCCATGGAAGCAGCCGATTATGAAAATGCCGTGAAGCAAATCTTTGCAGCCATGGCTAAAGGCGTTCATATGATAGATCTGGGAGAAGCAGTTGTAAGCAGAGGTAGAAAAGGTGAAGCTCGTCAAGTGCAACCTCAGAAACTTCAGATAAAGACATACTAAAGAGTAAAAGTGCCGTGGATTCATTCGAATCCACGGCATATTTTTATGCGTAATTATTTAGAGAGCTTACTTTCTCTGTAGATGATATCTGTTCTTGCAGGTCCGTTACTTACCATTGTGATAGGGTAGCCAATCTGCTCTTCGATAAACTCGATGTACTTGCGGCAGTTCTCAGGAAGATCTTCGTACTTCTTGATGCCTCTGATCTCGCATTTCCAACCCGGAAGAGTTTTGAAAACAGGTTTAGCCTTCTCAAGAAGGTGTGTTACAGGGAATTCTGTTGTAACCTCGCCGTCGATGTCATAGCCTACGCATACAGGAATTTCATCCAGGTAGCCAAGAACATCAAGTACTGTGAAAGCAACATCGGTTGTGCCCTGAAGTCTGCAGCCGTACTTACTTGCTACGCAGTCATACCAGCCGACTCTTCTTGGACGTCCGGTTGTTGCGCCGTATTCGCCGCCGTCACCACCGCGTCTTCTAAGTTCTTCTGCTTCGTCACCGAAAAGCTCTGAAACAAAGGCACCTGCACCAACTGCTGAAGAATATGCCTTTGAAACGGTAACGATCTGCTTGATCTCATATGGAGGAATACCTGCTCCGATCGCGCCATATGCTGCAAGAGGAGATGAGGATGTAACCATAGGATAGATTCCGTGGTCAGGATCCTTCATTGTTCCAAGCTGACCTTCAAGGAGGATGGTCTTGCCTTCCTTAATAGCCTTATCAAGATAAAGAGATACATTTCCAACGTAAGGCTTAACCTGATCTCTCCATGCTACGATCTGGTTGAACAGAGCTTCCTGATCAATAGGATCTGAGTGGTAGAGGTTTACAAGAAGAACGTCTTTGATTTCTGCGATTCTTGCAATCTTTTCCTTAATAACTTCATCATCCTGGAAGAATTCGTTGATCTGCCAGCCGATCTTTGCAAACTTATCTGAATAGAAGGGAGCAATACCTGACTTTGTAGAACCAAAGCTTTTTCCTGCAAGTCTTGCCTCCTCAAGTGTATCGAAGAGTACGTGATAAGGCATCATAACCTGTACTCTGTCTGAAATCATGATCTGTGGAGCAGGCACTCCCTTGGAAGTTACCTCATCGAGCTCCTTCATGAACTTTGTAATATCAAATGCTACTCCGTTACCAATGATGTTCATGATGTTCTGGTGGAACACTCCTGAAGGCATTGTGTGAAGCGCAAATTTGCCATAATCGTTGACGATGGTGTGACCTGCGTTTGCTCCGCCCTGGAAACGGATTACAACGTCCGCCTGATCTGCAAGGGTGTCAGTGATCTTACCCTTTCCTTCGTCGCCCCAGTTAGCACCAACAACTGCTTTTACCATATTTAATACCTCTCTCTGTATAGATATCTTATAGAGTCAAAGTCCATTGATATGTCAAAAGATCTTTGTCCTCCGAGTACGTTATAATATTATCAATAAAAATGCTATAAGTAAAATCGATATTTTTTATATCTGCCATAAGCACAGCTTATTTATCGAAATTTAATATAAAACTTATACATTTTAAAGACATAATCTTAGAAAATCGCATAAAATATTATATATATTCGGACGATAAAACTAATGAATATGCGACTTGGTATTTTTTTCTGAAAATTCAATTGGCTTTTTTTTATATTTATGCAGACATGTTTTACCTAAAGAAATTGTAACCCGGCAAGTAGGATTCAATGTAGGAGGTTAGTATGGCTTCGGCAAATAAGAAAGAATCAGTAAGCATAAACGAGTTCAGGAAGCTCTCTGTTTCTGACAAGTTCAAAAAAGTGTTCAACAAGTTCAGAAATAATCTTATCCTGATCTTTGTGGTAATCATCCTGATTGATATCATTGCTCTTTTTAACCTGCACAATATCTATTCTGTTTATTATGAGCAGAACACTCAGCAGGGTGAAGTCAGAATAACAATCCAGGCCCTGGCAAAGTATTATCTGTGGGCTCTTTCAGCTACAGAAGAGGCTGACAGGAATGACCAGATAGCAGGAGCACAGGAAAAGATTCAGGAACTTAATGATGGACTTGATACACTGGGTAAGGTTTATAAAGGAGATCTGACCACAGCTTATCAGCACATAAAAGATATTGATACAGCGGATGACAAATTGGTTGCCATGTTCTCTGAAGGCACTTCAGATGAGGAAATCTATGACTACTATGTTGGCACAGTAAATGAAGCTATCAAGGTAGTTGTTAAGGACTTTAAACAGATTGGAATTAACGCCAAGGAATCTGCTCAGCAGGCATATACTATTGCAATTGTAAGCGTAATTATCATGACAGTAGTTTCACTTCTGATCGTTGCATATGCATTTGTTTATTCCAACAAAGCACGAACAGCGCTTACTAAGAGTATCCTTGACCCTATCGAAGCAATTTCTTCAGCTGCGGACGATATGGCGAAAGGTAAGCTGGAAGTTGACATTGAGACTGATTCCCAGGATGAACTTGGTAAGCTGGCCGGAGATATTGCGGAATCAACCAGTGTTATCGGTGAAATTGTAAAAGATATTGATGAGACACTTCGCAGAATGTCTGCCGGTGATTTCTCGACAGGAACAAGAAACGAAAATCTTTACATCGGAGATTATGAGGCTATAAGAAATGCCCTTAAGGATATTTCAGATAACCTTTCAAGTACACTTCTCGAGGTTAAGAATTCCTCACAGCAGGTTTCTCAGGGCGCAGTAAACATGTCTCAGGGAGCAAATGACCTGGCAGAGGGTTCTACAGATCAGGCTGCTGCAGTAGAGGAGCTGACTGCATCTGTAAACTCTATTACAGAGCAGACCAAGCAGCTTGCTGATGTGGCTGAAAAGAGTAAGACAATGGCAACTGAGGTTAGAGATAACGCTGAGACTTCAGCAAGAAAGATGCACCTTGTTACCGACGCCATGACCAGGATTACAGAAGCTTCAGCAGAGATTGAGCAGGTTACGAACTCAATCGAGGCTATCGCAAAGCAGACATCGCTTCTTGCGCTTAATGCTTCAATCGAGGCAGCAAGAGCCGGAGAAACCGGTAAAGGATTTGCAGTCGTTGCTGATCAGATTGGAAAGCTTGCAGATCAGTCGAGTGAAGCTGCCAAGAATACACATCAGCTCATTGCTGATACCATGGATGAAATCACCAACGGAAACTCTGTTGTTGCTGAAACTACAGAAGCTCTGGACGCTATGCAGCATAGCGTAGAAGAGATCACAGAGATGATTATTCAGACCGGAGATCTTGCAGAGCAGCAGGCTCAGAGCATGGATGAAATCGACAAAGGTATCGAGATGATTTCCAACGTTGTTCAGAACAACTCCGCAACAGCACAGGAGTCAAGCGCTGTATCTCAGGAGCTTTCAGAGCAATCGGAGAGCCTGAACAATCTTATCGGACAGTTCACAATCAACGAGTAAGATAAGACGCCAGTGGCGTTGATGGATTTTCAATCAATTTAATATTTTACCAACAAAGCTCTTTGTGTAGGCAAGCTCCTGCGCGAGGGGCTTTTATTTCGGCTATTTTTCAAAAAAACTTTAGGGGATTTGCACGAAATTTTCTGATTTTTTGATGCAATTTGTTAACGAAATATAAACATCCTAAACACTATATTAAGAAACAAAATGGGAGCCATTTATGATTGAAAATATGATTGACGGCTTGTTAATATCAGCTTCGTCACATGACAAAAGCAACCAAACATATAGTGTTAATCTGAGAGAGGGAAAAATATGAAGAGAATTTTCAACGGAAAGGTAACTGTTAAAAATTTCATTGTGGCTATGCTGTCTGCCCTTATTATTTTCGAATCCGTCGGATCTATGAGTCAGATCGCATTTGCAAACGGAGATGAAAACTCAGAACAGACAGCGCAGCAAACAGAACAGGCGTCAGAGGCAGCTGAAACCCCTTCAAATGAAGAAAAATCTGAGGCGGCTACAGCAGAGACTCCTGTAACAGAAACTCCTGCACTGGAAGGCGCACAGGTACTTGGTGCAAAGAGGGTAAGAGCTGAGGGTGCAGTTCTTGGTGCAAGAAGAGCAAATACAAGCGATGATACAAACAGTGCAGAGAGATGTGCGATCATTATCCTTTCAGTGTTTGGCATGGCATGTCTTTTGTCCATTAAAAAAGAAGCAAAAGATGTATAAAAACTAAAATATATGCACGAAATAATAGATATTAATGTAAAATATTAGTATCTATTATTTTTTTATGAGGGATTATGAGAAATAAACGTAAGAAAAAGACTATGTCTATGGCCCATAGGGCTGTGTTCATCTCGGTTACGTCATCGCTGTTTCTGGTGGTGATGTGTCTTTTGGCGTCCGCACTCTTTTTCCAGAGGGAAGCAATCAAGATTTATGAGGGAATGGAGGAATCTATTACAAAATCAGCTTTGGTGGAAGTTGATGAAACGACGCTGAATGATCTGATCATAAGAACCGCAGAAGTAGTGGCGACCATTGATGACCCTGTTTCCATGAGAGAAAACAGCGAAGATGAGTATTTCGCAAAGTTTGCGGAAATCCAGAACAGCGAAGGGTACAAGAAGATTCAGAATCAGCTGAATAATGACAGGCGTGCAACTATTTCTACCGCCTATTGTCTGTCGCTAATCTATCCGGAGAGGGGATACTGGGTCTATGTAATGGATGCCAGTGATACCAATGTGCAGAGGTGCGGAGAGCTTTTATTTGAGGATTTTTCTGCATACAAAGGGCATCCAGGTATTGACTACATTGGCAATGTGACCATTTCCGAGAAATATGGCAGAGTTCGTACTGACGGTGTTGCGGTGTATGTTGATGATGCAAAGGGTATATATTCATATCTTACAGCGGACATACCTGTCAGCCAGGCTATTAAGAATGTTAAGATATTTCTTTTCCAGACATCTATTGTTGCGCTTATAGTCACTGCCATTACCTGCTTGTGCGTATTTATTGCTGTGAACTTCACTGCAGTTATACCGCTGGATATCATGGCCGGTAAGGCGGAGGATTTTGTTGGAATGTATGAGGAGAGGTTCGATACTCATACAGGCACAGATGTTTTCCAGGACGTTTACCATGGCGATGTAAAAGAGCTGATAAAGCTGTCCATTTCCCTGCGAAGCATGGAACTTGAGATGAACAGCTATCTTAAGGACATAGATAAGCTCATTGGAGAAAAAGCCAGGATCGGAACTGAGCTGGATATCGCTACAAAGATTCAGGAAGCCACTATCCCACGTAACTTCTCTGATTATGCCAAGTATCCGCAGTTTGAATTATATGGTGACTGCAAACCGGCTAAGGAAGTGGGCGGAGACTTTTACGATTTCTTTATGCTGGACGACGATCATCTGTGTATTGTAATGGCAGATGTGTCCGGTAAGGGAATACCGGCTGCTTTATATATGATGGTTTCCAAGATTGCAATCCAGACAAGAGCAGAACAGGGAGGCAAACCTTCTGAGATTCTTTGCTATGTAAATGACAGGCTTTCTGCCAATAATTCAGTTGATATGTTTGTTACTGTCTGGCTGGGTATTCTTACTATTTCAACAGGTCATGTAATAGCTGCAAATGCAGGCCACGAGTATCCTGTGGTTACAAATGAAAGCGGCAGTTATGAGCTCTTAAAGGACAAGCACGGCTTCGTCCTTGGTGGCATGGGAGGCCTTAAATACAAGGACTACGAGTTCGATATCCCAAAAGGCGGAAGACTCTTTGTTTATACGGATGGTGTTCCTGAAACTCAGAATAAGAATGAAGAGTTTTACGGCACGGATCGCATGGTAAAGGCTTTAAACCGTTGCAAAGATACGGACCCAAAGGGTACAATAGAACAAATACACAGATCTCTTGTGGAATTCTCCGAAGGCGCGGAGCAATTCGATGACACGACACTATTAAATATATGGTATAAAGGATGACAGGATGGATAAAAAAGAGATTGTTGCCAAAATAGAAAATCTGCCTATGGTTTCTGCTTTTATAGATGAGAAGCTGGAAGCAGTCGGTTGTTCAATGAAGGCTCAGATGCAGATAGATATGGCCGTCGAGGAGATTTTCGTCAATATAGCAAGTTACGCCTATGAGGGAAAAGAGGGGGCTGCCGAGATTTCTTTTGACATAACGGATGAAAAGAAGGCGGTGATAACCTTTGTGGATGGAGGAGTTCCCTACGATCCTCTTCGCAAGGATGATCCTGATGTTACGCTCTCGGCGGAAGAGAGGCAGATCGGCGGACTTGGCATATTTATGGTAAAAAAGACCATGGATGACATGAGATACGAGTATAAAGAAGGTAAGAACCGCCTGACTTTGGTAAAGAGTCTTGCGTAAATTTGCAATAAACATGCTATAATTAATTGTGTTTCACAAATACTTAGGAGGGAAAGCATATGTTAAACATCAATAAGACAGCAGCAGGAAACAATCTTACGTTTGCGTTGGAGGGAAGGCTTGACACTATGACAGCACCTGATCTTGAGAGTCAGCTTCAGGGTGGATTGTCCGGAGTAGAGCACCTTTCTTTTGATCTTTCAAAACTTGAGTATATCTCCAGTGCAGGACTTCGTGTGCTTTTGTCTGCTCAGAAGACAATGAACAAGCAGGGCGACATGGTTGTTAAGAATGCTACTGAGGAAGTTAAGGAGATCTTTGAGGTAACAGGTTTCACAGATATTCTTACAATCGAGTAAATTTCTGATTTTAGATTTTTTTACTTAAGGGGGACAGATATGGAATCAGAAAAAATGCTGATTACAAATAAGAATTTCCGCATCTATGACGCACTTGATAAGATAGACAGCTACCTGGGCGATTTAAAGCTTGAGCCTAAGGATAATCTTCATATGCGACTTTTGGCGGAGGAAACCCTTGGCATGCTTGGCGCAATGGCAGGGGATTACAGATCACTGGTCTGGTTTGAGAAAAATGACGATGTTTGCAAACTTCAGGTCGTTGCCAAGACTGAGATGGATATAGATAAGAAGAAAGAGATTCTGTCGGTTTCCAAATCAGGCAAGAATGACCTTGCGAAGGGCTTCATGGGCAAGATCGGTGATATCATCGAGAACGGTTTTCTCAACTATGAGAATATTATGAAGCTTCAACAGCAGTATGGCGGCGGATATGTTGACTATGCTGCAATGGGCGGAAGACCATCGGGCGAGAGCTTTTGCTGGAGCCTTGAGCAGTACAAGGATGCTCTTGACGAAGTGAGAGAGAGCGACGAAGCTGCCGGTGACGCCTGGGATGAGCTTGAGAAGTCCATAGTTGCACGACTGGCTGATGATGTTATAGTTGGTGTGAAAAAGGACGAGGTTGAATATACCATCGTATCAAGACTTACAGGGAAATAATGCTAGGTATTATATTGGCCAATCCCATTCAAATATAAAGATGATGATTGTTGAGCCGCTCAGCTTTGACTGAGCGGTTTTTGTATTTGACATTTTTCTCTTTTAATTGTATAGTATGGAACAGTTTTGCTATTGGTGGTTTTGCAATCTTGCGGACTGCTATAAATCTTTTTTTCATAAAATAGGCAGTGAGATTTACAGTCTATTCACTGCTGAAATTCCAAGTACTTGCATTATTGGTAGTTGTTTTGTTTTGGTGAGGTCTGCTAAGATTTTAAATTTCCATGATTGAGGCAGGTGAAAAAGAATAGGAGAGAGTAGTGTCCATATAATGGTGTAAATTACAGAATTAATATTAAAGAGCCAATGGCTCACCTTTAGGTATAATAGAATCACCACAACCCTAAATAATACCGGAGGTAGAACACAATGGCTCAACTCAATATTACTTTAAAC
>JAEEGL013228748.1_pt1 | contig 21981 bp, 22 predicted proteins | sample 9134231 | NCBI WGS metagenome assembly JAEEGL01 (sample SAMN16246548, study PRJNA631951) | gut metagenome | biome: gut microbiome; feature: rumen; material: fiber-attached | host: Bos | place: Iran: Karaj | collected 2018-10 | reverse complement strand
GTGCCGAGCATATTTGCGGTGCCGTTCCTTGCGCCGCTGTTCAGCAAGGGGGACTTCGTCTACGCTCTCGCCGACGGGCTTGTCCTGAAGCTCGCGGCGCTGGTACTCGCCTTCATCGGCACGAGAAAGCGTCAGGACGTACTGTGTGCGTGTGCGCCGGTGCTCCTCCTGATGAACGCGATAGCAGTCCGCTCGCCCGCGGTGCTGTGGCTTTTCAAGGTCACTAAGCCGAGGCTGAACATCTTGTGGTTCATCATCTCTGCGGCGGTCTGCGCGCTGACTCTGTACGCGAACCACGTCTACAGGCACCTCGAGAAGCAGTACGGCTTCCCCTACTTCAACGAGCGGATGCTTGCCCGCGAACAGACCGAGGTGAAGCGCAGCACGGGCGAAGTGACCGATACGAAGATAAAGGCGCTGGAGCGACCCGCTGTGAACGACATGGGCATACCGCTCGCACCGCGCACTGCCGATACTCCCGCCCCCGCAAAAAACGGCTATATGGACGAACTTTAAGTGTGGAGGGAACGCTCCTGCATCTTGTTCGCCCATCACCGGTCGCAGACAAATTATATTTATAACGGCAACAAGGAGACGCCCTCTATCCCAGGGCGTCTCCTCTTTTCAAACAGTCCACCGGACTGTTTGAAAATTCACCTCTTGCGGTGACTCCCTACAGTGTAGGGAAATGCCCGTAGGGCAGAGGGTCACGGACCCGGTTAGGGTCTCCCTTCATATTTGCAGGGCGCTGCCTCTGGACTCCGCCAAAGGGTCAGTCGACCCTTTGGAATCCCATTGCTTGACAAAACACCAAATATGGTGTAAAATGTTGTATATGTATGTCCGAAATCCTATTTTCAGGAGGTCATTATGGATCAGAACAACAATCAGGGACGCCGCAAGAACGTCACATCAGGCGGAAGCGGAGTCCACAAGCGCGGCGACGGTCTCGGCACGGGCCCCGTCGGCAACAAGGACTACTCAGGTAAAAATTCATCGAGCACAGGCGGTCCCAAGAGGGCTGCTGCGATAGGCGGAGGCGGCGGTCTCGCTATCCTCGCTATCATCGCAATGCTCATCTTCGGCAAGGGCGGCGGTCTCGGCTCGCTCCTCGGCGGCAGCGGTACTGCCTCCACCGATACCTCCAGCTTCGGCAATGTCTCCACAGGCGGACACTCGGCAAGCTCTGCCGTGAGCGTTGACAGCTCCGTTGCGAACGGCTCCCGCGATAAGCGCACCGTCATCAAGGGCAACGGTCAGGACAAGGTCACGATCATGGTCTATATGTGCGGTACCGACCTTGAGTCCAAGTACGGCATGGCTTCAAACGATATGCAGGAAATGGCTTCCGCTGAGTTCGGCGACAACGTCAACATCATCGTCTACACAGGCGGCTGCTCCGGTTGGAAGACCTCCGGCATCAGCAACAAGGTCAACCAGATCTACCAGATAACCAGCGCCAAGACCGTGAACGGGACCAAACAGGCCGGCAAACTCGTCACCCTCGAGTCCGACATGGGCTCCAAGGCGATGACCAACCCCGACAACCTCGCCTCGTTCATTCAGTACTGCGCTGCCAACTACCCCGCTAACCGCAACGAGCTCATCTTCTGGGATCACGGCGGCGGATCGGTCAGCGGCTACGGCTACGACGAGAAGAACAAGTCCGCGGGCTCGATGAGTCTCGACGGCATAAACAAGGCGCTCAAGAGCGGCGGCGTGACCTTCGATTTCATCGGCTTCGACGCCTGCCTCATGGCTACCGCCGAGAACGCACTCATGCTCAACAGCTACGCCGACTACCTCATCGCCTCCGAGGAGACCGAGCCCGGTATCGGCTGGTACTACACCAACTGGCTCACAAAGCTCGGTAGCGACACCTCGATGTCCACGCTCGACATTGGCAAGCTCATCGCCGACGACTTCGTTGACGAGTGCGCACGCAAGTGCAAGGGTCAGAAGACCACACTCTCCCTCATCGACCTCGCTGAGTTCTCGAACACAGTCCCCGCAAACATCACCAGCTTCTCCAAGTCTGTTTCGAGCAAGATAAGCGCGAGCGACTACCAGTCCGTCTCAGACGCAAGATACCGCACCCGCGAGTTCGCTGAGAGCTCCAAGATAGATCAGGTCGACCTCGTTGACCTCGCCCTCAATATGGGCACTGAGGAGGGCGTGCAGCTCAGCAAGGCTATCCAGGGCGCTGTCAAGTACAACCGCACCTCCACCAACATGACCAACGCTTACGGCGTTTCGATCTACTTCCCCTACAAGCGCACATCATACGTTGACCCCGCCTGCAGCACCTACAGCGCTATCGGCATGGATTCCGAGTATTCGCGCTGCATAAAGCAGTTCGCCAGCCTCGAGACCAGCGGTCAGATAGCTGCCGGCGGTACTGCGTCGCCCCTCGGCTCGCTCTTCGGCGGAAGCTCCTCGGGCGTATCGGGCGGCTCTGATATCATCGGCTCGCTGCTCTCCTCCTTCCTCGGAGGCGGCGGCGACAGGAGCATCGACGGTCTCGACAGGGACAACATCTCCTTCATGGACGAGGGCGACGTTGATGAGGCAGCGGAGTACATCTCCCTCAACCACCTCGACGTCTCGAACCTCGTGTGGGAGCAGTCCGACGGCGAGTACAAGCTCACAATGCCGGAATCCCAGTGGGCTATGATACACGACGTTGCGCTGAATATGTTCTACTTCGACGGTGATGGCTACATCGACCTCGGTATGGACTACGTCTTCAAGAGCTTCGACGGCAAGACCCTCGTGGCTGACACAGACCGCAACTGGCTCGCGATAAACGGTCAGAACGTAGCGTTCTACTACCTCGGCAAGACCAATGATACGATAACGGGCTATGTTCCGGCGTTCCTCAACGGCGAGAGAGTGAACCTCATGCTGGTGTTCGACGACGAGAACCCCAGCGGCTACATCGCAGGCGCCACCACCGACTACATCGGCGGCGAGACCGACACCGTCGCCAAGGCTTACACAGAGCTCCAGACCGGCGACCAGCTCGAATTCATCTGCGACTACTACACCACCGACATGAAGTATCAGGACTCCTACCTCCTCGGCGACCCTGTGAGCGTCACCGACAACATGACGATAAGCAACGTCGATGTCGGCTCGGGCGAAGTAAGACTGATGTACTGCCTGACCGATATGTACGGGCAGGACTACTGGACTGAGGCTATCATCAAGTAACGATACAGAACGGGCGGCAGCTGCTGCCCGTTCTTTGTCTGAAATAATGAAAAATCTGCAAAAAACCGAAAATTTTGCTTGACAAATGCTCTGGTTTGTGGTAGAATAGTTTTGCCGCTTGTAAACGGGCTCTCCAAGATGTGTTCCCACACGCCCGTCGCAGCGAGTTTATTGAAAAGGCAGGTGCCACAATATGTACGCAGTAATTGAGACCGGCGGAAAGCAGTATCAGGTAAACGAGGGCGATGTTATCTACATCGAGAAGCTCGCTGCCGAGGCTGACGAGACAGTTACCTTTGACAAGGTCGTAGCTCTCGGCGCTGACGATGGTATCAAGGTAGGCGCTCCCTACGTTGACGGTGCAGCAGTTGAAGCTAAGGTAATTAAGAACGGCAAGGCTAAGAAGATCACTGTTTTCACCTACAAGCCCAAGAAGGGTGAGAAGAAGAAGCAGGGTCACAGACAGCCTTACACACAGGTCGAGATCAAGTCCATCAAGGCATGATCAAAGCACGATTCTTCCAGTCGGGCGGCTTTCTCACAGGCTTTGAGGTGAGCGGTCACGCAGGTTTTGCCGAAAGCGGAAAGGACATAGTCTGTGCAGCGGTTTCCTCCGCAGTGCAGCTCACTGTCAATCTCCTCGACGAGCTCGGCTTCGCGCCGGACGTAAACGTCGGAGACAATGTTATCCGCTGTATCTTCCAGGGAGAGGATATCCCTTCCCGCATGGCAGAACAGCTCAGGCTCCACTTCGGATCCATACTTGAAGAATTCCCCGGCACTATCAAAATCACTATTTCGGAGGTGTAAGTATGTTAAAGATCAGTATTCAGTTCTTCGCCCACAAGAAGGGTGTTGGTTCCACAAAGAACGGACGTGATTCCGAGGCTAAGAGACTCGGCGTCAAGAGAGCGGACGGTCAGTTCGTTGAGGCTGGCAATATCCTCGTTCGTCAGAGAGGTACTCATATCCACCCCGGTGAGGGCGTAGGCATCGGTTCTGATGATACATTATTCGCTACAGTCAGCGGAAGAGTAAAGTTTGAGCGCTACGGAAAGGACCGCAAGAAAGTTTCCGTTTACGCTGAGCAGTGATCACGGCTTAACGTGAAGATCAGGGGCGGTCGCACAGAACGGTGCGGCGCCCCTGTTTTATGCTAAGGCACCCACGCACGGACAGGAGGTCAGTCCATGTTTGTAGATCAGGCGAGAATCAAGATCAAGGCGGGAGACGGCGGCGACGGCGCTGTATCGTTCCACCGCGAAAAATACGTTGCCGCAGGCGGCCCAGACGGCGGCGACGGCGGCAGAGGCGGAGATATCGTATTTCAGGTAGACGACAGCTTCTCCACCCTCATAGATTTCAGATATAAGAGAAAATACGTCGCAGAGCGCGGACAGAATGGCTCCTCGCGCAACTGCACCGGCAAGAGCGCTCCCCCGCTCGTGGTCAAGGTGCCACGCGGAACTATCGTCCGCGATGCTAAGTCCGGACGTATCATGGCGGATATGTCCTCCGACGAGCCCAAGGTGCTCGCAAGAGGAGGAAACGGCGGCAAGGGAAACGTCCATTTTGCGACATCCACCCGCCAGATACCCAAGTTCGCGAAGCCCGGCTACCCCGGCGAGGAATTCGAGGTAACGCTCGAGCTCAAGCTCCTTGCGGACGTCGGACTCGTCGGCTACCCCAATGTGGGAAAATCCACCCTCATATCGGTGGTCAGCGCGGCTAAGCCGAAGATAGCCAACTACCACTTCACCACTCTCACCCCCGTGCTGGGAGTTGTCAGGGTCGGCGAGGAGAAGTCCTTCGTCATGGCTGATATCCCGGGACTTATCGAGGGCGCAGGCGACGGCGTCGGACTGGGACACGAGTTCCTCCGCCACGTCGAGAGGTGCAGGCTCATCGTCCATGTGGTCGATGTTTCCGGCGTCGAGGGACGCGACCCCGAGGAGGATTTCACGATAATCAATCAGGAGCTCGCCAAGTTCAACGAGGAGCTCGCGAAGCGTCCGCAGATAGTCGCCGCGAACAAATCCGACATGGCGACCAACGAACAGGTGGAGAGGTTCCGCGCGTTCAGCGAGGAGAAGGGCATACCGTTCTTCACTATCTCTGCTGCGACGACTCAGGGCACCGCGGAGCTGATGAACAAGATCTCGGAGGTGCTCGACACCCTCCCGCCGATACGCGAGTACGAGGCAGAGCCGATACCGCAGGAGGAGCTCGACGATATGCTCGGCGTGGGCAAGAAGTTCGAGGTGCGCGTCGAGGACGGCGTTTACTACGTCGAAGCGCCGTGGATACAGCACATCATGCGCACAGTTGACCCCGACGATTACTCCTCACTCCAGTACTTCCAGCGCGTGCTGATAAACTGCGGCATAATCGCGAAGCTCGAGGAAATGGGCGTCCAGGAGGGCGACACAGTCGATATCGAGGGCTTCGAGTTCGACTTTGTGAACTGATATGGGCAGAGAGTTTTTATCGGAGCGCGAGGCGAACACCTACAGTCCCCTGTCGCTCGCATTTCTCGGGGACAGCGTGTACGACACCCTTGTGCGGGAGCACCTGCTGAAGCAGGCTAATATGCCCGTCGCGAAGCTGCACTCGGCGAAGATACAGCTCGTGTGTGCGGAGTACCAGTCGGCGGCATACGATATCCTGTCGGAGCGGCTCACGGAACATGAGCTCGCGGTGCTGAAGCGCGGACGCAATGCCACCGGCAACACCGTCCCCAAGCACGCAGACGCCGCGCAGTACAGGCGTGCGACCGCAGTGGAGAGCCTGTTCGGGTACCTGTTCCTCACAGGGCAGGACGAGCGTATCTGCGAGCTGTTTGAGATAATGATGTCTGCGGGAGCGGACTAAAAGAAATGGGGCGCGGAGCCCGCGCTGGCGGACACGTCGCCGCTCGCACGCATGAGTGATATCGTCGGGACGCCGCGGGCGGAGTCCCCTACATACAGATCTAAAATAAACAGATTGGAGTGTTAATCAATGTCAGGACATTCAAAATGGAACAATATCAAGCGCAAGAAGGAAGCGACCGATGCTGTAAAGGGCAAGATCTTCACCAAGATCGGCCGCGAGATCACCGTCGTTGTCAAGGAGGGCGGTCCCGACCCCAACAACAACGCCAAGCTCCGTGACCTCATCGCCAAGGCTAAAGCCAACAACGTCCCCAACGACAACATCGAGCGCGTCATCAAGAAGGCTGCCGGCGGCGAGGACAAGAACAACTACGAGAACATGGTCTATGAGGGCTACGGTCCGAACGGCGTGGCTGTCATCGTCGAGTGCCTCACCGACAACAAGAACCGAACCGCTGGCGACGTCCGCCACTACTTCGACAAGTTCGGCGGAAACCTCGGTACTACGGGCTGTGTATCCTTCATGTTCAGCACCAAGGGTATCGTTATCCTTGAGAACACCGGTCTCGATGAGGACAAGGTCATGGAGGACGTATTCGAGTGCGGCGGCGACGATTTCGACGTAAGCGAGGAGAGCATAGAGATCGAGTGCGCTCCCGAGAACGTCCACGCGCTCCGCGAGGGTCTTGCTGCAAAGGGCTACAACGTACTCTCCGCAGAGACCGAGCGTATCCCCTCCACCTACACTACCCTCACCGATGAGGAGCACATCAAGAAGATGAACCTCCTCCTTGAGCACCTTGAGGACAACGACGACGTGCAGAACGTCTACCACAACTGGGAAATGCCCGAGGAAGAATAATGAGCGTGACGATCAAAAAGGTCATGAACGAGAACGAGCTTCGCGATATTGCGGAGCTCGCTTCAATAATATGGCATGAATGCTTCGTCGGCATCATCACCGCGGAGCAGATAGACTATATGGTGGAGCGGTTCCAGTCCTTCCCTGCCATGAAGGCACAGACCGCGGAGCAGGGCTACAGCTACTTCTCGGTGCGCGACGGCGCGGATCTGTGCGGGTACTTCGCGGTAAAGCCCGAGGAAGACGACCGCTTCTTCCTGAGCAAGCTCTACCTCCGCACCGACAAGCGCGGACACGGCATCGCACGGACAATGCTGGACAGAGTCTTCGCGGAAGCGCGAAATGCCGGCAAGAAGTCGGTGTACCTCACGGTCAACAAGCACAATGACCATGCGATAGACGTCTACAAAAAGGTGGGCTTCACGGTCGCGGATACTGCTGTCACCGACATCGGCGGCGGCTTTGTCATGGACGACTATATCATGTCGTACAAACTGTAAATATCTGTCCGCCTCTCTGCATATAATATACGGACAACTTTTCGGGAGAGAAAAAATGAGCTACACAGAATTATTCCTGCTTTCGGTCGGACTTGCAATGGACGCATTTTCCGTCGCGCTCTGCAAGGGACTGAGCATGAAAAGGATAAACTACCTCGGCGGAACAGTCATGGCGCTGTTTTTCGGCGTATTTCAGGCTGGAATGCCGCTGCTTGGGTACTTCCTCGGAAGCCGCTTCGAGAGCTTCATCTCGACGTTCAGCCACTGGATAGCTTTCATGCTGCTCGGCTTCATCGGCGGGAAAATGATCTGGGAAGCCGTCCGCGGCAGCGACGAGGACACCGGCACCTCCGAGTACCGCCTCGACCTGAAGGAGCTCACCATACTCTCCATCGCGACGAGTATCGACGCCCTCGCAGTGGGTATCGTCTTCGCGGCACAGAAGACCAACCTCGCGGTATCGGTCACGATGATCGGAGCCGTGACGTTCGTGCTGTCGTTCATCGCCGTGATAATCGGGAGCAAGTTCGGCAGTATCTTCGGCAATAAGGCAGAGATAGCCGGCGGAAGCATACTTATCCTCATCGGCACAAAGCTCCTCCTCGAGGGACTGGGCGTCCTGTAAGCGTGACGTTTATATGGCAGTATCATGAGTATCCACTGGGTGAAAACCTTTCTGAGGAAAGGTTCTTCCTCCAGACCCCCTTTCCAAAGACTTTCAATATTAAATTTCCCCTCAGGGGTATACCACTTCAAGAAAGCTGAGTTTTGCAAGTTTTTCTTGTGGCATACCCCTGAGGGGAAATTTGGTACCGAAAGTTTTAGGGAGGGAGTTTGAGGGAGGACCCTTTTTCAAAAGGATCTCCCTCAATGGGTGTGCGTAATACCACTGTATAAACATCACGCTTACGGGGCATTTTTATGCGATAATGGTTGACTTTTGTTTGAAAATGTGATAAAATATCACTATAATGTAATCTCAGATCGGAGGTTTTCTCAATGAAAAAAAATGATATCCCATATATCTGGACCGACAAGAAAAGAACACTCTTTGGTCTGCCGATCTCTTTCACGAGATATTTCCTCACGGAGACCAAGTTCGTCACACGTAAGGGCTTCCTGAGCATAGACGAGGACGAGCTCGACCTCTACAAGATAACTGATAAAAAGGTGCGCTACCCGTTCTTCCAGCGCCTTTTCCGCTGCGGCACTATCATCATCTACAGCCGCGATACAGATACCCCCTCCAAGGAGGTCCACTGCATAAAGAACGTCCGCAAGGTCTCCGACCTCATCGACAAGCACCTCAATATCATGCGCGATAAGTACGGCATAAGAGGACGCGACCTCATGGGTATCCATAACGGTACTCCCGATGACCTCTACGACCCGACATACGACAGCACTGATTTCTGAGACGGGGTGATCGTATGCTTCCTTTCATCACTGAAAAGCAGTCGTGCTGGGAGCGGCTGAAAGCCGAGAAGCGCCCTATCTTCATCTACGGCATGGGCGACGGTGCGCTCAAGATAATGCAGGTCTTCAAGAACCGCGGGATATCCGTTGCGGGCATATTCGCGAGCGATGACTTCGTCCGCGGACATTCCTTCGAGGGCTTCCACGTTCACAGGCTCGCAGACATCGAAGAGGCTGTGGAGGATTTCGTCGTGGTACTGGCATTCGCTGCCGGCTATCAGGAGATAGTGGACAAGATACACAGCATCGCCTCGCGGCATACGCTCTATGTCCCGGACGTCCCCGTAGTGGGCGGAGGTCTGTTCACATATGAGTACTGCACAGAGAACGCCGATAAGATACAGGCGGTCTACGACAGCCTCGCGGACGACTACTCCCGCAAGGTCTATGCGAACATCATAAACTTCAAGATAAGCGGTAAGATAGAGTACCTCTCCGCCGTCACATCGACCCGCGCGGAGATCTACAAGCGCATAATCAAGCCCAACCTCAACGAGGTCTTCGTCGATCTCGGCGCTTACAACGGCGACACGATCAAGGAGCTCATGGAGTTCACGCACGGGCTCTACTCCTCTATATACGCCCTCGAGCCGGACAGGAAGAACTTCAAGAAGCTCGCGAAGTTCGTTGACGGCATGAACCGCGTCTATGCTTACAACGCCGCAGCGTGGTGCGTTGACGGTGAGCTGCCCTTCGCTGCGAAGGCAGGCAGACAGTCCGCGATAACCGCAGCCTCCGAGAACATGGTCGCAGCACGCACAGTCGATTCTATCCTCGACCGCAAGCCCGCATCCATCATCAAAATGGACGTCGAGGGCTTCGAGCGTGAGGCGATATGGGGCGCTGCACAGACGATCGCGCACTTCTCCCCCAAGCTCATGGTCTCGCTCTACCACCGCAACGAGGACATCTTCGAGCTTCCGCTGCTCATAAAGACCCTCAACCCCAACTATAAGCTGTACATACGTCATCAGCTCTACATACCCGCGTGGGAGACAAACCTCTACGCGGTGCCGTGAATAAAACAAATCCCCCGGAACGTACCGAACGTCCCGAGGGATATTTTTTTATACTAACCCCTGTTTTACAAGCAGCTGTCGCATGAGTGCGAGGTCGAGGACAGTTATGTCATCGGAGCCGTCGAGGTCGCCCACCGACCAGTCTGCGAGTGAGTTCATGTTGAGGATAAAGCCCTGCATAGCAACGACATCAGCGACATTGAAAGTGCCGTCCGCATTGACGTCGCCCTCGACCGGCTCAGGCGGTCCGGAGGTTATCTCAGCCATGCTCGGCTCAACGCCTCCCCACCAGTCCCACGGATTGCCCTGACGGTACTTATTCGCCGCCTCGGCGTTCGTCCATGTGAACTGATTGTCGTAGAGGTGCCCCTCCTCGTAGTACCACGCCGCGAGCGCGATTATCTCGTCGGGATAGTCCTTGTAGTAGCCCTCGTTCTCGGGGGTGTAGGTCACCCAGCCGGTGTTGTGACCCTTTAGCGCGCCGCGCACGACCTGATAGCCGGTGAGACCATCGTTGTTTATCGCGATCTCAACGAAGTGCAGTATCTTGCGGATACCCATGTGATTGGAGATGATAGCGTCGTAGAAATTCTCCTTGGTGAGGTCGTACTGGTACATCTCAGGGACGTTGTCCTCGGGCATATAGTCGTGCCCCGCGTTCGCAAAGGCAGTAACAGCAGTCTGGAGCGTACCGTAGGCGTGGGCAGAGCTCTCCGCAAAGCCCTGAGAATAGGCAGTTTCGAGGTCTGCACCGAACTGACCGCTGCCGAGGGTGGATTCACGCGTACCGATACCGAGAAACAGCGCATAGACCTTCTCGCGGTCCGGCTGACCGAGACGCACCTTGAGCAGATCCCAGTGCTCGTCGATCTCCTTGTAGAGCGCGTACTTGACCTCCTGTGTGGTCATCTCGTGGTTTATAGCCCTTATCTCCTCGATCGAGGCATTCGCGGGGGTATTGCGGTCGCCGTAGTTGAAGGGATTTCCCACGCCCTCAGTCTGAACGTCGCGGCTGGGGTCGTGAGCGATAGAATCTGACGCACCGGCAGAGATAGCAGAGACCTGTCCGGCGATTAGAACAGCGGAGGTCAGAAGTCCGCAGATTATACGAGTGATCTTCATACGCCACCTCAGAAATTAGAGCCGTTCCAGCCCCAGTTCTCGACCTCAGAGTACTTGACGTAAACGCGGTCAGAGGAGATACCGAGCTGGTCGGTCATGATACCGGTGATGTGACTTGTGAGAGTGGATAGTGCGTTGTGCGAGGCGCCGCCGTAAATGCTGACCTCGACCATCGCAGCGGCTTCGTTCGTACCCTTGAACCAGAGAGCGTACTCGGGCTCAATGCCGACCATGAGCCAGCTTTCGGACTTTCCGGGGATAGCCGTGATCGCAAGTCCGAGCTGGGACTTGATAGCCTCAGCCTTGTCCTGAGAGACGGCAGCGTTGGTCTTTACGTTGATGAATGGCATATGAATTCCTCCTTATTCGTTATTCAAGTCCCGCAACGAGCGCCTTGAAAGCGTCGCCGCGCTCCTCAAAATTCTTGAAAATACCGTAGCTCGCAGCCGCCGGCGACATAACACAGCTCATTCCCGCGGGAGTTATCTCCGCCGCGAGTCTGACAGCGTCGGCAAGGTGCGGAACGTAGTGGACACGCTCCGGACGGCTGAAATCAGGCGTTTGCGTCATGTCGAACACGCGCTTTCCGGACGTCTCCATGCAGATGACGGACACATCAGAGCCACTCAGGAACTCGACGAGCGGGCGATAATCAATACCCCTGTCCATACCGCCGACGATAATCGTCGCAGGATCAGGAACGCTCTTCAGTGCCTCGATCGCGGTCGCGCAGGCAGTCGAGATTGAGTCGTCGTACCAGCGGATATTCCGCGAAATACCGACAAATTCGAGCCTGTGCGCGAGCGGGTCGAAGCTGCACAGTGCCTCAGTGAACTGCGCTTCGCTGACGTAACTGCGGCAGACGTCCCACGCCACCGCGATGTTATAGTGGTTGTGCACGCCGAGCAGCTTCAAGCGGTCGGTCGGGATAGCGTACTCTCCCCCGTTGCTGTCACGGACAACGCCGCCAGTCACAAAGACGTCAGCGCGCTCGTCGCTGCCGGAGACCGTCCTGATCTCGGAAGCAATATTGTCCGGTTTAATCTCAGAATTGCACCATAGAACGTCGCCAGCGCGCTGGTGCAGGTAGATATTTTTCTTCGCCGCGTAGTACTTTTCCATAGTTCCGTAGTGGTCGAGGTGTTCCTCGTAGAGGTTCAGAAAGACCGCTTTCGACGGTGAAACGCTCATGTATTCGAGCTGGTGGCACGAGAGCTCACATACAACTATTGTGTCATCGTTCATGCTGTCAGCTATGTCGAATACCGGGATACCGATGTTACCCGCGATACGGCAGTCCAGACCGGTCTTGCCAAGAATGTGATAGATCAACGAAGTTGTGGTGCTTTTTCCCTTAGTACCCGTGATACCGATTATCTGCTCTCGGAACACAGCGAAGAATATCTGCGTCTCACAGGTGATGTCACATTTGTGCTGCTCAGGCGGAACTTCGAGCACTATCCCCGGGCTTTTGAACACGATGTCGAACTCATCGAGCTGCTTCTGATAGTCAGCCCCGCAGATGAGCTCAACGCTGTCCGGAAGCTCGTTCTTCGCGCGGTCAACGTGATTGAGGTCAGCTACAGCTATACACGAAGGTGAGCAATATTGTGCTAATTTAGTATAAGTAGACCTACCCTCCCTGCCGAATCCGAGTATGCAGACTGACTTCCCGGCAGTATATTGGTTTAAATATTCAGCGAATTTGTTCAAAGAAGTCGCTCCATTTCGTTTGTTAATATATCTTTAAACTCATCCGGCAGGAGGTTCTCCTCATCGAACGAGCCACAGAGCACCGCATTGCGCTCATCAAGCCCACTTTCCGAAAAATAGCCATTTTTCTTGTACTGAGCAAACAGATATGGCAGCTCCGCCCCTATCCTTTCACGCTCCCGGATAGCCAGCGAAACCGCGAGGTTCACCTCGGCCACGCTGCCCACGCACTCAAACGGCTTGTGCTCGGAATGACCGATAAGCTCCGTAAAATAGGTCTCCATGCCCTCATCGGACAGCATATCCCGCCTGAATATTCCCGTCAGCTCGGCGTCCGTGAGGAACGGTGAGAGTATCAGCGCCACGAACAGGCACTTCGGGCACTCACCGCACCAGATGTCCGGCGAGACCTTGCTTCCGAGGTTGCAGCTGCGGAAGACCGGCAGGTACTTACGGTGCGCGACGAACATCTTCGCGATCTGGAACTCCGCGAGCGGGCGCAGGAAGCTGAAATAGTACACGCCCGTGCGAAGGTGATCGGCTTCATATCGGTGAAAATCGCTCTCGAACTCGAAGCTCTTCGAGTACTGATGATTGACCTGCATACCCGCGACGGTGCTCTCGTTCGCGCTCGACTCATTGGACAGCACGATGTACTTAAGACCGTGCAGATACGCCGTGATTTCGGCGGAAAACGCCACTATCGCCGAGAACGGCGTGTGACCGTTGAGGTAACCCGCACTGTTCAGCTCGAGCAGCGTGCGATCGAATTTTCGCTGTGCAGTGATGAGCGCGTCCTCCGGCAGACCCGCAGTTTCTACGGTCGCCGAAATAGAGCAGCGCTTGTTTATGGCGTAACACCGGCATTTCATGCCCGCGCGGGTGAGCGTTTCGAGCGTCAGCGCGGAGTCCTTGCCGCCGCCTATCGGGACAAGGCAGCCGCTCAGCTCAGGTCTCACTGCTGGCTCGGTGCATTCAAACCCGCCCTCGGGCACTATCTCCACAAAGTCCGAAAAATCGGAATTTATACCGTTGACATAGAAGAACTCGCCCAGTCCCATGAACCATAGCTTCCGCCACCATTCGATCTGCTCAGCGCTGAGCTCGCCGCACTCCACACGAACCGTCGGGGAACAGGTCGCCTTCCAGTAGCTGACTGCCTCCGCCATGCCGAGCGAGAACACGAGCCGCTCGAAGGCCAGGTCGCCGGCGACGCTCACGCCCTCCGGCTTCGGGAAGCTCCACGCGGGGTGGAAGTCCTTCAGGCCCTCTATCGAGAAGTGCCAGCTGACATCGATCCGGTCGGGCTGTTCATCTATCGTATATGACTTGTACGCGAAGACCGGAGCCTCCGCGCGGAATCTCTCATATTTTTCCATTGAGCCGCTCATTCCACCTTGCTCCCTGTTATGCTGCGGCAGTGCTCCTTGAGCAGCCGGAAGGTCTCGTCGGAGAGGTCATGCTCGACCTTGCAGGCGTCCTCAGCGGCAGTGTCACGGTTGACGCCGAGGTAGATAAAGAAATCGGTGAGTGTCGTGTGGCGGTCATAGGTGCGCACAGCGACCTCCTTGCCCTCCGGAGTGAGGGTGATGTGGTTATCGCCGTCAACGAGGACGAGCCCGTCCTCCTTCATCTTCTTCAGGACTATCGAAACGGTAGGGCGCGAGTAGCCGAGGTACGAGCAAATATCTATCGCGTGAACGTCAGGCTGCTTCTGCGAGAGGATCAGTATGGTCTCGAGGTAGTTTTCAACTGCTTCTGTAATAGCCATATTTGTTCTCCTTTTTTGTTATGGTTTACTAATTATTATAGCACAGATTCTTCTGAAATGCAACAACTGCGGGAAGTTTTTTCGCACGTCTCAGTCCGTGATCTCATAGCCGGCATACTCAGCGAAAACAGCATAGATCTCCGGGAAGTTCGCGCGGGTACGGACGGGCTTCATGCTGTTGTCGGTGAAGCAGTGGGAGGACGTCCCCTCCGCGCAGATCTCCCCCGTAGCACGGTCGCGGACGATGTACGAGAGCTCCAGCGTCGTGCCGTTGAACTTGGTTATCAGCGGATACACCGCGAACGTATCCCCGAAGCGGAGCGGACGCTTATACCTGCATGACACCGACAGAACCGGCATCATCAGTCCCTTCGCCTCTATCTCCGGGAACGGCATTCCCGCCTGCTCAAGGAAGTCCACGCGGGTCTCCTCGAATATCCTTATGTAGTTTGAATGGTGCATTATGCTCATCTTGTCGGTCTCATAGAAGTACACGCTGCGCTGGTATGGTCTTATATTTTCCATCTGTGGCATTCCTTTCACTTTTTCTAAGCCTATTATACCACACTCTCCCGCAGAATTTCAACACATTTATCAAAAAAGACCGCAGAGCATCCTGCGGTCTTTGATCGGGAGAGTGTCTCCCCTGCTTATTCGTAAAGGATATCGAGATCGACGTCGCCGTAGATACCGCTGATATTTCCCACGCTGCTGAGCTGCCACATCTTGTAGCTGCCGGTGTAGGAGGTCTGGTCGGTATAGTGCGCGAGCCATACGGGACGGTCGTTCCTGTTCGTCCAGAAGTTCTCGAGGAAGTTCTTGCTGCTGTACAGCATGGACGAATACCCGTACCCCTGCATCTCGTCGTAAAAGACGTCGAACATCTCGTTCAGGTCGTGGATATTCATGCCGTAACTCTGGAAATTTCCGAATTCCTCCCAGTCGAAAGCCACCGGCAGGTCGAGCCGGAAGCCGTCGAGCTGCTCCGCGACCCACTTAGCGTGCTCCTTCACACCCTCCACGGAATAGTCTGCGCTGTAATAGTACACGCCCACGTCGAGACCGGCTGCGCGTGCGTTCTCGATATTCGTGCGGAAGTAGGGGTCAACAGTCGGGGTGCTGTAGTAGTACCCGAGACGCACCATGACGAAGCTGCACCCTGCGTCGCGGACGGCGTTGAAGTCGATGTCGCCCTGCCACTGCGAAACGTCGATACCGAAGCGTCTGCCCTCCCCGGCGTGATCGCTCAGGAACTGCGAGAAATCGTAGCGCGGACCGTCGTTGCTGTACGGCGTTATCGAGCTCACAACGTTTATCGTGAGGTCCCATGTCTGCGAATTGCCCGAGCTGTCTGTCACGGTCGCGGTGATAGGGTAGATGCCGACTGCATCCGGGTCAACGCTGCCCGTGTAGGTCAGCGAGACATTGCGGTCGTAGTTGTCGGCGAAGCCAACGTAATCGTTGAGGTCGAAAGCCTTCCCGACGAGGTGCTCCGGCGACCAGCCCGCATTGAGTATCACGGGCGCCTGAGCATCAACGACGGTGTAGCCTATCTTCGTCTCGAACTCCGCCCCGCCGGAGGAGCACTTCACGGTCAGCTCCTTATCGCCGGGCTCGGAGGTATCAACAGCCTCATCGCCGTTGAGGATATCAGCGTTCTCGGCGCTCACCATATCCGCTACCTTTATATCCGTGTATACCTCGAGAGTCGTCGAGCCTGTTACGGTTAGCTCCGGCGGAGGTACTTCCTCAGCGGGAGCAGTTGTAGTCTCAGGTGCGGATGTAGTCACCGGCGCGGTCACAGTTGTCTGCACAGCAGAAGTCTCCACGGCAGCAGACGTAGTCTCCGCGGGCGGCTCATTCACCGTACCCACGGTCTCACCGCAGGAGGTCAGCGTGAGCGCACCGGCAATTAAAATTGGGAAATATTTCTTCATACATTCTCCTCTGTCCCGAGAAATGCGCGTATCTCGTCAAGTCTTGCGTTGGCAGCGGCTCTGCCTATGCGGTAGACCTCGCGCAGCACATCGGGGTCGTGTTCGATATGTCCCACGGGGAGCGGCTGATCCGGCGCAATAACGAGTGCCCTGCCGTCTGCCTCCGCGGCACTGACGTATCTGAGCTCCTCGTTGTACATTTTCGGGCGGTTTTTGAAAGCTCTCACGAAGTCGGGATACTTCCTGAAAGCCGCCGCAACGAGGTGGCGGGACTTCGTGGGCTTCTTGACGAATCCGCGGGGCTGAGTGAGGATAACGACGTTCCGCTCATAGCCAACCGACTCCATGAAGCGGAGCGGTATCGAGTCCGCGATGCCGCCGTCGAGGAGCTTTTTCCCGCCTGCCTCGACTATCCTTGAAGCGAGCGGCATAGACGCCGACGCACGCAGCCACTCGATCTCACCGGGCGAAGCTGTCTTGAACCGGTGGTAGACTGCTTTCCCCGTCTCGACGTCCGTGCAGACAGCGTAGAACTCCATGGGGTCGTTCGCGAAGGTCTCGCCGTCGAATGGGTCGAGGGAGTCCGGTATCTGCCTGTAGATGAAATCCGCACCGAAGAGGTCGCCGGTGGTCAACCAAGACTTCAGGCTGCAATATCTCTTGTCGCGTGCAAACCGCGTGTTATAGCGGATAACGCGCCCCGGCTGCTTGGATTTGTAGTTGCAGCCGAAGCCAGCTCCGGCTGAAACGCCCACAGCGCCGTCAAAGTCTATGCCGTTTTCCATGAGGACGTCAGTGACGCCGGCGGTGAACATACCGCGCATAGCGCCGCCCTCGAGAACAAGTCCGTACTTCATATTATTGCTCCCTATATCTAAAATAAAAATGCCGGGTCATAAAAAATCGCGTCCCACGAAAATGGAACGCGAAAACGTCCGCGGGTGATCCCGCTGGTGGACCTGAAGGGGTTCGAACCCTCGACCTCTGCGTTGCGAACGCAGCGCTCTCCCAACTGAGCTACAAGCCCATAGTGAAGCTGAACGTATCAGCCTTTGAATAAAATGCAAGTGCGGATCAGACCGCAGCACAAATCATGCGCAGCAATCAAACTACCGTATGCGATGTACAAGTAAGGTCGTTGATAAGAGTGAGCGAGGCACGAGCGACAGCGTATCCTCGGTCAAGCTGGCTAAATACGTGGCGTTGACTACCGTTCCACACGAAGCAGAACGCGATACCGCCCGCGGGGGCGTCCCCGCTGGTGCCGGTGACCGGGGTCGAACCGGTACGGTATCTCTACCATCGGATTTTGAGTCCGACACGTCTGCCAATTCCATCACACCGGCGTCTTCCAGCAGTAAATATTATACCACAAATGCATTATACTTGTCAACAGTTTTTTCAATTGAAGATTATTTTTCACATAAAAAGAGCAAGAGCCCTGCCTCCTACCCAACAGAGACAAGGCTGCTGATCTGCCCTCTTACATGGAATGGATAGCTAAAGGAATTGTTCGACCTGTGCTATCCGCCAGGTTAAAATTCAGGCAAGAGAAAGCCTCCGCGTTCCGAATGTGCAGAAAAGGAAGCGGGCTGCACTCTTGTCTCCCCGAGTATATTTTAACCTATATCCACTAAGAAAACAACTCATAATTTGTAGCATTAGTGTAAAATATGAATGAATTTTGAATAACAAACAGATACATATTCTGCACCTTTTATGCATTATAAGTATTGACGAGGCAGTCAAGGGGACCTATAATAGTAGTTAGAGAGTTGTAACGCTGCCGGCTGAGGTCATGAGTGTGAGGAATAATATCCCCACGCAGACCGCAGCTCCGGCGCGTCCGGGGAGCTTTCGGAGCCACCCCGCAGGGAATCACATGGAGGGAAACGGGAATGCACAGGAAGGAAAGAAAGATATTCGGCGTCATCGCGGCGAGCGCAGCGGATATCGAACAGCGCGAGATACTGAGCGGCGCGATTGGTCAGGCTCAGAAAATGGACATCGACATCGCCGTCATATCGAACATCTACAACCCCACGGAGTCCACGGAGGTGCTCCGGACCGAGAACGAGATCTACGACCTTATCCTCTCGGACGAGTTCGACGGCTTTATACTCATATCCGAAGCGATAATCAATCCCGACGCACAGCCGAAGGTCATCGAAGCCCTCGAGCACCGCGCGGGAGCTCCCGTCCTCGTCGTCGGGACACCCACCCCGGGTCTTATGATGCCGGACTTCCACTTCATCAACACCAGCGACGAGAACGACATCGAGGACATCACCGACCACCTCATCGACGTCCACGGCTTCGAGGATATCCATATCCTCACCGGACAGGTCTTCATCGAAGCATCCCACAAGAGAGTCGCCGGCTACCGCCGCTCCCTCGAGAAGCACGGCATACAGTTCGGCAAGCAGAAGGTATTTTTCGGCGATTTCTGGCTTAATTCCGGACGTGACCAGGCGCGGAAGTACATCACCGGCGAGCTCCCGTATCCGCAGGCGCTCATCTGCTGCAACGACTACATGGCATACGGCCTCCTCGACGAATTCATGGAGAACGACATCGACATCAGCGAAAAAATGGCTGTGATAGGCTATGAATATATCCGCGAGCGCAGGAACCACAGTCCCCTGCTCACCACCTACCAGCGCAACCGCCGCGATATAGGTGCGGAAGCCGTCAGAATGCTCGACGAGCGCCTCGTGACCGGTCGCTTCGGCAGCTTCGACCCTCCCCGCGGCAGGCTCATTCACGGGGACACCTGCGGCTGCGGCGCAAAGCGTGAGGACATCAAGCGTGAGCTGCTCGACGTCCGCACCAAGGCGACCTACGACTTCCTGAACCTGTTCAGCCAGCTCGAGCACAGGCTCACGGAATGCCGGAATATCGACGAATTCGTCCAGCGCTGCTGGGAGTACCAGTTCATGATACGAAACGTCAGCAAGCTGCATATGTGCCTCTACGAGAACTGGTTCGACGACAGCGAGAACACCGGCAACCTCATCAGCTACAACCTCCTCACCTACGAGAAGCCGCTCATCTTCCCGGCGAACGAGATCTCCGTGACCTTCTCCGGCAGCGCCGCACCGTACTACTTCTGCCCGCTGTTCTTCGGGAACCGCTCGCTGGGGTATGTAGTGCTGAGCTTCAACGAGCCCGATACCTTCGACCACATCTTCCGCAACTGGCTGAAATCCATCTCCAACGGACTGGAATTCCTCCGCATGAAGAACGATATCCGCTACCTCACCCAGTGCCAGAGCATAGCCGAGCACCGCGACACACTGACCGGTATGCTGAACGAAAAGGGTCTGCGCAGCACCTACAAGTCGGACGGAGCGCCCGACCTCTTCTTCCTCGAGCTGCGGATATGCCTGTTCAGCGACAGCTTCATAGCGATCAACGAGAACGAGAAGATACTCTCTGTCCTCGACGCAGCCGAAGCGGTACGCAAGTTCTGCGGGAACAGCAATGTCTGCGGAAAGCTCAGCGACGACACCTTCGTCTGCTTTGTCCACAGCAGCTCCGACGCCGACCTCCTCGCCGACCGCCTCACCTCGATAATGTACCGCCACTCCGTCTACATGGAGCGCTACGGCGTGGACTCCTTCGTGTGCGCGGCGGTGAAGTGCTCCGGCATGAGCTATCATCAGGCGAAGCTGAAATGCGCCGAGCTCCTCGACGCGCAGATACACGAGATCTCCTCCCGCCGTCCCGACCCGCACTACAAGGAGCTCCAGACCATTCGCGACTACATCTATGCCTCCCCCGCCGAGACCTTCGATTCGGACAGGATATACGCCCATTTCGACGGCAGCACGGGGTATTTCCGCTCGATATTCCGCAAGTGCTTCGGGATAACCATACACAGCGACTGCACCCGCGCGCGAATGGCAGCGGTGAAGTACTACCTCTCGGTGACGACCATGAGTATCGCGGAGATAGCTGCTGTTTGCGGATATTCGGACGCAAAGTACCTCATGCGCCAGTTCCAGCAGCAGACCGGCATGACCGCCGCTCAGTACCGTACTCTCGGCAAATAGACGCAAAAAGGCTGTGTGACCACAGGGTCGCACAGCCCCTTTTTATGTGGAATTTTGATCAGAGCACCGGATAGTAAGCCAGTGCGCCGAGCTCCTTCGCCTTAGCCTGAGCCTCAGCGAAGCTCATCTCCGAAGCAGAGATGAACGATACCCCGTCCTCGTGCTCGTAGGGCTCAACGCCCTCGGGAGCGACTCCGGCAGGCACACGGAAGTACCAGCGGCAGCTGAGCTTATCTACGGACTCCACAAACGAATCATCGTCCGCCTTCTCCCATGTCTGCGAGAGGACAGTGCCGTCGTTCTTTGCGGTCTCGATGACATCGCCGAGAACAGCGCTCGCCGTGGGCAGCTTGCCCGCACCGCGTCCGTAGAACATGGTCTGGTCGATACCGTCGCCGTAAACGAGCACAGCGTTGAAGACGTCGTTTACGCCGGACATAATGCTGTCGTAGGAGACAAGAGTCGGCATGACCGCGGGGAGTATCTTCCCGTTATCGAGCTTTCTCACGGAAGCCACCAGCTTGAGCGCGTATCCGAGCACATCGCACGCAGCGACGTCGCACAGCTCTACCTGTGAGATACCCTTTGTGTAGACGCTCTTCGGGTAAACGTGCTTGCCGAAAACGAGCGACGAGATTATGCATATCTTGCGGCAGGCGTCGTGACCCTCAATGTCAGCTGTGGGGTCCTTCTCCGCGTAGCCGAGCTTCTGCGCGAGAGCGAGAGCCTCGGCGAAGGGCATATTGTCGTTGTACATCTTGGTGAGGATAAAGTTCGTTGTACCGTTGAGGATACCCGCGACCATAGAGATGTCGTTGGCAGCGAGACAGCGGTGCAGCGGGCGGATTATCGGGATAGCTCCGCCGACGCTCGCCTCAAAGAAGAAGTTGCAGCCGTTCTCCTTGGCGAGGGAAAGGAGGATATCGCCTTTCTCCGCAACGAGCTCCTTATTGGACGTTGAAACGCTCTTGCCCTTTTTCAGGCACGAGCTGACGAACGTGAAAGCCGGCTCGACGCCACCCATACACTCCGCAACGGACGTTACCTCGTCATCGTTGAGGATATCGTTGAAATCTTTTGTGAACTTGTCCTGATAGGGCGAATCAGGGAAATCCCTGAGGTCGAGGATATATTTGATGTCCATTTCAGTGCCGGCGCGCTTCTCGATGCTCTTCTTGTTCTTGTAGAAAAGCTCGACAACGCCCGAGCCGACAACTCCGTGACCTAAAACTGCAAATTTGACTGACATAAAAACCTCCGCAAGATCACTCGGCGGACAGCAGCTTGACCTCAAGCACGCCGTCGAGCTTAGTAATTGATTTGAGCTTATCGAGCTCATCATCGGCCGATCCGGAGAGCCGCAGCGAGATATTCACCGCTGCCGCGCCGTCTACCGGGATGCTCTGATTGACCGTGAGAATGTTGGCATTCAGACCGTGC
>JAEEGL014645429.1_pt1 | contig 21982 bp, 15 predicted proteins | sample 9134231 | NCBI WGS metagenome assembly JAEEGL01 (sample SAMN16246548, study PRJNA631951) | gut metagenome | biome: gut microbiome; feature: rumen; material: fiber-attached | host: Bos | place: Iran: Karaj | collected 2018-10 | reverse complement strand
CAATTTTGTGCCGTTTACGGACGGCGGCGCGTCGGCAAAACTTTTCTTATAAGAGAAACTTTCAACAATCAATTTGCTTTTACGCATACCGGTTCATACGGATTGCCGCGTGAAGAACAACTTGACGAGTTTAGATTGTCGCTCAAAAAATACGGTCTGAAAACTTCAAGGCTCAAAAACTGGCGCATGGCTTTTCATGCGCTCGAAGAACTGTTGGAATCTTCGTCCGAAAATGGCAAAAAAATAGTTTTTATTGACGAACTTTCATGGATGGATACCACTAAATCAATGTTTATTAGCGCATTAGAAAATTTTTGGAACGCTTGGGCTTCTGCTCGTAAAGATATTGTACTGATAGTTTGTGGAAGTGCAACATCGTGGATTATCAACAAAATCATCAACAATCACGGCGGACTTCACAACAGGGTTACAATGCAGATTTATCTCCGTCCGTTTACTCTCGGCGAATGTGAGCAGTTTGTCAGCGGCAATAATATCGCAATGTCGCGGCAGGAAATTGCCGAAGGTTATATGGCATTAGGTGGAGTGCCCTATTATTGGACTTTTTTGCAAAACGGTTTGAGTATGAGTCAGAATATTGATAAAATCTTTTTCGGAGAAAACAGTCCGCTAAAAAATGAGTTCAATTCTATGTTTTCATCGCTTTTTGAAAATGAATCGCCTCATTTAGCGGTAATTGAGGCGTTGTGCGGTAAAAAGGCGGGCATGACACGCAGCGAAATTTTAGCGGCTTCGGGACTTTATGACAACGCCACGTTCAACAATGTTCTTTCGGAGTTGGAACAATGCACTTTTATCAGAAAGTTTTATGCTTTTAAGAAGAAAAACAAAGATGTTTTGTATCAACTGATTGACAATTTTACGCTGTTTTATTACCATTACATAAAACAAAACAGCACTCATGACAACGCTTTTTACACTCACAGTGCCAATACTAAAAACCGTATTTCGTGGCAGGGGTTAGCCTTTGAACGGTTGTGTCTCTGGCATATTCCGCAAATTAAGAAAAAACTCGGTATCAGCGGCATAATATCTTCGGTCAACTCTTGGAGGGTCTCCGCTAACGAAGAACATGAAGGCGCACAAATTGACCTGCTGATTGACCGCAATGACAAAGTTATCAACATTTGTGAAATAAAATACAGCGACTGTGCGTTTGCGCTTACGGCAAAAAATTATGAAGATTTGCGGCGTAAAGTATCTGTTTTTAACGCAGTTACCAACAACCGCAAAACAATTCATCTGACTATGATAACCTCTTTCGGCATTACGCACAACGCATACGCGAATCAGATTCAATCGCAAGTAACACTTGACGATTTATTTCTTGAACCGTAAGAGATTTTTTTCAAAAAAATCTCTTACCTTTTCACTACTTTTTTTACTGCCTCGTATTTTCCCGCTTTAACAACGATAAAATATATGCCGCTTTTTAAGTCCGACATATCAAACGTATTTTGCTTTGTTTGTAACGTTTTTATTTTCTGACCGTTAGCATTTAAAATCGCAATGTTTTCAATTTTTTCGTCTGACGTAATATTGACAATTTCTGTACACGGATTGGGGTAAACGGTAAAATTTACGTTACTTTTTGGCGTGATGTCCGAAACTGCTGTCGGAACGTTAGTTTCGCTGTCAGAAAAAATCGCCGTCTGTCCTGCCGCTAAATTGTATGAAACGTTTAAATCACTTACTTCCAAACTTTTGCCTGATACAATATCGTACCAAACGCCTGCTTTTGGAAATGCTATTTTCGCAGAAGTTTCTTTCGTATTGAAGTTGACAGCAAAAATCAAATTCGCATTTTCGGACTTGCGGTAAATGATTTTTGTTAAACCGGCGGCTTCAATCTTCGCCGAACCGCTTTTCATTGCCTCGTTGGTCTTTCTCAAAGCGCACATTTTTGAATAAAAATCGTACAGACCTTTGCGGTTTTCGTCGTCCAAGTAGTTTTCGGGATAAGGCTTTCTGCCGGTGCGGGCATCGTTGTTTTCTGTCCCCGTGTTAATGTCGTAATTGATTGAATATCCGTAACCTAACTCGCCAAACTGCCAAATCATTTTCGGTCCGGGCATTGCTAACAAAACCGCCGCTGTACCTTTGAGCCTTTCAAGCGAAGTGTTTACGTCTTTCACGTCGTAATCTGCTGACGTTGAGCCGTATTTCAAACATTTGAACATCATGCGCTCCTCGTCGTGGCTTTCGGCGTAAGAGATGAGGGCAGGCTTTTCAAAACCGCGTTGAGTATAGTCAAGCGGATTTAAATTGCAACCGCTCGCATAACCCATCGCCGACTGACAAAACGCATAATTCAGATTTCCCCAAAGTAAAATGCCGTAGTTGGCGAGAACTTTTTCTTCGCTGTTGTCGGTCAAATGTTCGCAAATCATGTATGCTTTCGGATTGATTTCACGCATTTTGTCATAAATCCTTTCCAAAATTTTGATGCGCGACTCGTCGTATGCCGAACACTGCGCATCATTGGTTGCGGGCGTGTTGGTAAAGCCTTTTGTGAAGTCAAAACGGATGCCGTCAATCTTGTATTCAGAAAGCCAATAACTCATGACAGAATCTACAAGAGCCTGAGTTTCTGCGGCTTCGTGGTTGAAGTCATATCCCCAATAATAAACTTTGTTCGGTGATTCGGTGTTGAACCAGGGACTGTCGGCGGTAACGTTTGAACCGTCAAAATATAGTTGAACAAAAGGCGAGGAGCCGAAAGCGTGGTTCAAAACGATGTCTTGAATCACCGCAATTCCGCGTTTGTGGCACTCGTCAATAAACTCTTTATAATCTTCCATTGTGCCGTATGCCTTGTCAGCGGCAAAGCAAAACGACGGATTATATCCCCACGAGTCGTTGCCCTCAAACTCCGAAAAAGGCATTAATTCTATCGCGTTAATTCCCAGAGTTTCAAGATAATCGAGATTTTCTTTTGCTGCTTTGACAGTGCCTTCCTTGGTGAAATCCCTGATTAACATTTCGTAAATGATGAGGTCTTTTGAATCGGGCGCGTCAAAATTTTCAACCTGCCAGGCGTAATCTTTTTTGCCGAGACAAAACGTAGAAACGATGCCGAAAGTTTTGTTTTCGGGATATGACAAGTTGCCGTCATAAACCTCTTTCGTTAAAAATTTGTCGTTGTCGGGGTCGAGGATTTTTTCTGTGTAAGGGTCTGCTATTCTGACAGTTTCGTCAACAATGTACTGATAACCGTATTCTTTGTTTTTGTCCAAACCGCTGACTGTACAGAAAAAATATTTTTTGTCTTCGGAGAGTTTCATGGCGTAATTTCCGCTGATTTGCCAGTCTGAAAAATCGCCGATTAAATAAGCGTTCTTTTTGCCGGGCGCAAAGAGTACGAAAGTCGCCTCGTTTTCGCCGGTAACGTTAACTCCGCGTCTTAAACCTTGTGGCATTTCAGCGGTTACGGCGTCTTCCCTGACCATGTAAGAGACGGTTTTTTCAGCGGTTTTGCTGCCGTCTTTTGCAGTAATTTTTATGACGTGAAAGCCAGAGGTTTCAGCGGTGATTTCAACTGACGGACTGTTTTGAGAGATTGCTGTGCCGTCAATTTCGTAAGAAAATTCAGCGGTTTCGGTAGATGCTGAGACTTCGAGCGTAAATTTTTCGCCGCCGTCAACGAAAATGACTGATTCAGAAGGTTTTTTGACAGAGAGAGTAAACTCGTCAGCGGCATAAACCTCGTAAAAAATATTTAAGCCGCCGGTGTTTTTGCCTTCTTTTTTGCCGTCTGACGAGCGGAAAACAAACGCCATTTTGTAGATGTTAGCCGCCTCATCGTCTGTTAAACCGTAAAAATCTTTGATATTACCGATTTTCAACTCGTAAGTATCTGTTGAAATGCGGGTTAATTTGCATTTTTCGACGTTTTTGCCCCAATCGGCAACAACATTTTTCCAATCGCTGTCAGAGCCGCCTTTTAGGATAACGCCGGTGTGTGCGTAAACATCGCCTGAAAAGCCTTTCAACCCGGCAGTACCGAGGTCGGCGTGAAAGGTTATTGTAACGTTTTGAGAATTAACGTTCGGAAATTCGGGCGAACATTCTATAATCTGTCCGCACGAAATAGATACGGCGGACAAGATTATTAATAAAGTGTAAAAAAGTTTTTGCATAGTTACAAAATTTTTATTGTTTTTGAATGTGGTTGAATTTCGGTCGGATAACCTTTAATTAAAACTTTTGCGGATTTGTCGCTGAGGTTTTCTACGCAGACACTATCTCGCACAACTTCGATTTTGAGAAGTGTGTCGTGGTGCATAATTTTGAAAGCGTATTTTTGCCATTTTTCGGGGATAATCGGGTCGAAACTCGGTAAGCCGTCTTTAATTCTCATTCCGCCGAACCCTTGAACTATTGTCATCCAAGTACCGCCCATAGAGGTTATGTGGCAGCCGTCGCAGGTATCGTTGTTGTAATCGTCTAAATCTAAACGGCTTGCGTTGAGATAATATTGGTATGCTTTGTCAAACAATCCAACTTTTGCAGCCAAAATATTGTGAATACAACTCGACAGCGAACTTTCATGAACCGTAAACTGCTCGTAGAATTCAAAGTTGCGTTTAATTGTTTCTGTATCAAATTGATTTTCAAAGAAATACAGTCCTTGTAAAACGTCTGCCTGCTTGATGTAGCAACTTCTTAAAATTCTGTCCCAAGACCAATGCTGATTTATCGGGCGGACTTTTGCATCGAGCTCAGAAACAGGAATCAATTCCTTGTCTAAGAAACCGTCGTTTTGAATGAAGACTTTGCGTTTTTCGTCATAACCGAGATACATTTTTTCAATGATGTCGTTCCATTTTTCGGTTTCGGTTTCATTGAAATTGCAGACATTTTTTATGCGTTCAAAATCCTGAGGATAATTTTCTTTTACAAAGTTTATCGCGTAAATTGTGTATTTTAAATTTTGAACGGCTGAATATGAGGTATACCAGTTGTTGTTGACATTGTTTTCGTATTCGTTAGGTCCTGTAACGCCGAGCATTACGTATTTTTCTTTGTCGGTAGACCAGTTGACTCTTTGAGCCCAAAATCTTGAAATTCCAATTAAAACTTCCAAACCGTAATCTGCCAAATATTTATTTTCGCCGGTGTAATCAACGTAAATGCGGACGGCATTGGCGATTGCGGCGTTGCGGTGAATTTCCTCAAAAGTGATTTCCCACTCGTTATGACACTCCTCGCCGTTTGCCGTTACCATAGGATAAAGAGCCGCACCGCCCGTAAAACCAAGTTTTTCAGCGTTTTCGATGGCTTTTTTGAGGTGTTTCCATCGGTAAACTAAGAGCGAATGTGCGACTTTTTTGTCAGCCGTCGCAAGATAAAACGGTAGACAGTAAGCCTCTGTATCCCAATAAGTTGTGCCGCCGTATTTTTCGCCGGTAAAACCTTTTGGCCCGATGTTAAGGCGTTCGTCTCTGCCGGTGTAGGTCTGGTTCAATTGAAAAATGTTGAAACGGATTCCTTGTTGAGCGGCAACGTCGCCGTCGATGATGATGTCGGATTCGCGCCATTTTTCTTCCCAGGCGTTTTCCTGCTCTTTCAAAAGCGTTTCAAAACCGTCTTTGAATGCCTTGTCCAAAACTTCAAGCGTTTTCTTTGAAATTTCAGTCTTGTCGTAATACATCGTTGAAGTAACAGCGGCGTATTTATAAACGGTAAACGGCTGGTTCTCAGTTAACTGCACCGTATATTTTTTAGCGGCGTATTTTTCTTTCAGGATGTTTTCTGCTTTTGAGAAGTTTGTAAGCGTGGTTTTGATTGCCGTGCAGACCTGAAAAAATGTTTTCTTGGTTTCGGCGGTAACGAAAGTGTTGTTTTCGTCGGAGACTTTTTCTATTTCCGTCCAGAATTTTTCGTCGTAGTTGGAGTCTTCGTTTTTGATGTCGGCGTCAACTTCGCTTAGGATTTCCGCTTTGGACGAAAAATTTTTCGGCAGAATAGTGTATTTGATTGCCGCGTTTTCGTCCCTTACAATCGAAAGAAAACGAGTTGAGAAAACTTCAAGACGTTTTCCGCTCTGGGTTTCGGCGGTGAATTTGCGCTCCAAGACGCCGCGTTTCATGTCCAAAACTCTTGAAAAATTTTCAACCTTACATTTTGCTAAGTCGAGTTCTTCGCCTTCGATGTTGATTTTTATGCCTGTCCAGTCGGGAGCGTTGAGCATTTTGGCGAAATATTCGGGATAACCGTTTTTCCACCAGCCGACACGGGTTTTGTCGGGGTAATAAACGCCTGAAACATAGTTTCCCTGCAAAGTTTTGCCGGAAAAACTCTCTTCAAAATTGGCTCTTTGACCAAATTTTCCGTTACCGAGCGAACAGATACTTTCTGAAATTTTGTTATAATCGGGGTTGAATTTGTCCTCGATGATTTTCCACGGGTCGTGTTTGATATAATTTTTCATTTCTTTTTAATTAATGTTTTTTCTGCTGCAATTTTAAGGGTAATTTTGCTGAAAAACTTAATTTTTGAAATAAAATGCCGGAAAAAACTGCGCAAACGATTGCGCAAAGGATTGCAAAAAGGCGGCTGAAAAAGTTTTTGCTTTGTCAGCCGCCCGCTTATAATCGAAGATTTGGTTTCTTTTTATGTCCCTCTATTTTCATCCCTCTGTTTTAAAAGAATACCCTCTCCGAAATTTTCTGGTTGTGTGCTATGTATAAAGAATCGTCTTTGTGCCACATTGCGTTTTCCCAACGTTGAATGCCCGCACCTACTTTTGAATAGATTTTTGCTCCTGTTTTATAGTCGGTGTAATAACACCATTTTGAAAATTCGTTGTCGACGGGGGCGTTTCTTTTTATCGCTTTTCTTAGCGAACTTTTCAAAAACGCCGTTATGCCTTTGCTGTAAATGAAATGTGCGACCGCTAATTTACGGCTGCCTTTTAGTTGCGGAGTGTATTTTGTGGCAAGGTCATACGCCCGCGAAAAATCGTCTCTTAAAAGAGAGTCTGCAAATTCTTTTGTAATTTTCTCCGGAAATTTTTCTCCTTTTTTGATAACATGACCGTAGCCGATGGTCCTTCTGCCGGATACGCAGACGTATTCTTTGCCGCCGGCATAGCCTTCGTGCGCTTTGATAAAGTCGATTACGCTTTCGTAATTATTCTTTTCGCTGCACATCAGCCTGTTTTCCAAATCAGAATTTACCGTCTTGCAGTTTTTTTCCAATTCAGAATCCCATTTTTCTGACAGAGACCTTGTTGTAGGCATACACATCAGAATTACGGGAATCAAAACCAAAGATGTAATAATTTTTTTCATATTTAGTTTCGTTAGTTCGGCAATCCCTTATTTATTGCCCCGGCCATCCTTGTTTGAATGACGCTGCAAAGGTCGTGTGTTTTTTTTTTCTGACAAAAAAAAAGTGATGGTTTTCTACATTTTACTTTACTTTCGGTAATATGTACATTTAGAAAAGTTTTATGCGGATAACAAAAAGAAAACAGCAAAATTAAACTATACTGTACTTATAGTAAAATATTCATAAAATACAAGTTTATTTTATGTTTATCGGTACTTTAAACTTTTATTAAGAAGTGTGTTAATTAGAGTTAATATACTTTATTTTGAGTATTTCCCGTAGTCGTTGAACTTTACCCACCAATTGAAAAAGACATCGAAAGTAACAATATTTTCCCCGAACTCCTTGATGTAAGCGTCCTTTTCTTCTTCCGTTACGTTGACGCGTTTTATCTTGTAGCTCCAATCGTCTCTGACGGCGAGCGCATATCCGCCGATCATCGGACTTTCTTCAAATATTTTAACACTTTCGTTCATTTTAACAAAAATTCCCTTATACGTTTGATTCCTAAAAATATGTTTTCTTTTGTGTTTTATACAAGTCCTACTTTTACGGTCGAAACCTTTCTTCCGCCGAGTTGTTTCCACCAATCGAAGAACTCGTTGTAAGTTATGATTTGCTCGCCGAAAGCAGAGATGTAAGCCTCTTTTTCGCCTTCGGTAACGCTTACCTGTTTTAATTTGTAGTTCCAATCGTCTCTGACTGTCAACGTATAACCGCCTAAAACAGGACACTCCGTAAATATTTTCACTGCTTTTTCCATAATTCAATTTTTTTTGTGTTTTATAGAAAATACTTACAACATACGTGCCGAAATTGATATTAATCGTTAACCTTTTCGTGTTCTTCCGCCTCGGCGCGCATAGCCCTGTTGTTTTCGTCAAAAACGTAAGGAATGATTTCGGTTTTGCGGATTAAAATATCGTAATAGATGTATTTGTTTATCAGCATTACCGTACAATCCTTTTTAGCGATAAGCGAAGTTACATCTCTGTCAAGGTTTACTCCGCGTGCTATAATATCGTTTTTGAAGAAATAAATGCTGTCTGCCGAGGTGCTCGTACTCAGAGTGCCTTTTACGACAATTATAAGATTGTCGCTTTCTTCTTCTGTGTCTATTTCGTCGTCCTTGTTGAGGTGCCTTACGCTCAGATATTCCGAAAACTTGATGAGCAGGTTTTCGGGCAGACTCACAAACAGAGGATGTCTTTTTATCATTTTCAATCTGTCGGTAAGTAGCGGACTGTCGGTTTTTAAATCGGAGAGGAGTTTCTGCTTTTTCTCCGTCATATTGCCGAGATAGTCGGCGCATTTGAGCGGGTTTTCTTCGTAAACAATTTTTGCCGCAACAGAATACACAATTTCTTCCGTGTGATAGAGGCACAAGAAAATTTCGTCCGGAATTTCTGACTTACGGATTTTTGTAAGTACATCTTCTATGTTTGTGCTGACCCAAAGAGTCAAATCCTTGTAATCGATTACGCTCGAACGTTGTGAATCGTTGATTTTTGACTTGTGCTGTTTGCCCAAAAGTTCTACCGCTTTTGAAACCGTCCAAGCGTCAAGTTTTGAGTATTCCCTTTTGATAATGGCTTTTAAGCGGTCTTCAAACGAGAGTTTTTCCTGAGGGAAAAATCCTGAAAGTTTTTTGATTTTTTGTACCGATGCCAAGTCTTCAAAGAGCGGCGTGATTATCTGTTTCAAATCTTTGGAGAAATTATTGTCGATAATTTCAACCGCAAAGATGTTGTTTTTGCCGATAATGTTCTTTTGAATGAGGTTGATAAGTCTCGGCTCATTGATAAAGGACAAAAGGTTGAAAAGCACTTCTATATTGTTTTCCCTTTCCATGTCGAGAGCCTGAAAGAGTTTCAAAGTATTCTTTTCGTCTTCGATGTCTTCCAAAGACGACATTATCCAAACAATGTTTTCTACAATGTCCGAAATTTTCTGCTTGATAATCTGAATGTCTTTTTCGTCCGTGGCCTGAAACTTACAGAAATTTAGTGCGCTGATTACCGCAAGTTGTACTTCGCGGTTAGGATAGTTGATGTTTTTGATAAGGTGCGCCCTTGCCGGAGCTGAACCGAATTTAGCATACAACTCTATGATTCTGAGCAGAATGTCCGGGTCTTTGCATTTGTCGAAATATTCGTTCAAAGCGGGGAGAACCCTGTCGCCCATGTCCAACAAAACCGTTCCTGCGGTGTTGTAATATTCCACCGATTCGAGCAGCGAAATCAGTTTGTAGATGATTCTCTGCGTGCGGAGTTTTCCGGCGAGGGTGATTGCTGCGGATTTTACGTTTCTATCTTCGCAGTCTAAGAGTCTAAAAATAATGTCTTCGTTTAGGTATTTGTCGGAAGACATCATCATTTTTATCAGTTTTATTTTGTCGCTGACATATTCGCTTGTCTCCAAAGCGGCAATGTCCTCTTCTGTACAATCTTTTATGTCGTCAAAATCAAGATAGTTGACCGCTCTTTCGGAGAGCAGTTTTATTTCGATGTTGTTGCTGTCGTTGTTGACGGTTTTGCATGAGGCGGCGATACGCTTTCTCCATGTCGGGTCAATGCTTTTCAAGACTGATTTTGTAACGGCAGTATCTTCGGTTTCAAGAAGTTGCGTTGCGTAACTTTCGAGACTTCGCGGTGAGGTTTCCGCCAAAACGGTTACAGCGAGGTTTTGAATTTTTGGATTAGTGTTTTTAACATATTTCCTGATTAATTCTGCACCGTATTGGTTTTTAGCAACATCGCGGCGTTTTTCTTTTGAGATGTCGGCAACAATTTGTTTTATCGTGGCTTTGTAACTGACATACAAGTTTTTGCTGCTGATAGCCCACAATACCAAAATCGGGATAAAGCAAATCAAGAAATATCTGAAATCATATTCGCCGGTAAGTTTTATAAGCGAGTTAACGCCCCAAATGACAACGCCCGCAATACCGGTAGAAAACTGCTGAACCACACCAACTTTGGTTTGAACATTGGCTTTTTCGTTTTCGGGCAGTGGTTGGTAAAGTATGTTGAAGGCGGGGTCGTCGAGTCCGCGTCTTAAAATTCTTTCTTGTGATTTGTTGATTGTTATTAAAATCAGAAACATTATCACGTTAACGCTCCAAAATAGTCCTACAAATGCGGCTAACGTTACCACAACAACCATACATAGCGGCAAAATCATAAGACCTAATTTTACACCGTATTTACTCAAAATTTTTGCCGAATAGAACGACAATAATAGTTCACCGATTTTCAAACCTGCATATACGAGAGTCAAAAATTGCGCTGTGTTGTCGGGGTGAATTTGGATTTTTACCGTTGACAAGAACGAAAAGTCCGTGATATAAATAATTGTCATCGAGAGGGTTGCGCAGATGAAAATGTATTTGAAATACGGTCTTTTCAACATTTGTAACAGCCCTGTGCCGTCTTCCGACTTTTTGAAAGAAATCAGTTTTTTGTTTTCTTCTGCGAGACGTTTTTTCTCCTCAGCGAGTTTTTCGGGGTATTTGTTGTAAAGCGAAATCAGTGTAGAAGTACCGATTATAAAACTTAATCCGCTGATAAACAGCAAAGTATACGAGTGTGAGATAACGTTTTTCAAAAGCGGTATTATCAAATAACCGAGCATTGCCGCCAACACGCCGCCTATACTGAACAGTGCGAAAATTCTTTTTACCTGCACGAGGTTTAAGAATTTCAGCGACAAGGCACCCGTTTCTATGCCAATCATTGACAGGAAAGGCCAAGCCCAGATAAAGACGAAGAAACTCAGATATTTAGGGTCAACGTGTCCTACGAAAAAGGGCGAGGCAAGCGTTACTATCGTCATAAAAGACAAGGCAAACATAAACAGTTTGCGGCTGTCAATCACCTTTTGTGCCCAAGAATAGAGTTGCGTGAAAATAAAGCCTGCGATTCCTGATGCCATATACGCGTAAGGCAACTGTTCGCTGCCGAAATAGCGGATAAATTCAGAGTTGGCGGGTGTGAAATAGAACGCACCGCCCAGACCGAGAAAAAACGAATGAGCAAACAGCATGAGAAAAATAGGTATCTCCTGCTGCCTCAAATCAAAATTTTTGACTAAAAAATGTGATAATGTCAGTTTTTTCATCTCTGAACTTTTTTCCTCTGAATTTTTACTTTTTTTATAATAAAATGCAATATGTATACCGAAATTTTTTTATCGGTTTTTTTTAAAAAAATTTTGGTATAGTTTAGATTGCAAAATTACAAAAATATTTTTAATATCAGCCTTTTCTTTAAAAAAAAATTACACCCTGATTCCTATCAAAATCTGGTCGTCAAGTTGTTTGGTCTTTTTGCCGTCGTAGTCCATCCAGTTTGCGACGTTTGCCTTTATGGAAGCCTGCTGAATATCGGGCGCAAAGTCCGAAATATTCGACAAAAGATCCAAGAGGTTTTTCTGCGAAAATTTTGCTTTGCCGTCTTCTCCGCCGAATTGGTCGGGAATGCCGTCAGAAAACGCATAAAACATATCGCCTTTTTCGGTGTTGATGACGTAGTTGGTGAAATTTTTGTCAATTTTTTTCAAGTTGTAGCCGATGCAAAGTTTGTCGGGTTTTACAACCGTGGCTTCGTTGTTTCTTACCATAACAAGGGGACGTTTTGCGCCGGCGTATTGAAGTGTGTTGTTTTTTGGGTCTACCACCATAAGCGCCATGTCGATACCGTCTTCGATGTTGCCGCCGCTTTTTGCCCAAGATTCAAGAAACTTATTTTTTACGGCATCAAGTATTTCGCTTGCCGTTGTCTGAGGCGTTATGGCTGCAAAACAGTCGCTTATGACCGAAATGCCGAGCATACTGAGTAGTGCACCCGGTACGCCGTGTCCCGTACAATCTGCCGTGATGAGGTATTTTCTGTTGTCATCGGTTGCTGCCCAATAAAAATCACCCGAAACTATGTCTTTCGGCTGCCAATAAACAAAGTTTTCGGGAAAAATCTTGTCCATCATCTCTTTTGAGGGAACAGCCGCCTTTTGAATTCTCTGCGCGTAGCGTATGGAGCCAATAAGATGCTCGTTGATGTCTTTGAGGTTGTTTTTCTGCTCTTCAATGAGGGCGTTCTGTGTTTTGATTTCCTCGGTCTGACTGAGAATTTTGACTTGAAGTTCCTGTAATTTTCTGTTTCTAAAATTAATATCTTCGTTGGCTTTTTTTAAAGTTTGATTTACTTTGTTGGTGTTTTTGAGTTGTACGACTTTGTAAACAGCGATTAAAAGAACTATAAAAATTACCGCCAACATACCATTGTTTTGAATTTCAGACCTTTGGCTTTCCAATTCAAAAAGTTTGTCTCGTTCTTTGGCTTCTCTTTCATAATCTGCTAATTTCGCTTTGTATTGCATTTCAGATTGGTTGCGCTCGTATTTTACGCACATATCTGCTGAAAAATTTTTGTGCTCAATCTGCCTTCTTTCAGAAAAATATTTTAAATAATTGGGATAGTCATTAATTTCTTTGTAGTATGTATTGGCTGCCACAACGAAATAATAATTTGTTTGAGAATCCCTCTTGAAAGCCTCCAAACTTTTTTTAGCCTCAGCGTATTTTTTTTTCGCACAAAAAAGTGCTATCTTGGCCGGAAACAACATTGTTTTAACAATTGGGATTTGGTCGGCAAATTTCAACCCCGTGCAATAAACAGTATCTGCCATTGCAAGAAAATGCTCCGAACGTTGTTCGTCAGAAAAATCTCTTGCTTTTAAGTACTTATCCGGGACGTTAACACAAAGATTGATCAGGGTAAAAGCCATTTCTGGATTGTTTAATGTTTTCTGATATATTTCTTCGCATTTTTTCAGAGCTTCCAAGAGACTGAGAGTGTCGTTTTTTACCTCGTAAAATTCGCTTTTTATAAGGGCGATTGTTAATTCGCCTGATATAACGGATGGTTCATCGTTTTTTGCTTTGGCTATTTCTATATATTTGTTGAGATAATCCAGAGCCATATCGTAAATATGAGTTTCTGCATATATCGCTCCTAAATTGCTGTATATATCACCTAAAAGAGTGGAGTCATTGATTTTTTGACAAATTGATAGCGATTTGTTCAGATATGTTAAGGCATCGGCATAACGCATATTGTTGGAATAAAATCTCGCTGTTTCGAACAAGTAGCGTGCTGTTGCTGCTGTATCTTGGAGTGTATAACAGATTTTTAATCCTTCTAAAACGTATTTGTCAAAATTTTCATAATTGTTTTCGGCTTTGCAGGTTTCTATTTTTTGTGTTAACGAGTTCAACCTTGCTCTCATTCCAGATGTGTCAATGTTAGTGGTATTGCTCTGACTTTCAGCCGTTTTGCTAAAAGTTAAAAGCATGAGCGCAGTTAAAATGAATATGTATATATTTGTTTTCATATCAATTTTTTCAAATTGCAAAAATACTTCGATATTTTAAGAATTGCAAATATTATTCCATAGATTTTTTATATCTTTGCGCTTAAAAATTTCTTAATATATATGTCAAAAGCAGTTTTAATTTTTACCGTTGCGGCTGTAAGCACGGTATTATGGATTATCTCGCTTATTGTGAGGCGCAAAAATTCCAAAGCGGGTGTTGTTTTGTCATGGTCGGCACTTATTCTGATGGCACTTGCTGTTATCTTGTATCAAATCTTGAAAGATAACTAATTATCTTTCAAGCCAATACTTGCGTTCTTTTTCGTCAAATTTTTCGATTGCGTAGCGTAGCGAGGTGCGTGAAAGTCTTTGGTAATTATCTTCTAAAAATTCTCTTAACAAATCGTAAGAGCAGTTTTTGCCAACTTCCCTTAACATCCAACCGACAGCTTTTTGCATGAGGTCGTGTTTGTCGCCAAGGTGAATTAAAGCGTATTTGAGGGCAATGTCGGGACGGTTTTGACGTGAAGTCCACCACGAAAAAACCATAGAAATGCGCCTTTGCCAGAGATTTTTGCTATAAGCGAGGTTGTCTATGATTTGCGTTTTTTCTTCGTCGGATACCATAGACTTGTCCAAAAACCATTTGCCGAGAAGTTTGGGCGCAGTCATGTCAACCAAGTCCCAGTTGTTGGCGTATTCAGAATTTTTGAGGTAAAGGCGGATAATCTCATCGCGTTTGAGTATTTTTTCCATCGGGTTTTTGTCTTTTACTTTGGCGTATTTTTCCACCAAAATCAAAAAACCGCAGAGACGGATTTCGTGAAAAGAATTTTTAACAAGGATTTCCACGTCTTCGAGAGAGGTTTTCTTGTAATATTTTTTGACGATTTCGCGGGTTTGCGGACAGCGCAGACCTAAAAATTCATCACCTTCGCCGTATTCGCCTTTTCCCGTTTTGAAAAAACGCATTAAATTTTTTCTTTGCGTTTCGTCTTTCAAGGCGGTCATTTCCGAAATTATTTTTTCAGTTGTACTCATTTTATGTTGTTAACCATAATCAACGTGTTTTATTTATGCGACAAAGGTAGAAAATTATTTTTTCTGAAAAATATTTTTTCTAATTTTGTGCTATAAAATTTTTTTAGCCATGGCACAATACCTTGCAAATCCAATATATGATTCTGCGTTTAAATATATGATGCAGAATGAGAAGTCAGCGACTTTACTGCTGTCAGCACTTTTGCAGCGCAAAATCATTGACTTAAAAATCATTGCCAATGATACTCCCGTTATTGAGGAAAAATCGGGCGTTAGAATTTTGCGTCTTGACTTTGCGGCTACGGTCGTAAATCCCGTTACCAACGAGAACGAATTGATAACCATTGAGTTGCAAAAATCGTATCTTGACACTGAGATTATGCGTTTCCGCACGTATCTCGCCAACAAATATTCCGACCCTAACAATGCCGAAACGTTGACGGTGAAATCGTGGCGCAAAAATCCTGAAACCAAGCAGTTTGAATACGTCAATGTTGAAAAGAAAAAGCCGCTGCATATTGTCGCAATTTATATTTTGGGACATACTTTTCAAGAGATTGAAATCAAAAAGCCTGTCATTTACAATTATGCAAATCCTACTGGAATCGAAAACGAGCCGGTTTCAGACGCTTTGAAATCGCATTTTTTCCGTAGTCTTACGCATGACACGATAATTGTTCAAATTCCGTACCTAAAAAAGAATGCGCAGTCGAAAGTTGAGCAAATGTTGGAGGCATTTTGTCAGGATTACATTTCTACGAAGTCTAATCAGTTGCTTGAAATGGACATCAGCAGCAAACCGCAAGAGTTTCAAGACCTTATCCGTCCGCTGATTTATGCCGTTGCTGATTCTGATGTTCGCAAAGTTATGGACATTGAAGACGAAATGTCGGCGTATTTCGCTAATTACAAAAGCGTTACCGATGAGATTGAAGTTTTAAAAGAAATGACAGAGGAAACAAAGAAAGAATTGCAAGAAACAACATCGCAGTTGCAAGAAACAACATCGCAGTTGCAGGAAACAACATCGCAGTTGCAGGAAAGCAAGATTCAGTTGCAGGAAAAAGATTCGCAGTTACAGGAAAAGGATTCGCAATTGCAAAAACAATCTGCTCAAATCATTAAATCAATCCAAAAAATGTACTCTCACGGTATGAAAATTGAAGAAATCGCGGAAACATTTGAAACTGACGTAAAATTTGTAGAGGAAGTGGTCAGGACAAAAAGCTTTTAGTTATTTTGTTTTTTTCTTTTTCCCTATTTGTCCGACTATAAAGTCGCTTTTTTTGACGGGTGCGGAAAAATCGTATGATGAGAAAATTATTTCGGTTTCCATTTCAAAAGTTTTTTCCGTAATTTTCCCCGGCAAAAGATATTTGCCATTTTCTGTATATTCGTAACCTATTTTCTTTAACACATATCCGTGGTCGTCCAAAATTTCTGTTCTTTCTTTCAAACCGGTTTGTATATTATAATATGTGTATGATTTTTTGTGATTAAGGTCTGTGCTCTCGATTTTGAAAAATCCTGCCTTGAAAGTTTTGTAGTCGCACGCTAAGCGTGATTTTACACCAAGTTTTTCCGAATGTATTTCCAACGGGAAAAACGCTTTTTGTTTCAAAACGTTGAACCGCAAGGAGTCAATTTCTTCCATACCGTAGAGTTTTGTGGAGTCATAGGCGTTTTGACCGTCGTAAGCCTCCTTGTAATGAAAAACTTTTGAACTGTCGGTGTGGATAATATAGTTTTCCAAAAGATACATGTTAGGAAGTTTTCTTAGAATTTTTCCTCCTGCGGCGTATTCGGCATCGGTTTTTGTGTATTTGTAGTTGGACGAAAAATTTACCGAAAAAAACTTCGGCGGCTCATTTAATCTTGTTGCTGCTAAAAACTTGTCAAAAATGGTTTGGGACGAAAAGCCTTTTTCAAATGAGAAAAATGTATTGCCTTCAAAATCAATAATATCCAACTGCCTGTCGCCGGTAAAATTGATAACCGCGCAGTGGATTTCTTCTTGATTGCCGTTGAAAACAAAAACATTGCAGCCGTTTTTGTTGATGAGTTTTATGAAATTTTGTACTTCGTTTTCTGTAACAGCATTAACGTTTTTGTCAAAACTTGTAAAATAATTGTTCGGAAATTTGTACAAAACTAAATATGAGGCAATTTCAGTTGCAAAATCGGGTTGCAAGAGTTGTTTGTTGAAATCGTTAATAACCTCTGTTTTAGCGTTTTGTAGCGGCGTTGAAAGTGCAAAATCTGCATTGCGTGGTTCCAAAACTTTTTTCGCAAAATCTTCAAAGTTTTGTTCTCTTTGTGTGACATCGAGCGAATAAATGTCGTAATTGAAAGTTGAAAAATCTTTTGCAGAATGAGACTGCTCTCCGTATAACAACCTTTGTAACAGTTTGTTAAGAATGTAATTTTTGGGCGTTTTCTGACACGCAAAAAAGTTGCGGAAAGACCCGGCAACATCAGAAAGCATTGTATCGTTAACAAAAAATATAATATCCTTTGCTTTTATGTCTGCCGTAACGGATTTTATGGGCGGCAACTGTTTTTGTGCGCTGCCAAAATATTTGTTTGCAAGAGAGTCAATATCAGAGGGTTGCATATCTGACAAAACTGTTAACAAACATCTGTCAGGCGAAAAACAAAACGCCTTAAAATGTTTGTAATCGCTTTCATAAATCGAGTTCATAAAATCCGCTGACAGAGGTTCCATGCCAATTTGAAGGTCGGCAAAATCTGATGTCTTTTTATACGGTTTTGCTTTTTCGGCTTTTAAATAATTTGTTCTACGCAGTTTGTAGTCGTCAAAATTTACACTATTGAATTTCTCGGTATAAATCACACCCGATAAAAACTCCATCAATGAGTCCAAAGCCTGATTGTGGCTTATCATGTTTTTGACGATTATCTCGTTTGAAATCAAATCCGAGCCGGTCATTGAGGCTACAACTTGTTTTATGCCACGGACGTTTTGTTCGTCAATATCCGCAACGTTGACCGTAAGTCGGCAGTTGCAGTGCTTGAACTCCTCTGAGGTTATAACCTGAACTCTAAAACCGTTAGACAAGGTTATAATTTTGTAGTTTTCAATATCTTGCAAAACTTTTGTAACGTTTTGCGCACCGGCAGCAAGCCAAAAACCAACTACTATTATATATAAAATGATAATCCTTTTCATGTTAACAAAATTTCGGGCGTAAATATACGCACTTTTTTTCAAATACAAAAGCCGCTGCCCCTTAAAAAAAGAACAACGGCGTACAACCAAGTATAGTCGAGTTATAATAGTAATAACAAATTAAAAAATGTTAAGACGGTCGGTTGTATTATAAAAAACATTATCTTTGTTTTTCAAAACTTAAAAAATACAATTATCGTTCCAATTTATGAAATATTTTATAATTGCGGGAGAGGCTTCGGGCGATTTACATGCGGCAAACCTTATGAAACAACTTAAAAAAGTTGATTCTAAGGCTGATTTTATGTTTTTTGGCGGGGATTTGATGCAAAAAGAGGGCGGTAAAATGCTTGTACATTACCGTGATACAGCCTATATGGGCGTTACGGAGGTTTTGGCTAACTGGAAAAAAATTAAGAAAAATTTTGAAATCTGTTATAAAAATCTTCTCGAATATTCGCCCGATGCGGTGGTTTTTGTGGATTATCCGGGCTTCAACTTGAAAGTTGCAAAGTTTGCGAAAACACATGGTTTCAAAACGTTTTATTATATTTCTCCGAAAATCTGGGCTTGGAAAAAACGTCGCGCTTACACTATAAAAAAATATATTGACAAGATGTTTGCGATTTTCCCGTTTGAGCAGGACTTTTATAAGCAGTTCGGTTATCAAGTAGAATACGTGGGAAATCCGCTTGTGGACGCTATGAAGGGTTATGAACTTCTTGAAAAAGAAGCGTTTATAAAAAAATATAATCTTTCTGACAAGCCGAAAATCGCTTTTGTGCCGGGTAGCAGAAAAAACGAAATTCAAAAACTTCTGCCCGAAATGATGAAAATTATTCCCGATTTTGGCGGGGAATATGAATTTTTGGTTTGCGGTGCGCCTGGAATGGATAGAACTTTTTATGACACGTTTTTGAATGAAAACGTGAAAATAATTTTCGGTGATACTTATAATGTTGTAAAAAATTCTGTGGCGGCAGTCGTAACCTCAGGGACGGCGACTTTGGAAACGGCTTTTTTGGGTACGCCTCAGGTTGTAGTGTATAAACTCAATACTATCAGTTATATAGCAGCGGAATTGTTGGTTAAAATAAAATATTTTTCGCTTGTTAATATAATTTCGGGCAAGGAAGTTGTAAAAGAACTTTTACAAACAAAACTTTCCGAGGATATAAAAAAAGAGGTAATGAAAATTCTTGGCGATAATGATTACAGAGACAAAATGTTGACGGAATATCAGAAAATCAAGGAGATTTCTGGCGACGGTACGGCTTCTGAAAAAACCGCCGGAATAATTTATAACGAAATTAAACGCTAAAAAAATGGCAGAAAATACTGAAATAAAACAGCAGCAGAAAAAATCATACTTTCAGAAAAAGGAAGGTAAAACGGCAGGCGTTTTTATTGCTGCTTCCGTAGCGGCGGTTGCAGTTTTTCACCGTCCGATTATAGATTTTTTTACTAATATTTGGCATGATATGCAGTCCTCAATGTCCGATACTATTGTCGGTTTCGGCGTGCTTGGATTATTGGTTTTTATAGCCTCTGACAAGAGAGCCCGCAAACTTGTCTCTTACGGTTTCAAATCGTTAATGCGCTGGATAACAAGTTGGTTTACCGAACTTGACCCGATAAAAATTCTTGAAAGTTACGTTGAAGAGTTGGACAAAAACTTTAAACTTTTGGGCGACAATATCGCTAAATTGCGCACTAATATCGCAAAACTCAAAGATACAATCAATATCAACAATAAGGAAATCACAAAGTCTGTAAAACTTATTGAAGAGGCAAAACGTCAAAACCGTCAAGAGGTTATTGCCGTGAACTCCAATCAGATAGGAAGACTCAAAGCCCTGAATCAAAAATACGGCGTTATGGTAGGGAAGATGGAGGACCTGAACAACGTGTTGATAAAAATGCACTCGTATTCCTCTTACAAACTTACCGACACCAAAAACGAAATCCGTATGAAAAAACAGGAATTTTCGGCAATTTCGAGCGGATATTCCGCAATGAGAAACGCTCAAAACATTCTCGAAGGCGATTATGCACGAAACGAAAGATATGAGGCGGCAACAGAGGCTTTGGCTCAGGATTTGAGCGTTAAAATCGCGGAAATGGATAATTTTATGGAACTTTCATCATCAATTTTTGAGGAAATGGACCTCCAAAACAGCATTTATCAAGCGGAGGGAATGAAAATGTTTGACGAAATTACTTCAAAAGGTCAGGCAATTTTGGATAAACTTGACACACAAAGCGAAAATAATTCATACTTTATAAAAAGAAATTAATTATGAAAAAGCAAAAACAAATGCCGCTTTTGCTGAAAATGTTGATTTTCATAGCAGTTTTTGCGGCAATCGGTTTTTTATATTTTATGTGGAAAGAAAATAATTTTTAAGGATTTCAAAAATTCTGTCCTTTGTGTTCTCTTTTGTGGAATTTAAGGGCAGAATTTTTACGTTTTCGGGCAGTGAAAGTCCGTCTTCCGCTGCACCACAAATCACAAGACATTTTACGCCGTGTTTGTTAGCACGGGAAATTATGTTGCCTGTGATTTTGCCGTTAAGGGACTGAGAATCAAATTTTCCTTCGCCTGTAATTACAAGTGATGAAGTTTTTAAGAGGTCGTCAAAGCCGAGATTTTCCAAAACAAAATCTGCTCCGCTGATGATTTTTCCGCCTAAAAAAGCCGCAATTCCGCCGCCGATTCCGCCTCCTGCGCCTGCACCTTCTAAATCTAAAACGTCAACGCCCAAATCTTTTTTGATAATTTCTGCAACATGCATTAACGCTTTGTCCAAAAAATCTACCTGCTCCGCCGTTGCACCTTTTTGCGGCGCATAAACTCTTGAAGCACCAAACTTTCCGCAAAGCGGATTTTTTACATCCGTTGCAATGTCGATTTGAATGTTTTTGTACCTTTCAAAATTTTCTGGTTTTATGATTTTTGTGATGTTAAGAAAATTTTCGGGGACGGGGTCAATTTCGTTGCCGTCATTGTCCAAAAAACTGAAACCGAGAGCCGAGGCTCCGCCCAAAAACAAATCGTTTGTGGAAGTCCCGCCGATACCGATTACAATTCGTTTCGGTTTTCTAACCTCTAACAAACGGCTTATATCGTAGCCTAAACCGTAGGAGGAGAGTTTCAGGATGTTTTTTTCGTCTTTTCTTAACTTGCTGAGTCCCAAGGTTGCCGCCGATTCCAAAACAGCCGTTGAGGTGTATATATTATAAAGGTATTTGCTTTGGAGTTTGCGGTTTTTGTTGGCGGAGAAACTCAAAAATTTCCACCTCGAAAAATTGTTCTTAAACCTCAGACTGTCAATCAGTCCGTCGCCGCCGTCTGATACTTCCATGATTTCAGTCTGGCAGTCCGGTGCGTATTCTTTTATTGCCGAGGCAATCATTTCGCCGATTTCCTTTGAGGAAAACGTACCTTTGAACTTGTCTGAGGCAATGAGTATTTTTTTATATTGCATTTTCTTCGTTTATTTCGCTTACTTTAATACCGAAAATAGTGATGTCGTCCGTTTGTTTGCGGTCGCCTTTCCAATCTTCGTGAACCTCGTCTAAAATCTGCTTTTGGCTTTTGAGGTCTTTTGAGGAAATCCTTGCCAAAAGTTGCGCAAAATCGCTTTGAAAATAACGGCGGTTTTCTATATGCCCGAATTGATCACTGTAACCGTCGCTTGCTAAATACAGCATGTCGCCTTTTTGAATTTTGAATTCGTAATTTATAAAGGAGGTTTGTCTTGGATGCGCACCTATCGGACAGCGTACCGCTTCGAGTTTTATAAGTTCGTTGTTGCGGCAGATATACAGCGGCAAGTTTGCACCTGCATAAATGATTTTGTCAGAATTGAACTCCTTGAAAATCATACACATATCAAAACTTTCCCTTTCAACCATCGAATTGCTGAACGTTGAAATTACTCTGTGTCTTAATTCTTCCAAAACATCAGCGGGAGTATGTTTCCAGATTGTCATGCCGAAAATATCGTTCAAAAGGCTTAT
>JAEEGL014637451.1_pt1 | contig 21982 bp, 11 predicted proteins | sample 9134231 | NCBI WGS metagenome assembly JAEEGL01 (sample SAMN16246548, study PRJNA631951) | gut metagenome | biome: gut microbiome; feature: rumen; material: fiber-attached | host: Bos | place: Iran: Karaj | collected 2018-10 | reverse complement strand
GTATATATTTAACTCCTCCTAGAATATATAATGTGTAATCAATTAAGATTGTTTAAAGATAAATGACTAATAATATTTGTGACAATTACTTGGAGGTATAAAATTTTATACCTATCTTTGCAAAAAAGATAAAGATGCCGACGTTATTGACTATATTTGGTATTAGATTCTATTTCTATTTAGATGAACATTTGCCCATTCATGTCCATGTTGCATGTGGTGGTAAGAAAGCTAAGATTGTTCTTGAACCTGAGATAGAAGTGATATACAATCATGGATTGAAAGAGCAGGAAATGAAGAAGGCTCTTGACACCTGTTTTATATATAAGGAAGATTTTATTTGTGAATGGCATAAGAGATTTGGATAGTTTATATATGTTGACTATGGAAAAGATTAAGAATTTGTGGTTTGATAAGAACCGTATTTATATGAGGTCAACGGAGGGACGGGTCCTTAGTCGTCCTTTGAAAGCATATCCGGAGTTGGATGAAGCAACCGTTGAACAGCGTAACGACTTCACGATAGACGAAGACGGTGTGGCAGTGAGATGGGATGCCTTGGATGCAGATATGCACATCTCCAGTTTTTATGAGACTTCAGAACCTAACGAGGAGAATGAGGTCGCAGCTATGTTTAATCGTTTCCCATGGCTGAATGTTTCTGAAGTTGCACGCTATCTTGGCATCAATAAGAGTTTGCTGGCGCGCTACATCTATGGAATCTCCAAACCAAGTGAGCAAAGACTCCAACAGATACGTGATGCATTTCACACGTTTGGTAAGGAGTTGCAGAGCGCCTGATTAAGCATGTCTTCAACGTCATCGTTCCAACCATAGTTGGAAGAATTGGTCATAGACACAATATTATAATTATCAAAAAATAATTATCAAAAAATGACAAAAACGGTAGCAATGAATTTGAATGGTTCATAAGTTGTCCTTTGAAAACTTCTGTTTTTTTTCTTCTACTATAATTTTTGCGAAATAGGTTGTCAGGTTGTCAAAACCCTTTGTGGTAGCGGCTTTGCAACCTGTTGGAGGCTGTCATAGGTTGTCAAGAGGCTGACACGATTTCCGCAATTCTCTAGAGAATTGGAGAGAAAAGAGTACTAAAAGTCCGGCCAAAGGTACCCTTTTGCCCTGAATTCTCGAGAGAATTCAGGAGGCAATAACCACTTTACTGATCGTGCAAGGTAGTTATTTTTTTACAATAATGATTCTTATTCCCGAATTCTATCTATCTTTGCAATGACTAAGGCTATTGTGTATGGAGAGAGGCATATTACGAGAGATCACACCTTTGCGGGAACATGATTTCATGTATGTGGCTAATCGGAGGAAGAAATGTTATCTCGATAGGGCAATCTTGACAGAATGCCCATTGCTTTGTCGGATGATATTCACGCCTTTTGAAAGTGATTGCAGAGCATGACCTTGCAGATCATATATTGTTTTAGATGAGGTTTTATCATAGGTGCTGATTCGGTCAATGCCGGTGTCAGTCTTGACATATCCTTTTTCAGACAATCCTCCATATTCATTCACTGCTTGTACGTAACATTCTCCTTCGGGAACAACACAACTGGTGTCGGTAACAAAATCTACTACATTGCCGTTACAGGTTACTACATAACAGATGGCGTATGGAACAGCTTGCCACTTCAGTTTTCCTTCATGATATTCAACAACAGGTGCTTCACAGGCTTCACACAACAAATCAGGTTGCCAGTTGTCGTTGCCTCCCATTACATTCTTAATGGTGTATTGAGCAACTTCCTCGGCAGTCAATGTGTTTTTCACATTAAACACCTCATCTACCACCTTTCCGTTGTCATCGCGGACATAGTAGTAGGATTCCCGCATGCTCAGGTCTATTGGATTGCCATTCTTGTCAACAGTGTTATATTCAGCCCAGAGGGCAGGTAGCCCTCCCATCGTGTTATACCATCCTTTTGCTGGTATATTAACGAATGTCTGCAAGTTGATGAAAACTGTTTTTGGCTGATTATGCCAAGGACGACCAAGCCATACGTCAGTGACATTAACGCCTTTATGTGCACGAATAATGTTGTTCTGAAAAACATATCCCCACTTGACGTCAGCAAGATGACTGGGTGCTACGATATAACCGCCGGAAGGTCGGTTGATCTCCAATGTATCGCCATCGAAATAGACATTGCCAGAGTTATAGATAAAGTCAACAGCTCCCTCTATGAGTGAATTCTTGATATAATGACGGTTGTTGGAGGTAGGTGTCGTAATCCAGGTGTCTTGGTAAGAAAGAAGCGCCACGTTGTTAAGAACGATGCGGTCACCTCCCGTATTCAGTGCCAGCGCTTGTGGTCCGGCCTGCTTCTCATGGCCGTATTGATTCTCCAGCGTAATATTCTCGAAGAAGATGTTGTTGGCCTTTACAAGTACGGTACATCCACCATCAATACCTACATTATTATCACCTCCGCTGAGTTTGTCATCAAGAATAACGGTCTTGTCGCGTTCCTGACCAATGATGTGAAGGTATGGTTTGTTGACAGGGATACTGACATGTTCTTTGTATTGCCCGTTTTTTACGAAGATGAGCCATGGCGTTCCGAGATAGGTTGGCGCTGCGTTGATGGCTGCTTGTACAGAGGTATAGTCACCTGATCCGTCTTGTGCAACGACAGCATCATACAAGCGAGGTTTCGGTTGCAGGCGATTCATGGTTGTGAAAGTAATCGTAGCGGTAGCGACTTTTTTCCCACTACGACTGAGCAGAACACCTTCTGGCATCCGGAAAGTATATTCTGTCGCATACTTCAGCCCCCTGTAATTGAACACAGCTGTCTTTCCACTGATAATTGGAGTTATCTTTTCACCATTCAACTCTGCTTCACCTGAACCGACTTTTACTTTCTTGTCGAAGTTTAAGATAACAGCACCGTTAGCACTTGCATTAATGCCGTTATGTTCAGGATTGGAACTGACAAGTTTAGCTACCTCGTCAGTCGCAGCATCAGCATCGGCGGTCACAAAGATGTTACCAATAGCAAGACCGTCGTAACCACTGTTGGAGCCAATGAGTTCACTATTTCTGTCGCCAAACCAGCGGATATAAATGCGTTGTTGGTTATTGCACTCTGTCGGCAGACTAAACTCTCCGTCTGTCCACCCTGTTCCCAGACTAAACTCACCCAATTTCGTCCAATTGCTTCCGTCAAGCGAGTATTCCACATTGTGGGTTTTGTAGGTATTATATCCCACGCACAAACCGTTCGAGAGTTTCAGGTTTGTGTATCCCAATGATGAGAATGATATCTGGAAGTACCACCCTTCTGTGAGGTTTTTCCATATTCGTGCAGCAGGACGCCCATTCTCAAAACCATTGGATATGCCCCGAGCCAACCAACTGGAGGAAGATGTGCCGTTGGTCAGTGTCAACATTCCGGCATTCTCTGTGTCTGATTTATAGTCTGCCACCCGACTGCTGAAAGGTTGGTCGGTATACAAATCCCATCCAACGATATAGTCAACGGCAGAGAAGTTAGCAGTGATGTTTTGCTCTTTGTCCATTCTGACGATACGCTCCATGTTCGTAGAATTATCTTCCCAACCGATAAAAGTAAGGATCTTATTATTCTGAGCAGACAGTCTTACATCTGTACCTTCCTCGTACCAGTGAACACCTTCTACAAGGTTACCCTCAGGTACAAACTGAATCAAATTGTCATTAGCACCTCCAATGATATTCATATTAAGTGCATAAACATTATTTTTCGTATAGGTGGCTATTAACGTAGTGTTCTCTGAGATGACAAATGTATATGGGTTCTGGGATGAAACGATATGGTTGTTTTCGTCAACCCAATTCTGGAAGTGATAGCCAAAGTTTTCTGTAGCGCTCACTGTAAGTTGTGTCCCTTCGTCGAATACATCGCCAGCAGGATTGCATGATACGTTGCCAGCACCCTCCAAGTTCATGCTCAGATTCATTTTGTAGGTGGGCACAACAACTGGCGTTCCTGATACAGCTCCTGAAACGACAACGTTTCCGAAGCCACATTCCTTATTGGTGGCTAAACTATAAACCTTTATCTTCAAAATCAGTCCATCCTCGCCTACGGTTATAGACGAGAGGTCGTAACTGCAGGATGTAAAATTTCCCGTGTTGCCATTGTCTGGATTAATTCCTTTTGCTAACACTTTTTCAGTATTGCCTACGATGGCCACTACATCAAATTTACCACCGCTTGTTCCCCAGCGACTTGATTCGAATGAAAAGGACTTAGGCTGAAAGTTAATACCTTTCTTCGGTTTCATGGTAAAAGTAAGGTTGTCACCATCTGTTGGAGCACCCGTATTCTCTGACGGGTTATAGAGTGTTTGTTCCGATGTGCCGGCACTGCGTTGTGTGGTAACCTTCAATGTGCCATGGTTAAACGACGCCACACTAAACAAGCCTTCTGTACTCATGGCAGCATTGGTCTTGTCGTCAGTACCGTTGCCAAGGGGCCATGACAGCGTAAAGTTCTCATCGTTTATGGAGTCAGCCATTGATTGAATGGGCGGAAATCCCAACAATAAAACCAATAATAATATGAAATGAAAATGTTTACGTGTCATGCTATCTGTTTTTTAATGATTTATTATATGGTCATTTATATAAATAAAACCTCGATAAAAGATTAGTTATTGTTTGATCAGATTGTTTTTGATCCATACCATTTGGCCGTATTCTGTATCGTCACTGGTCCAATGCTCATTGATAGGAGTTACTAACGACTCCTTCTCGCATTTCAGTGTGTTCCATACAGCATAGCTGGTGGTTGGTGGACATGTAACATCATTGTATCCCCATGTGAGGTAGGTTTTTGCTTTAACGTAACGCGCAAAGTTCACTACATCATAGTATGCCATAACCTGTATCTTTTCCTTCGTCAGCATATTATTCATACGGTTAAAGTGCGGATATCCACCTGTGCGTCCTTTTTCAGCATATCCTGCCATATCGCTTAAGGCTGGGTGATTGGCCACGCAAATATTAACGCGTTTGTCAAGTCCTGCGGTAACAATGGCCAGTGCTCCGCCTTGGCTACCTCCTTGCACGGCAATATTTCTACCATCCCACTCTGGCAGTGATGTCAATAGGTCGATACATCTCACACAGGCAAGATAGACATGCTTCATGTAGTAGTTGTCACGATTGTCCAGACCATTTTCCAAATAACCATTATCTCCGTAATTGAATGCGTTGCTGATTTCCTGGAACTGCTGAGTAGTCATGGTGGGATTCAGGCCATGAATCTCCATTTCCAATCTGATGAATCCGTTCTCCGCATAATACTTATGTCGCAAAGGTTCCTTAATGGTTTTAATACCGGCTCCCGGTGGGCAAAACACGATGGGATGTGCATTTCTCTTCGCATCTTTAGGTATTGTCAGATAGCCATAGACGCATCGCCCTCTATTGTCCAATTGAAGACGGATCAGATAACAGTCTATTTTGTCTGTACAATATTCCTTGGCCGGTTCTTTGGAATAGGTAAGAGGATATTTTGCTGCGTGCAGCATATTATCATTCCAGAAACGAATGAAATCTTTTGGTTCTTGTGTATAAGGTTTGATATCATCAACAGAGAATCCTAATTTGATATGATGCGTATATTCTTTTCCATCTATCTTTATACTCAATCGCAAATCGCGAAATCCTGGTGTCTTTCGTGTCCCGATGTTTATCTTAGCGCGCCCACCTTTCAGGTTGACAGTCCCTTTGTCGTCATCGTCCAACATGTCATTTGCAATGGTATAACAGACAAGACCGTCTCGGGGTATTCCATATTTGTAGAATTGTATTTCTACCGTTGCTTTCTCACCGGTCTTGTAAGTCCAGTCAGCATGATCAGGCACAGTTACCCATAAGTAGTCACTGCGATACGGATAGTTTTCTGCAAAAATAGCACAGGTGCTTATCAAACCGAGCAATATGATAATGATTCTCTTTCCCATACTCAGATTATTATTGAGTTTTTATTTTATATAGATTTTTTTACGCTTGTTACCTTGTTGGTATATGTAGATACCCGTGGGTATATTCAGTTTGACAGGCAACTGATGGAGATAGGTACCAATAAGCATTCCTTTAAGGTTATAAATACGGATGTAACCGCTGTCGGATTCCGGATGGTTTGTTATATTACTTGTTATCAGGTTTCCTGTTTCCAGTTTCAGACAGTCCCACATCACACCGCCATTTCCTCCAATACCAGACATGGTGAGTGTAAGACGATTCTCGCCTTTCTTCAGAAGTGAGGAGTTGAAGGTGCATGTCTTCATTTGGTGACGCCCACTAAGTACCGCACTACGATAAATGGCAGCATCGTTAGCGGCAAAGCTCCAGTTATCTAAGGTCGTGCCATTGATAGCGACGGCCACTTTTGGCGTGTTGGTAACCCCCGCTATGGAAGTGCTAAATACTGCATCCCCCTCATATTCTTCATCACAATTGAAAACGATAGTCCATGTGCCGTTTTTTGTTTGTGCATACCACCAGTCTATCTCGGGTTTGCTCTTACCTACCTCATAAGTGAGGGAAGCAGGAACCATATTCCACAGACCATAGTTACGTAACGTATCACTCAGTCTGAAGCCATCACTCATGCGATTGTTTTCTCCTATGATGAACAGTTGATGCTCATGGCGTGTAGGTGTCCATGTAAACGTGTTAAGGTCTACTTCATCATCCTCAATATTAACATTTTTAACTAAGAGTTCATCCGTGATATCACCTGTTGTGGCATACGCTCTTAACGCATAATTGCCTTTTCGTACATTCTTTATACAGAATTGGCCTTCCGCATCTGTCAGAGCCCAAAAGATATAGCCTTCAGTCTGGCGATATAATTCAGTATCTGGGTCGCAGAGTACCACTTGAATGGAGTCTTGTCGCTGTCCTGTCGTTACCTGAATACGTCCTGATACAGTGGCTCGGTCGTGAGGATAGTTCTCATGATTGAACCATTTAAATGGCCATTGCTGCTCCTGCTCGTGAGCCTCACGCTTTGCATCTGCGATCATATGTTGGCGCGTCCCACTGTTCATGTAGATTAGGAAAGGTCCGTACAATTTCTTCTGTCCAGGTTGGTATGTTACAGATGACGTACCGAAATGTTCACCTTGAAGCATCTGGATGGTGATAGGAGACTTACCTGTTGCATGTACTGTCAGTTCTTGTTTCATCGGACCGCCAGGATACCACTCACGTGAACAAGGTATATTCCATACCCCTAAGCCAGCTTCCTCAGGCTTTGCCGGATTTGTATTCATCAATCCGTGAACACTGTCACGCACAACATACTGGGCCCAGTTATATTTCGTGTAAACACTACCATCAGAAAGTCTGTATGTAGCATCTTGTACATAGGAAGCATTGCTCGTACCACCACTCTCCACGGATTTCATTACTTCGCAGGATGGTATCATTCCCTGCATGGAGTCATCTACGTATCCATCAAGGAATTTTGAATTCAAGCGGGTGCATACCCGTGCTTCCTGTACCTGCCAATTCGGGGAATCATCTGATGTATTAGCGAGCACATACATGTAAATGCCGCTTACTCCCTTACGCATGATAAATCCCAGTTGGTATCGCGGACCATAACTGGTGTTTGTATATACGACCTCAGCGTAGTCGTCAGTTTGTTTTACAATCTCTGCCTTTGATGGGTTAAGTGCTTTGTTTCCCACTCCTTTGGAGGTGAAATCAAAATAGACACCCGTGGAGCCAATAACATTACTTCCGCCACAAAGAGTCATTTTGTTTATTTGCCCTTTGGAGTTGATGCTGATCTCTACCAATCCGTTTGATAAGACGGTGGCAAGACCGTCCTGAGTGGCCTTGACATTATCGTCGGCCATCAGATTCAGTCCTGCCATCAATCCTACAACTAATATTATTAATCTACATTTCATTAATACCATCTTGGATCTCCGACTTTACCTCTTGCACGGAAAGTAACATTGTCCTTTATATGGAAGTCACCATTACGTGGATCTACAAAGAATTCCTCAGAAGTATATTCCAAATGGGTTATGTTGGTGAACTTACGTGTATTCTCTGGGAAGTCGCTTGTCATATAGCAGCCCGAGAAATCAAGCCAAGAAGAATAGTCACCATATCCAGAGTTGATCTTCGTTCCTGCATTGTCACCTGCAAAAATCATATTGGTTGCCTGCATGGTACCTGGCTGTTTTGTAGCCAAAATAAACTTAGGCAGACCTGTCTGGAAATTACAGAATGTGATATGATCGAGCTTGATGAGCTCCAGTGGCACACGGATATCCATCAACTGGTCGCCTACTTCCATGATAGTGGTATTGGTGATTTGCAGTTCACGTGCCTTAGTGTTACCGGCAATGTTGAATGCGCCCCATCCGCCAGTAGATACATGGTCAAGTATGCAATTATCAACAAAGATACCTCCTAATTCAATATTCGCATTAGCATATAGAATACAGTTGTTCAGATTACGTATGATACAACCTGTGAAATACATGTCGTTAAATGCATACGAACCTCTTACCATCATCCAGAATCCACCTTGAGCGTTGATGTCGATATACTGGAAGTGCAGATTCTCAACATTCGTATTAATACCGAAGCTCGGGATGTGTAGCTCTGCTCTCTTTCCGTTAACCAGTGTGCCTGCCATATACAGGTTCTTGACAGGAGCGGGAACATTCACATTACCTATCTCGTAGTATTCTCCACCCTTGAATATAAGAGTAACGGTTTCTGCACCGGCTTCAGCAAGCAGTGTGTTAAGATTGTCACCGTTCTTCACCTCAATAGCCACACCCTCAGATGATCCTAAGGTGTTGAAGATCCATGTTCCGCGAAGGAACTCACCGTTCATGATCTGAGCCATGTATTTTGTTCCTGGGGTAAGACCTTCAAACATAATCTCTCCGCTACTCTTCTGAGCCGCAGTTAATTCAACTGTTTTAATCTCAGTAGTATCTTTACCGTTAATGCTGCTTAATTTGATGTTCGTGGTGGTCTTGTCTGATTCCCAGTTGAGCACTGCATCCTTGATACCAGGCGTTGCACCGATAAAGATCTGCTCAGCAGGAGTCCTAAATGAAAGTGTATTCCATTTTGACTCTGCACCAGTCTGCTCGTTGACACCCTTAACACGGACAGAGTATAGGGTAGTACCGGCGAGGTCCTCAAACGTTTTTAGGTATTCGTTTTGTACAACCACTCTACCTTCACTATAAGGTGTCAGGGTGTCGGCCTTTACCTCTTCAGTAAGTACAATATTGTCAAACACATTCTCTTTGCCCATACTGAATTCAAAGATATACTTTGTCGCATCGGAGATTCCATTGAATTTTAATTTAACAGATGTTGCCATGAGCTCCTCCACATCGAAGTGGGTAGTCTGATACAGACGATCGTAGCTGGGGTCAACATCCCACTTGTTCACGTCTTCGGAACAAGATGCGAAGAACACACTCAGTAATAGAATGATACCGAGTTTTCCCCTTGTAATCATATTCTTGGTAATCATAATAGTTCTTTCTTAATTTATTATTCTTTTATTACTCATTAATCCAGACTATGGTCGTACCCGTAGGAGTTCTTCAGATAGCCTTTTGACTTATAGATGTCATCATAGTAGATGGTGAAGAGATGGCGGTAGTTGCATACTCCGTTACCCATCGTCATCAGATTAAGCTTTTCCTGGATCTTATCACCAAATCGCAGTTGGGCAAGCAGCGGCGCATAATTATAGGAAGAACGCAACCCAGTGGCACAGACAAGAATACGTACGGAACGGGTCACAATGTCATCTTCGTTAACGCTGTTACCCTTGCGCAACCAAGAAATCTCCTTATATACGTTAGGATCAGGATTTGCGTTCAGAGTGCGGTAGAAGTTACAAGACTCCAAATCGATGAACTGACTTTCTGCACCACTCTTATATTTATAATATAACTTCTCAGGGAAGTCCGTTGGCTGATAGGTCTTGTCGAAGATCTTAACTTCCAACTGTCCGTCATACATCTTCACTAACGCTTCTTTCATCTCCTCTATCTTCTGATCGAGAAGTCCCCAGCGTACAAGATCAAGTTTACGGATACCTTCACAACCAAACTCCCATGCACGCTCATTGACAATGGCGTTGAAGAAATCTGGGTCGTAGTTCTTTATCTCAGGTGATCCGGCACCGAAAGCGCGCTCACGAACCTTTTCCAAGGCTTCACGGGCTGACATACCAGCAACTGCATTTTTAGAATCTGCATTGTTCTCCTGCATATAACGTGCCTCGGCAAACATCAGTAGGATGTCGCTATAACGCATCAAGATCCAGTTGATACCTGTCGAAGGACGTCCACTGGCTGTTTTTGCCAGCGCCCTGTAAGAGTCGCTTGTCCAGAAATAACACCACTTACCAAAGTGAACGTTCATCATATCACCGCGCATAATCTCGTGAACCACGTTGCTTTCCTTACCGAACTTCGGGAAGTAGCATGCATAGTCGCGGCGTTTGTCAGAAGGAGTGAAAGAGTAGAAATAGTAACCGTTGGAGTTGACATAGCTGGAACCCCATCCGAAACTTCCATAACCGATATTGCCATCTTGCTCACGTCCCATCAGTGTACCAATATCACCATTATAGCCCATACCGTTTGCTACCTCAAAGAGATTTTCACCAAAAGAGTTGTAATCCAGATGATTAACGGTCTTCCAGATATCCCCGTAGTCGGGATCCAGGTGATGAGGATTCTTTGGATCGCTGATGATCTCAGCACACTGCTGCTCTGCAATCTTATAATAGTCTTTCCAGTTCTTGACACGTCCTACATAGAATCCGTTCATCTCACCCATACCGGAGGCAGTGCCAGAGTAATGCTCAATATTGGAATCGTCGGGGAACTGGTTACCGTCGCGTACAGACCAACCGCCGGCTGTCAAAGCGATACGTGCCAACAGACCCTTTGCGAAACCTTTTGTGATGCGCTCAACACTATACTCTTTCTCTTCTCCCATCCATGGCAGGTATTGAATAGCCTCTTCCATGTCGCGAATCAGGGCAGGGTAAATCTCATCACGGCTGGTTTTGCTTGCATATACGTTCGACAGATCACTCTCGGATGTTCCTTCTTTGTACGGAATATCACCCCAACGACGGACAAGCTCGAAATAAGCGATGGTACGTAAGGTAAGTGCCTCGCCTAAATATCGTTGCATGGTCTCATTGCCGCTCTTGAATGCTTCGCTGTTGCGAATACCTTCCACAGCAGTGGCTGCACGCTCACCCATCTTAAAGATATCACTCCACTGTACAGTATGATTGTACCAGTCGCCGTAATAGTTGGCAGCACCTGTGTCACTGGTCATCTCCTTTGACGGGTCGTTATTATAGCCACTGGCTAATTCGATATCGTCAACTCCCTGCCAGTTAACAGACATTTTCTGTCCGTAAACATAGGTATTTGTCAAGTCACAATAGATACCCATCAGAGCTGAACGAGCCATTCCTTCGTTTTCAAAAATCACCTGACTAGTCTGCTGCGATGGTGACTCCGTGTCAAGATAGTCATCGCAAGAGGTGAAAGTCATGGCGAATGGAGTAAGTAGAGCGAAGAGCCCTATTTTCACCACTTTGTTGTATGTTTTGTTATATGTATTCATAATTATCTATTCTTAATGATTATGTTATATTCCTCAGAAGGTCAGGTTAACACCTACAACCCATGTCTTAGCCTTTGGATATGCAGAACGGTCGTAACCCATTACCAAATTGTTTGTATGTGTGCTAACTTCCGGATCCTGACCACTATATCCAGTGATACAGAACAGGTTAGTAGCAGTACCATAGATACGCAGATTCTTGGCGCCAATCAAACGGAGGACACTCTTGGGCAGTGAGTAACCTAAAGTCAGTGTGCCGAGGCGCAGGTAAGAACCATCTTCAATAGCCCAGTCGGTAATAATGGAATTGTTCATGAGAGGATGCCACATGGTCTTGTTCTGGTTCAACTCCTGCAGACGTGCTGGATTTGCATATTCACCATAGTAAACATTAAGACCTGTCTCGGGATCGATAGTAGTAAAGCGGTTCTCTAAGTTCATCAATGTAGTGATGTTCTTGTAGCGCTGTGAACCATGATAGGAGTTATAGTCAATCTTATTCATGTTCAGGATATCATTGCCATACGACCAGTTGAACAGGGCGGTGAGGTCAAAGCCCTTCCATCCCATGTTGATACCGAAACCACCAGTGTGTTTGGGTTGAGCATGACCGATGATGCGGCGGTCTTTATCGGGATCAATCTTTCCGTCGCCATCAAGATCCTTCAGCTTGATATGTCCAGGTCCGAAATAACCACCAGAATTAGTAAGGACGCCACGGGTATCAGTAACACCTTCATTGAGTACCCAACGTTTGGTTGTATCATCGAAAGTGAAATCATCGAAACCATACATGCCATCATAGACATAGCCGTACATCAATCCTACCTCATCGCCCACGATAACACGATAGTCATCATTACCGATGAAGAAACCGCCACTGCCGTCGGTCAGGATCATGGTGTCGTTGTCTTCTCCATATAGTTTATCAACCTTATTCTTATTAAATGAGATGTTGAAGTTGGCATCCAGATAGAAGTCCTTTGTCTGTATGAGATTTGCATTTACAGTGAACTCAATACCACGGTTTGTGGTCTGACCAAGGTTCTGGTACTGCTGTACGTATCCTGAGTTAGAAGGTAACTGAACAGCCATAATCAGGTCTTTTGTAACGTCGTTATACCAGTCGATGGTAACATCGAGCTTCTTATTCAGCAAAGTAAAGTCCAAACCGACATTGGTGGAGTGCTTCGTCTCCCATGTCAACTTGTCGTTACGCAACGTTGTCGTCGGCTGTAAAGCACTCTGTCCTTCTTCATTAATGAAATACAGACGGTTTGCCAAAGTCATAGCTTGATATGTCTGTCGCCAGTAGTTACCCACACGGGCATTACCTGACACACCGTGACTTAATCTGAGTTTTAGGTTGTCGAGCCATCCTCTCGTTCCTTCCATGAACTTCTCCTCTGTGATACGCCATGCACCAGCAAAGGCGGGGAAAACGCCCCATTTATTACCTGGAGAGAAAACATTAGTACCATCAGCACGGAGTGTAAATGTCAGATAATATTTACCATCGTATACATAGTTGGCACGTCCGAAATAAGATTGTGTACGGTTTGGCTCGGAGATTGTAGTATAAGTGGGCTCCGATGTACCGTCGTTCCACATGGCTAATATGTTTCCTGCCAGATAGTCCAGGGGATAATAGTCAGACTCTACCCTCATGTCGTTGGTCTCAGAGTGGAATACCTCCATACCTGCCATGGCATCTACATGGTGTTTGCCAAAGTTCTGTTTGTAGTTCAGCATGGTACGCAACGTACGGTTGTTGCCATCCCAATATTGACGTTTTGCGACAGGGAATCCTGAACGCTGGTTTGCTGTACCTGTATTAGCCAAGAATATATCGTCTGTGCGGGCAAATGTGTAACCATATGTACCTTCTACTCGCCATGATAACCATTTGGTAATGTCCCAGGTAATTCCTAAATTGTATGTATTGGTAAAGTTACGTTGTTTCTTGTACTCATTCGTTACATTATAGAAAGGGTCCTGCAACTGCGAGATATTCTCGTAACTAAGATCACTACCATCTCCGAGATCATCGATGCTTAGGTCTGTCAGTGTACCTACAGGAGCAAACAATGTACAGTCGCGTAGTTTCCAACCAGAGGAGATGCTGGTACCATTGATAACGCGATTAGTCATCTTAGCATTGAAGTCGAGATGCAGTTTATCATTAAAATCTTTCTTAACCTTGAAGTTCAGGTTATCACGCTTGAAATCGGAAGTCTGCATGATATAAGTCTCATCATCGTGTGTGTAGCTGATGCTATAGATCAAGTCTTTACCACCACCGTTCATGTTGACATTATAACTTTGTTTGAATCCTGTGCGGTCGAACAACTTCTTCTGCCAGTCAGTTCCCTGACGACTCTTATAGATATCGATATCCTCCCATTTGCCATAACGGTCGATGAAACTTGCCTTTACTGATGGGTCAAGCTCACGCTGATAATATACATATTCGTAAGGAGACAACACTTCTGTCTCGTTGTAGAATCTATTCCATCCCAATGTGGCATTGAAAGAAACCTCTGCTTTACCCTGACGACCGCTCTTGGTGGTAACTAGGATTACACCATTGGCACCTTTTGCTCCATAGATGGCTGTTGATGATGCGTCTTTAAGCACATCAATGCTCTCGATATCTGTCGGAGGGATATCACTGATGCTTCCAGTCTGAAAGCCATCAACAATATAAAGGGGCTCATTACTCTGGGTAATAGAACCACCACCACGTACACGAATCTTTACCTCAGCATCTGGAGATCCCTGAGTGGTCACTACGTTCACACCAGCAAGACGACCTGTAATAGCAGAGGCTGCATTGGTCGTAGTGATGTGTTTCAATGTTTTTTCATTAACGGATGAAATACTTCCGGTAAGATCGCGACGACGAGCATTTCCATAACCGATGGACACGACATCAATACCGCTAAGGACATTGGATTCTTCATCAAGTTGAATCTCTACTGTCTGACCAGAGGAAACTTTTACGGTTTTGTTCTTCATTCCAACGTAAGATACAGTAATCTGTCCACTGTTTGCGGAAGTTTTTAATGTGAAGTTTCCGTCAAGGTCTGTTACTGCTACGTTTTGTGGGTGTCCAACCTCCTTGATGGTCGCACCAATTACAGGGTCACCATACGAGTCCTTCACAACTCCTTTTACCTGCCCACTTTGTGCATAGGTGTTGCCCGTGAACCAGAAAAAGGCCATCAAGAGGAAAAGTCTCAGGCAAGCTGCCAGAGCTCGGTTCCTGTCTCTCTTCAAATTTGTCGTTTTTGCCATAAGAGCTAATTAAAAAGTTATTGTTATGTAAAAAATAGATTTCGAAAAACGTGATCGCAACATTTATTCGGTCGCTAAATTATTCCTAATAATAATAAGGAGAGTTCAAAAACGTCCGATTTAGGTCGGAAAACGTACGTTTTATTGTATTTGCGGAAAAAAATATACCTATCATCGTTTTTTTTTGTACCTTTGCGATATAAATATTACTAATCTATATGGTAAGGCTTTTATCCACATTACTCCTCGGAATATTAGGATCAACATTTTATTGGTCACAGTCAATTGCTCAGACTACAGGAAAAGTGAACATTCAGCACTTTGGAGAGGCTGATGGCTTTTCTGAGAGTTTGGTCTCTTATGTGATTCAAGATTCTGAAGGAATTATTTGGCTTGCAACTTGGGATGGCTTGCGAAAATACGATGGCTATCGATTTACTACCTATAAGGCTCATCCTGGTGACGGTTGCCCTTTAGAGTCGAATAGGTTCCATTTCGTGGAGGAAGACGCAGATCATAATATAGTATGTTGGTCGGGGGAACATTATTATTTGTTCAATCGCAAAACCGAGAAATTTGAACCTTATAAGGGTAAGGTTAAGGTAAGGGTATATCATATGCCAGAGGAGATAGGCCGCGTATATAGGGCATTACCGGAATACCGGAATATCAATCCTCATTTTTTGTTGGTGGACAAACAGCAGGGGGTGTGGATTTATACCTACAGAGGACTGGAAAGGGTCTCTATAACCCCTAAGCCGTTGATTCCTGAGAAAAGTGAGATTGGTTCTTCTGAGGAATACGTCAGAGCTGTTTTTGTAGATAAGGATAAGCGTTTGTGGATATCTGATAAAAATGGTTATATCAGGGTTTATGAGACGCGTGATGCCTCTCAGGTAAGATATCTTTCTCCATCCGGACAGCTTTCAGTCACTCCTGTCTGTTTCGGTTCCAATGCCTATTGCTTCGTGGAAGATCATCTTGGTCAGATATGGATGGGAACAAAGCCGCACGGTCTTTTTCGGCTCGTTCGTAAGGGAAGTAATAGGCAATATACAATAACTCAGTATGTCAAACGTCCAGGTGATGATTATAGCATTAACTGTAATTCCATTTATGATATTAAGGAAGATAAGCAGCACCGACTCTTGTTGGCTACGTTTGGAGGTGGCTTGAATATTGTTGAGCCTCAATCAGATGGAACGGTACGTTTCATACACCATGATAATTTGTTGAAGACTTTCCCGAAGGATGTTAAGAACTGCAGGTGCTTGGAGTTGATACCCGACGGAACGTTGTTGGTGGGAACTGACAACGGCTTGCTTACGGTATCGCTAAAGGATAAGTACAAGGATTTGAGATTTTATCATAATATTCGTAACCCTCATGTGGCATCGAGTCTCGGAAACAATTTAGTGATGGACTTATATCGTGACCGTGCGGGTGATGTCTTCTTGGCTACTTCAGGAGGTGGCGTGGATAAAATATTAAACAACAATTACTTGTCAGACAAGGTTCAATTCCATCATTATTCTGTAAAGGAGGGGCTGTCATCTGATGTTACGATGGCTTTGACAGAAGATATGGACAGTTCACTTTGGATCGTTTCAGAGGCTTCCTTGAGTAGGCTGAATCCCCGTACGGGTGTCTCAACAAACTATCAGAAGACATTCTTTGATGGTGGTTTTACCTTTAGCGAGGCTACACCTGTCTGTCTTCCGGACAGTATCATGGTTATTGCCACATCTCAAGGTATCCTCCATTTCAATCCACGACGGATCGCAAAGAGTGATTATGTGCCCAACATTGTCTTCAATTGTCCTGAAATGATTGAACTACCTGCAGGTAAACAGGATTTTCATGTGAGCTTTTCTGCTATCGACTATAATAAGAACGAGGAGATTATCTATGCTTATAAAATGGCTGGCATCGACAATGATTGGCATTATACCAGATCCAATGAACTGAACTATGTTGGTCTTAAGCCAGGAACCTATAAGTTACATATTAAGTCAACGAACGGTGATGGTATATGGGTGGATAACGAGAAGATCATCACCTTACGGCGCAAGGCTAAGTTTAATGAGACACCGTGGGCATGGATGCTATATGGCTCATTGTTGGCGCTTTTCCTGTTCTGTGTCGTATGGGTGGTGCGTTATATCCGTCAACTGCAGAATGAGATTAAAGATATCCGCCTTACCCATAAGGAACAGATAGAGGTGTTGGGTTCTCGCATTAAGGAAATGTTGCCTACATTGGAAACACCCGAGGAGATTCATGAGAAAGTGAGTCAGATGAGTGAGGATGATATGCTCTTCTCTCAGAAACTGAAGGCGTATGTGGAGGACAATGTGGATAATTCCGAACTGTCTGTGTCAGATATCGCCTCTGCTATGAATGTGAGCAGGACGGTGCTCTACGCAAGGGTCAGAACATTATTCGACAGTACCCCGAATAACTATGTGCTCAATACTCGTATAGAATATGCCAAACGATTGCTGACACGTGATAAGGTACCCGTGTCAGATGTCGCCTATCGTTGCGGTTTCTCAAATCCAAAATATTTCAGTCGCTGTTTCAAGAAACTTACAGGAAAAAGGCCGTCGGAATATAGCGAGGGTGATTAACCCCCTACTGTCTTAAGGCATTCTTTCCTGTAAGATGGTTGGCTTATTTTACATGGATTGTCTCTGGTGTTCCCAAATGTCCGTATTGGCTGACTGCTCTTATCGTATATGATTGGTCAGGGGTTGCTATCTTTGCCATACATTTACTGCTGATGGCGACAATCTTTTCGTTACTATTTATAATAAGGTAGCCAATGGCTCCTGCTACCGGCTCCCATCGCAGAAGACCGGATTTAGATATCTTGATTGTCTTTGTTGCCGGCATCTCTTCCATGTACAGGCGGGGATTCCACCCGTCGGAACTGGAAATCATATTCTCGTATGTATAACGGTCGGCTTCCTCTTTGGTGATGCTGGTTCTGCAACTGCCGGTAATCTTTTCTTCAGTAACCTCTCCGGTCTCCGACTTATTCTTCTGGGTAAACGTATAATTGCTCTTTCTCTTGCTTAAATCAATCAAATTCCCATCCTTGTCCTTGCTATTATATTCAGCAAACAGTCTTGGAATAGTACCCATGTCCGACCATCCCTCAGGTGCAATGGGTATTCTCATTGTAGTGTTGATATATACAGTAATGGAATTATTGTGCCATGGGCGTCCCAGTTTTTGATGACCGTTTGCTGCTTGTGTGTTACCATCAACAACACAGTCTCTGAAGACATAGCCGTATTCTGCATTTACATGACTTGGAGCCGTGATGACAGAACCGCTGCGTACATTATAAAAAGTGCTGTTCTCGACTAAAACATTTCCGCCGCCATATAAGTAATCGACGGCCCCTTCAATCCAGCAGTTCTTTATATATTGTCGGACATGATCATCATTAGCAGTAAACCATGTATCTTGGAAAGAGCGGAATCTGCAATTATAGAATGCCTGGCGGTCACCCATGGAACGTATAGCAAGTGCCTGAGGACCAGTCTGTCGGCTTACACCATAGGTGTTTTGGTATGTGATATTCTCGGTATAGAAATTGGGGGCACCGGCATCGAAGACACAGTGTTTCTTATAATTTGGCGATGAGGAATTGTTTGTTGAATAGCGGAAGAACACATCATCTTCACCACCGCAGTGAATGGTATGCTTGATAATGGTCTTCTGGGGATCTTGCCCTATCAGATGAATAAATGGCCTGTTGTCTGGTATCTCAACCAACTCGTTATATTCACCATTCTTTACGAGGATCAGATAGGGCTTACTATTGTTTTTCGGTACTGAGTTGATGGCATCCTGTATAGTACTGAAATTACCAGTCCCGTCTTTTGCTACGACAGCATCAAATACCTGTGCGTTTGCAGAATAACAGGCTGCCCACATGAACAAGCCTATCAAACTTCTCTTGATGAAACGTTTTTTTCCCATATCTCTAATAGTTATTTGTTTATTTGCTTTGGGTGAATCTTAATCAATAGCAAATTTAGATATTTACTATTTGGCAGGGGTGTACTATTTTCCTTTTTTTGTAGATAGTTATTTTTTCATCCCTTTCTCGGAAAATAATGCACCTTGCCTCCTTCCTTTTTTAATATATTTGCAAAAAATTATATGTATATGAAATACTTATATCAATTAATGTTGCTGTTTTTAGCAGCGAATGTACAACAAGTTAGTGCCAGCGATTATGTGCTTTGGTATAATAAACCGGCTGTTCATTGGAATAGTGCCCTTCCTGTGGGTAATGGACGTATTGGGGCTATGGTCTTTGGCAATCCTTTACACGAAGAGTTCCAACTAAACGAGGAGACTATCTCCAAAGGGTCACCTTATAATAATTATAACCCGGCAGCACGGAAGAGTCTGGAGACCATTCGTAACTTGATCTTCTCTGAACAAAACGATTCTGCACAGAAGTTGGCGGATCAGACGATGATATCAGAGAAAAGACTAGGACGCGGAGCTCCTTATCAGCCTGCAGGCAGCCTTCGTATCGATTTCACAGGTCGTGATTCAAGTAAGATTACCAACTATCGCAGGTTATTGGATATCGGTGATGCTATATCAAGGGTTACTTATAATATTAATAATGTGGAGTATCAGCAGGAGTCTTTTGCTTCTTTCACCGATCAACTGCTCATCATCAGATATTCCGCATCAAAGAAAAAGAAAATCAGTTTCTCTGCTTCTCTGACCTATCCTAATGATAATTGTAAGATTAAAGCTGAGTCAGGGACACTTCGACTGACAGGAATCACTGAAGAGGCTGCTCCTGATGTACCTGGCAAGGTGAGATTCATCGTTAATGCGAAAATACAGAATAAGGGAGGAAAGCTATACCAGAAAGACGGAAAGCTGGTTGTGGACCGTGCGGATGAGGTTATCATTTATGTGGCTTTAGCAACGAATTTCAAGAACTATAAGGATATCTCTGCTGATCCTGACAAACGTATTCGTCATTATATGGAGAAGGCGGGAAGACCGTATGCTCAGGCAAAGGAAACCCATATGAATTTCTACCATCAGCAGTTCAATCGCGTAAGTCTGGATTTAGGAACAGACCGTTATCCGCAGAAACCAACCGATGAGAGAATCCGCGATTTCGCAAAAGTAGCTGATGACGGTTGGTTCACGGCTCTTTATTTTCAGTTCGGTCGTTATCTGTTGATATCCTGTTCGCAACCAGACACACAACCTGGTAATCTGCAAGGCTTATGGAATCATAAGCTGAACCCGGCATGGAGCTGCCGCTACACAATCAATATCAATACTGAGATGAATTATTGGCCAGCAGAACCCACCAATCTGGCAGAAATGCATGAGCCGCTCGTCAAGATGGTTACAGAATTATCTGAAGCAGGTCGTCAGTCAGCAAGCGAAATGTATGGATGTAGGGGATGGGTGGCACACCATAACACAGACCTTTGGCGAATGACTGGCGCGGTGGATTATTCATGGAGTGGCGTGTGGCCAACTTCCAATGCATGGTTCTGTCAGCACTTGTGGAACAGATTTGCCTTTAATGGTGATATGGAGTATCTGAGAAAAGTGTATCCGTTGATGAAGGGTGCTTCGGAATTTTTTGTGGACTTCTTGATAACGGATCCTCGGTCTGGGTATAAAGTGGTATGTCCATCAATTTCACCGGAGAATCATCCTCATGGCAGAAAGGCCAGTTTGTATGCAGGTGTAACGATGGATAACGAACTGGTGGCAGACTTGTTTACACATACGATACAAGCCGCAAAGCTACTGAATACAGACCAACTCTTTGTTGATACCATCGCAAGATTACGTGATCAACTGACACCTTTGCGAATTGGAAAGCATGGACAGCTGCAGGAATGGGCAGAAGACTGGGATAATCCTAACGACCACCATCGCCATGTATCCCATCTCTGGGCACTCTATCCTGGAAATAGTATATCCCCATTCCGTACTCCAGCATCTTTTGAGGCTGCGAAAACATCACTTACTCAGAGGGGGGATCCCTCAACAGGATGGAGCATGGGATGGAAAGTGTGTCTTTGGGCACGGTGCCTTGACGGTGATCATGCCTATCGACTTATCCAAAATCAGCTTAACTTGATTCCAGACACAATAGAGCGTGGCGCAGACGGCGGAACTTATGCAAATATGTTTGACGCTCATCCGCCATTCCAGATTGACGGTAATTTTGGTTGTACGGCTGGAATAGCAGAGATGCTCGTACAGAGTCATGATGGATTTGTGAACTTACTCCCTGCACTGCCAAAGTCATGGTCAAAAGGCAGGATAAAGGGTATAAGGACAGTCGGTGGCTTCATCGTGGAAGACATGACATGGGAAGATGGACATTTAAAGCAGGTAGTCATCCGTTCTACTCTGGGTGGAAACCTTCGTATAGGAACCAAGGAGAAAGCTCATTTTTATCCTCTTGTCAGTCCAAAATTGCCAAATTCCAACCCACTTTTCACTGTATGGTCTATGCCAGTGGAAAAGGATGGACAGCTGTTAAAAGAAAAAAATATTAATCCCTTACATCTTTATGATATTGAAACCCATAAAGGTGAGACATACCAGATTAAGTTCGATTAGTTAGTATTTTGATTCATAGATTTGTGGTTATCAATTAGGTTGGTTATAGTTATTGATTGTTTTAGGATTTAGGGTGTGCATATGCACACCCTAAAAGTATTATAAATGTTTCATAAGGATCGGCAACATGGATTAATGCAAAAATATAAATAAAAAAATGGAAATAGTAATTTTTTTAATTCTTTTATTTATCTTTGCATCAGAAAGCTATTTTGTTATCGCTTATGGAGAGAGGCATATTACGAGAGATTACACCTTTGCAGGAACATGACTTCATGTATGTGGCTGACCGCAGGAAAAAGGAATTCGACTATCCGATCCACTACCATGAGACCATGGAGTTGAACTTCGTGGAGAATGCGAAGG
>JAEEGL012136292.1_pt1 | contig 21983 bp, 18 predicted proteins | sample 9134231 | NCBI WGS metagenome assembly JAEEGL01 (sample SAMN16246548, study PRJNA631951) | gut metagenome | biome: gut microbiome; feature: rumen; material: fiber-attached | host: Bos | place: Iran: Karaj | collected 2018-10 | reverse complement strand
CGCTCCTGCCCAAGTACGGCGGGAAGGGGTTCTGGGGTATCCATGTGCACGAGGCTGTGATTGCCGCGCACGAGAAGGAATCCGGTGCGACAGTTCACCTGGTGAGCGAGAAAATTGACCAGGGAAAGATTCTGGCGCAGGTGAAGGTGCCCGTGCTGGAAGGCGATACGCCGGAGGTGCTTGCCGCCCGCGTGCTCGAACAGGAACACAACCTGTACTGGAAAACAATTAGGGACTACGCTGCTCAACTATGAAGTTCAAACTGCCTGCATTCCTCGAAAATGTTGAAACTCCGGTAGAAGGGGAGACCCTCATGCGGAAATTTGTCGCCGACCCCGAATCTGTCGGCGGGGTGGAGACGCTCGACCTGTTTTCGTTTGCGGATGTAGGCGCGAAGAAAAACGTCATCCTGGTGGGTATCGACGAGGTGGGGCGTGGCCCGATTGCAGGTCCCGTGGTGGCATGTGCTGCAGTGCTTAAGGCACCGGACATTATGCCCGAACTCAACGACTCGAAGAAACTTACCCGCAAGAAGCGCGAGGCCATGTTCGACGCGGTGAAGGACGCGTGTGCCTGCTACGCGATTGCGAGTGCGAGCGAGAAGGAAATTGACGAGATAAACATTCTCGAGGCCGACTTCCTTGCGATGCGGCGAGCGCTGCAGGCGCTTGGTATGCCCGGGATAAACGAGTCCGCGCCCGAAATCCCTGTGGAAGTGAAGGGCTCGTTTGCGGAGGTCGCGGGAACGGCGAAGCCGAAAGTGTTTATCGCCGTGGATGGCAACCTAAAAATCCGTAATGTTCCTGCAGAATTGCAGATGCCTATCGTGAAGGGCGACGGCCGTATCGCGAGTATCTCTGCGGCATCGATTCTTGCAAAAGTGTTCCGTGACCGCTTTATGGACAAACTAGCAGAAAAGTATCCGGGATACGCGTTTGAGAAAAACGCTGGTTACCCCTCGCCGGAGCATGTTGACGGCATACGTAAACAAGGGTTTACTCCGGTGCATCGCAGGAGTTTCCACGTAAAAGGCCTTGATTAGTGAAATCCCCGCAAGGGTGTCATTTTCGGCTTTTTTTGCGTTTTAACTTGGTTTGAAAATTATCTTTTTGCTACATTGTGGCAGGGCGAGCCTTTTTCGCCCGGAATTTATTCGAGGAGGTTCTTTTGAACAATTCCATCCCTCTTGTGCAAATGGTGCTGCAGTCCGATATCGCGACCATCGTGGTCCTCTGCATCCTTGCCATCATGTCGCTGGGTTCCTGGGGCATTATCATCGTGAAGTTCTTTGCTTACCGCAGGAGCAAGCACGCGAATGCCGAGTTTTTCCGTAAGTTCAGTACGGTCACGCAGTTCGTGCAGCTGCAGGGCCTTTGCGAGACCGCCGAGGACAGTGCGCTCCGCCGCCTTACGGCCGAGGTGCTGAAGGAAGCCTCCAAGTTCAGTAACTTCGTGAGTTACGACTCCATCCAGCACCGTGCATCGCTCCTGGAAGATACCATCCAGCGCTCCATCGAGGGCCTGCGCCTTACCGAAGACCGCTACCTGAGCTTCCTTGCTACGAGTTCTAACCTTGCCCCGTTCTTCGGCCTCTTGGGTACGGTGTGGGGCATCATGATTGCGTTTTTCCAGATTGGCCAGCACGGCTCTGCCGACCTCTCCGTCGTTGCTCCTGGTATCGCCATGGCCTTGATTACCACGGTGGGTGGCCTTGTGGTCGCTATCCCGGCCTCTGCGGGCTATAATTACTTTACGAGTTGCAACGGCCAGAACGAAATCTCCTATTTCAACTTCGGTTCCCAGGTGTTGAGCCTCTTCAAGCGCGGCGACTTGCTCGCCCTCGAAGAAGTTGCCGGCTAGGAGGCCTAGGTGAAGCGTAGCCGCGGAAAAGAACTCAAGCAGGAGATGAACCTCACGAACATGATTGATATCGTGTTCTCGATCCTTATCGTGTTCATCATTTCTGCGCCGCTCATGAGCCAGGGCGTCAAGGTCGACCTCCCGAAGGCCGAAGCCCCGACCATGGAGCAGGAAAAACTCTTGAAGGTGTCCATCACCAAGAACGAGGAAATCTACATCGCCGACATGCAGGTGGATTTCGACGGTTTCAATAACGTGTTCAAGTCGCTCTGGAATGGCGAGATGGCCGTTGTCATCAATGCCGACGAGGACGTGAACTACGGGCTTGTGATGAAGGTCGTGACCAAGGTCCAAAAACTGGGCGTGACAAAACTCGGGTTCCTTACGATGAATCCTAAAGAAAAACCGGGTAAATGAGCAAGCAGGAAGAAAGAATAAAGTACTTCGGCTCGGACGTGGACTCCACGCTCGTGAAGATAATCGTTGTTGCGGTTGTCTTCCATTTCCTTGTTGTCGCTTTCTTTATCGGGCTCCATTACGTGAACCTGAAACCCGAACCGGAACAGATCCCGGTGTTCGAGATGGTGCAGGTGGCCCAGCCGCCTCCGCCCCCCAAGCCTGTGCAGCCTAAGCCCCCTGAGCCCCCGAAGCCCAAGGAGCCGCCCAAACCCAAGGTGAATAAGGAACTCCCGCCCGAGATTAAGCCCGAGCCGGAGGAAAAGCCTGAGGAGGTGCATGAGGATGTACCGCCAGAACCGGAACCGGAGCCCGAACCGGAGCCGCAGGAAGATTTCCCGGTCGATGACCTGGACTTGCCGAAGGCGGTAGAGGCTCCCAGTTTGAACCCGGTGGGTTCCGTGGACATGGACCCGCTGATGCAGGCATATCTCGACCAATTGAAGAGAATAGTCATGAGCAATTTCAAGCCGCCCAAGGACTTGAAGGTGAGTCGTGATGCCAAGACGACCGTCCAGTTCCAGGTGGACCGCGTAGGCGGGATTTCCGCTGTAATCCTGAAGCGTTCTTCGGGCAACAAGGCGTGGGACCACCTCTCCGTACGTGCCATCCAGATTTCGAAGGTGCCGCCGCTTCCGCCAAACTATCGATTCCCGGACCTCGTGTTGCACTTTAACTTTACGCCGAACTAGGTTGAATGTTTATGAAACGAATTTTAGCGCTGATTGCATTCTTGATTCTCGCCGTGCCGAACGCGTTTGCCTCGATCGATACGATTGCGGTGGATGTGGGAATTTCCGTGTTCAAGACAATGCCGCTGGGTGTTGTCCCGTTCGAGGAGAAGGGCAGCATTGAATGGATCGAGGAACGCCCGCACCAGATTATTACCCGCGACGCGAACCTTTCGGGCCGCTTTGACGTGGTGGCATCCGAAAAGTTCAACCTTGCGCTTTTCAGCCGCAGCCATGCGGAATACTACGTGACGGGGAAGGTGACGCCGCAGGGCGATGGAGCCCTGAAGGTGCAGTGCTTCCTGTACGTCTCGAAGTCGAAGGACCTGCTGCTCGGTGAAGCCTATACGGTAAAGCAGAAGGACTTGCGCAAGGCGATTCATGCATTCTTTGACAAGGTGACACTGCGCATTACCGGCGAGCGCGGGGTGGCGAGCACTAAACTTGCCTACGTATCCAAGATAGAGGGCGTGAAGCAGGTGGTGGTATCCGACTACGACGGATTCCATCGTAGCCAGGTGACCCGCGATTCGACCATCAGCATGATGCCCGTGTGGATGCGCGGGAATGCGGGGCTCGTGTATGTGAACTTCAAGACAAAGCGCCCGCACCTGTATGCCAAGAACTTCGGCGGTTCCGAACGTATGATTTTCCCGCAGTACGACCAGACGTACAGCCCTGCGGTGAACCCGAAGACTGGCGAACTCCTTTTCTCTTCGTCCTTTGACGGAAAGACTGACCTGTTCCTCGGCAACATGGAAACGGGCAAGGCACGTAAGTTCGCCTACCTGAAGAGCAACCAGACGAGCCCGGCATGGAGCCCGTATGCGACCGAGGTGCTGTTCACGAGTGACCGTGGCGGTGGCCCGCAGATCTTTGTGATGGGGAAGGACGGTAGCGACTTGCGCCGTGTGACCTTCATGGGCCGCTACAACGAGCGTGCGAGCTGGTCCCCGAACGGTGACCGCATCGTCTATACCTCGATGGACAACGGCAAGATGAACATCTATACCTGCGCGCTCGACGGGAGCGACATCGTGCAGCTTACGAACAACGCAGGTAACAACGAACACCCGACCTGGTCGCCCGATGGCAAGCTGATTGCGTTCTCGAGCAACCGTAGCGGTACCTACCAGATTTACATCATGCGGTTTGACGGCGCGAACGTGACCCGCATTACCCAGGGCGGCGAGAACACATCGCCTACGTGGTCCTGGTTCTATGAAGACAATGAACAACAAAAAACCAAAGAAGGTGCTAAATGAAATACATCGCTAAACTTTCCATTCTTTCTTTTGCCGCATGCCTCGCCATTGTAGGCTGCGCCAAGAATGAACCCCTGCAGACGGAACCGACGCCGGCCCCGGCCGCCGCTCCCGCACCTGCACCTGCTCCGGCAGCACAGCCCGCTGCAGAACCCGCACCTGCGGTAAACGAGGATTCACTCGCTGCAGAACGTGCCCGCCTGGAGGCTGAACGCCTTGAAGCGGAACGTGCCCGCCTGGAAGCGCTCATCAACCAGATCATGAGCGAAGACGTGTACTTCGACTTCGACCGTTCGGAACTCACCGAGAAGGCTAAGGAACTCCTGGCACAGGTGGGCGAACTCCTCCTGAAGGAAACCCGCTTCACGCTTACTATCGAGGGCCACACCGATGCCCGCGGTACCGAAGACTACAACTTCACTCTCGGTGCAAAGCGTGCCATGAAGGTGAAGGAATTCCTGAACGCCTACGGTATCGAAGGCAAGCGCATGGAATCCGTGAGTTACGGTAAGGAAGCTCCGAAGGCTGAGGGCGAAACCGAAGAGGCTTACTCTCAGAACCGTCGTGCCAACTTCCGTGTGAATATCCAGCAGTAATTTTGTCATCCTGACCCGAGTTGATTTAAACAAATAACAGCGATTGAAAATGAAAAAAATTGCTTTAGGTATTGTCTCGATTGCATTCGCCCTAGTCGGGTGCTCCCAGATGACGGTGCTCCGTACCGAAGAGATGCGTAATGTCGGTACGGACGTGCAGGTTGCTGTCCTCAGCAATCTCGATTCCGCCATGCATAAGCTTAGGGCCGATAACAAGAACCTCCGCAAGCGCGTCGACTCCCTGAAGGCGGAACTCCTTGCCCAGCAGGAAGCCTCTGCCTTGCTGCAGAAGCGCATGATGGCCGAACTGACCATGCTTTCGCGCCGGGTTAGCGATGAATCCGAAAGGAACGACTCGCGCCAGGAAGAGATCATCTACCGCCTCGATATGTTGCTCGGCAAGAGTGACAAGATCTTGGCGAAGAAGGTCGTGGTGAGTGGTGCCCCGCAGCAGCAGGTTTCGATGGACAGTGTTGAACGCGAGGCCGAACGCCTCGTGGAAGCGGAAGCGATGTTCAATACGGCCCGTTCGGACTACCACCGCGGCGAATACAAGCTTGCTTACACCGGCTTCAAACAGGTTTACGAACAAATGAAGGAAGGGGAACTCGGTGAGAATTCCCTGTACTGGATGGGGCTTTGCCTTGTCGACGTGAACCAGGTGGAAAAGGCCAAGAAGGTATTCGAGGCACTTGCACAGAGCTTCCCCGAAGGGCAGAAGATTTGTACGACGATGTTCAAGCTTGCGGCAATCTATGCTGCCGAAGGGAATGTCGACATGCAGAAGCAGTACTTGCAGAAGATCCTTTCGAGCAAGTCCTGTGCGACCTCCGGCGAGTTTGAGCAGGCTGCAGAAATCCTGCAGGAACTGCTTGAAGGGAATTCCGTGGAACCGCAGCCGATTTCGGACAAGAAGCCCGAGGATGCATCGGCCGCACCGGCAACAGAAACTGCGCCTGCAGCACCCGCTGCGGAAGCTCCGGCTGCACCTGCCGCGCCCGCAGCAGAGGCCCCGGCTGCAGAAGCAAAGCCCGCAGAGAAGGCCGAAGCCCCGGCTGCCGATAAGGCAGAAAAGCCCGCGAAAAAGAAGAAGATTCCTTCTGCCAAGAAGGACTAGTTAAAAGCACAATCTTTGGTAAATCTTGAAGCCCGCGCACTGCGCGGGCTTTATGTATTCTATACCCGAGGCATTTTATACCTGTCTATTTTAGAGTCTTTGCGCCTATAGGCGCCCACGCAAATAATCCGCTCAAACCTAAAGTATACGGCCTGAGTGTAGCGGATTATTAAGTGCCAGGAGGGTCTTAGGGAGGGGGTGGACCCCCTCCCTAGTCTTAGAACGCATCGTCGTCTTCGTCATCGCTGTGGCGAATGACGACACCGCCGATCTTGGCCATCTTGTTTTCGAAGTCCTCGTAACCGCGGTCCAGGTGGTAGACGCGGCTCACGGTGCTTTCGCCCTCGGCCACGAGGGCCGCAAGCACGAGAGCGGCGGTCGCACGCAGGTCGCTACCCATGATTTCGGTGCCTTCGAGCTTTGTGCCGCCCTTGATAGTCGCGGTATTGCCGTTCACCTGGATGTTTGCCCCCATGCGCTGCAATTCGGCGACATGCTTAAAGCGGTCGTTATAGACGGTATCCTGAATCAGGCTGTTGCCCGGTACCGAGACAAGCGTCGCCATGAGAGGTGCCTGCATGTCTGTTGGGAATCCCGGGAAGGGGAGGGTCGAAATGCTGATGGGCTTGAGTTCCATGCCGCGGGCATCGACCTGCGCCCAGTCGTTACCGACATCCACCTTGCAGCCCATTTCGCGGAAGGCGTCGAGGGTAGAGGCGATGTGTTCGGGAATAATCTTCGTGACCTTCACGCAGCCGCGGGTAATCGCTGCACCGCAGAGGTAAGTGCCGGCCTCGATACGGTCAGGAATGGTGTAGCCCTTGCCGGGGCGCAGGCTTTCGACGCCCTGCACGGTAAGCGTGCGGGTCCCGCGTCCCTGGATTTTTGCACCCATCGAGACGAGGTAATCCACGAGGTTGTCAATTTCGGGTTCAAGTGCCGCATTCTGCAGCACGCTCGTGCCCTTCGCAAGCGTTGCCGCCATGAGCACGTTCACCGTTGCGCCCACGCTAGAAATCGGGAAGTTGAACGTGCCGCCCGGGAGTCGCCCATCGCAGGTGGCTTCCACGTAGCCGCGGGTAAGGTTGATCTTTGCACCGAGTGCCTCGAGCCCCTTCAGGTGAAGGTCGACCGGGCGCGGTCCCCAGGCGCATCCGCCGGGGAGCGACACGCGGCAACGCCCGAAACGCGCTACCAGCGGGCCAAGCACGTAGAAACTTGCGCGCATGGTCTTCACCAGCTCGTAGGGAGCCTCGAGATGGTCGGCCCCGCGGGTGTCGATCTTGAGCTGGTGCGCTTCGCCGCTAATGCGGCAGCCGATAATGCGCAGCACGTCGCTCATCGTCTTCATGTCCTTGAGGTGCGGAACGTTCGTGATTTCGGAGACGCCTTCGGCGAGCAGTGCCGCCGCCATCACGGCGAGCACGGCGTTCTTTGCGCCCGAAATCTGGACTTCGCCTTCGAGGGGTTTTTTGACTTGGTGAACTTCAAAACGGTACATTACTGAATCTCCTTGTCGCCGGCGCTCTTGTTACCCGAATCCTTTGAGCCTTTGGGCTCATCGTACACGACGAATGTCCTTGCAATCCAGTCGTGAAGCGCTCTGCGCTTGGGGTCGACGCATACGATTAGGTAGCCGAGGCCATAGATGGCGAGGGAAAGCTGCGTGAGGATACTGCACAGGTAGCGTGCAGTGGAAGAAAGCCAGGTAAGTTTGTTCCCGTCGGCGGTCTCGACGTGAATGTGGCAGAGTTTTTTGCCGGGGGTTGCCGAGAGTATGGCGTGGAAAGCGATGAAGTAGATGGTCTGCGCCACGCTCCACACCGAGATGAATGTGCTCATGCCCGGTGCTTCCAGCAGTTTATTCATGCTTTCTGCCGACATCGGGTCGTTGATGTAGGCGCTTGTGGCTTCCTGGATGAGTTCAAAGTTGAGCATGCCCATGCAGGTGAGCACGTAGAGGGTGATTCCTCCGAAAAGACCTAGTATTACGTTGTCAACAATGAAGGCGAAGGCGCGTACAAAGAATCCTGGGAACCGGCGTGCCCTGGACTTGCTTTCCTTGACAATCTGCTCGAGCGCCTCGATAGTGCTACGGAGCGTTTCCTCGTCATCAGGGGGGAGGGGCGGCAGTTCTTCCTTGAGCGTCTGCGAAGCTTCTTTCCAGGTTTTCCAGTCGCTTTCGCCGCTGTGCCACACGAGCGTATCGTCGGTGATTTTCCCCTGGTTTACAAATTCGTGGATTTCATCGATAGAATAAGGACCCTGGCGGCGTTCTCCGTCGGTAATGCTCTCGTCAATAAAAAACCACTTCATACGCGGTAAAAGATAGAAAAATTTGGTCAGAAAACGCATTATTTACTAAATTTGGAGGCATGAAAATGTTTAAGCCGGGGCAACGTTACGTTAGCCAGTCGGAACCGGAATTGGGTCTTGGGGTCGTCTCCGAGGTTCAGGGCCGTACCGTCAAGTTTATGTTCCCGTTAGTGGGTCAGGTTCGTCTTTATCGTGTTGACAATGCTCCCGTGGAGCGCTTCATTTTGCAGCCGGGAGAAACGGCGAAAAACGAGAAGGGTGTTTCGTTCTCTGTCGAGAGCGTCCGTGAGGATGACGACCTTGTCGTTTACGTAGGCCGCGGCGGTCGTGAAATCAAGGAAGCGGACCTTGTCGCCAAGCAGATGGCCCGCCCGAGCGACCTATTCCGTTCGCTCACCAAGATAGGTGCCGGCTCGAAGACCGAAGGTATTTCGGCTGACGTCTCCTCTGCCGCTTTTGAACGCCGTCGCCGTGCGATGGAACTTTCGTGCATGTGGAAATCTTCGCCGGTACGCGGCATGATTGGCCCGCGTCTCGACATGATTCCGCACCAGTACTACCTTTGCTACCGCGCCTGCAGTTCCTCTACGCTCCCGCGCCTTATGCTGAGTGACGAGGTGGGCCTCGGCAAGACTATCGAGGCGGGCATGATTTGGCATGCCCTGAATGCGCGTGGTCGCGTGAACCGTACGCTCATCATTGTTCCCGAGACGCTCAAGCACCAGTGGATGATCGAAATGAAGCGCAGGTTCAACCAGCTCTTTACGCTGGTCGACGAGGGCTATATCCGCGGGCTGTTTATTGGTGTCGAGAAGGGCGCCCCGAAGCCGAATCCCTTCCTGCAGAGCAACAACATCATCGTTGCAATTGACTTCTTGATGAGTCAGCCTGCCTTGATCGAGGACCTGCTCAAGACGCAGTGGGACATGACCATCATAGACGAGGCGCACCACCTGGTTTGCGAGGACGGCTTCACGAGCCACGAGTACATGCTTGCAAACGCGGTGCTTGCCCGCTCGAAGGGAGTGCTCCTGTTGACGGGTACTCCCTTGCAGTTGCACCCCGAAAGCCAGTTCAACCGCCTGAAGATGCTCGACCCGGCACGCTTTGCCGACTATGGTGCGTTCATCAAGGACCAGGAGGAATACCGCAAGCTGGTGAACGACCTTGCGAAACTCCCGACCGACCCGAACCATCACATGAGCTGGGACGACCTGTACGAATGCGTCCCCAAGAATTCGAAGATTCGCCCGTGGCTCGAACAGGAAAACTCGAAGTCCATGACCGCCGGCGAATGGATGCGCCGCATCGTGGATGCGATGGGTACGGGCTCCGTGGTGTTCCGTAACACGCGTAAGGGCGTGGGCGGGTTCCCCAAGCGCAAGCTTGACGAGATTTGCCTGGAGCCGAACCCCAGGTACCGCGAGATGGTGGAACTTGCCGCCGAGAAGGACCTGGATGCATCGACCGACATTCAGGAGAATGGCCTCCTGTGCACCCGTTATTCCGACGGCTGGGAACTCGACGAGCGCATCGTCTGGCTCAAGAAGTTCCTCAAGGAGCACAAGGACGACAAGATCCTCCTTATCTGTGAATCGATTGAGGTCGTGCTCGCTCTGGAATCTATCCTGACCGACTACCTGGGCGAGGGTGCTTTCTCGATGTTCCACGAGGACATGTCCATCATGGCGCGCGACAAGGCTGCGGCGAACTTCAGCAAGGAGAACGGCGCGAACCTGCTTATCGCATCGGAGATTGGTTCCGAGGGCCGCAACTTCCAGTTCTCGCACCACCTTATCCTGTTCGACCTGCCGCTCGATGCCGCCCTTGTGGAACAGCGCATTGGCCGTCTGGACCGCATTGGCCAGACGCAGGATATCATCGTGCATGTTCCCTACGTGAAGGGCTCTGGCCAGGAGGTGATGTTCCGCTGGTACAACGATGGCCTGAACGCATTTGGCGCGCCCCTCATGAGCGGTGGCGAACTCTTCCTCAAGTATACGGATAGCCTGATCGAGGCTCTTGCAAACCCGCTCGGTTGCCTGGACGACTTCGTGAAGAATGTTATCCCTCAGGTGAAGAAGGATTGCGAGACCATGCGCAAGAATATCGAGAAGGGGCGCGACCGCCTGCTCGAATACAACTCCCGTAACCCCGAGAAGGCGAAGGAGATTACCGACGAGATTCTGCGCATCGATGCTCAGCACGAACTGAAGGACTTGCTCCTGGATTCGCTCCATGCCCGCGGGCTCGATGTGGACAACAGCGCTATCGAGGGCTGTTGCGTGATTACGCAGGGCCCGCAGATAGAGGACGGTTCCGTTGCCGGTATGCCGAGCCGCGGCATGATTGCCGCCCAGAGCGAGGAAGACGAGCAGGGCACCGACAACATCTGCCTTACGGCGACGTTTGAGCGCGGCGTGGCGATGCTCCACGACGAGGTGGACTTCTTGAGTCTCGAGCACCCGCTTGCACAGGGCACCATAGATTTCGAGACGGGCGTGAACCACGGGACTGTTGCCTGCAGCATCTGGAACGGTTCTGGACTGCGCGGGCTCATGATGCAGTACAGCTTTGTGGTGGAACTGCCCGTGCCCGAGGAATGGGGCGTTTCCGATATCGTTGGCCCGCGCTACGTGACGACGATTGTGGATGCTACCGGACAGGATATGTCCGAGCACCTGAAAGCGCTCGAGAAGGCCGAACTGCGTGACGTGAATGTTCCGCAGGGCAACGCTGCGGTGGATACCACACTGCGCTACTTTGCGAAGGAAGGCCTCGCGATTGCGAAGCGCAACGTCTCGGGCTTTGCGAAGGAATACGCCGACAAGGCCGCCTCCGCGGTAGAGGCGCGTTCCGAGCAGGAATACCAGCGCATGAACCACCTGCTTACCATGCGTGGCAAGGCAGGTAACAATGCGGAACTGGCGCAGCTCCGCAAGAACGTGACCGAAAGGAAGAAGATTGTAGCAAACCCGCAACTCCGCCTCGACGCAATCAGGTTGCTCGTTTGCAGGTAAGATTGAACGAAATTGGAATTATATGAGCGAATTACGTAAGAACATCCTAGACGAAGCGCGTCGCATTGTTGTGAAGATCGGTTCCCGCATCCTGGTGGATTCCGATAAGGGCGGCGTGCGTACCCGCTATATCCAGAAACTCGCAGACTCCGTCGCCCGCCTTATGGAAGCGGGGAAGGAAGTCGTGATTGTGACAAGCGGAGCCGTGGGTACCGGCATGGCGGAACTGGGCTACAAGCAGAAGCCGACGGTCATCGCCGAGAAGCAGGCCTGTGCCGCCGTGGGCCAGATTGACCTCATGTACACCTACCGCGAGATGTTCCGCTGGGTGGACCTTGCTGTGGGCCAGATTCTCCTTTCGGCAGATGACTTCCGTGACCGTGGCCGCTACAAGAACCTGCAGAATACCATCAAGGCGATGCTTGCGCGCAAGATTGTCCCCATCATCAACGAGAACGACTCGCTTGCGGTTGCAGAAATCAAGGTGGGCGACAACGATAAACTTTCGAGCGACGTGGCGCTCTTCCTGGATGCCGACCTGCTTTTGATATTTACGGACGAGGACGGCCTGTTCGATGACAACCCGAAGAAGAATCCGAATGCGCGCCTGCTCCGGTTTGTGCCCGAGATAACGCCCGCGATTCTCGCACTTGCGGGTAAGCCCGGCGAGGCCGGCTCTGCGGTAAGTACCGGCGGTATGCGTAGCAAGCTTGAGGCCATCCGGAACGTGACCAAGAGCGGGGCGAACGCCTTCCTTGCGAACGGCATGAAGGTCCTCCCGCACCAGGTGATTTTCGAGAATGCGAACGGCACGCTTTTCGCGGGCTCCAAGAAGAAGTTGAACAGTCGCCAGCGCTGGCTGAGCTTTATTACCACGCCGCGCGGGAGCGTGATGGTCGATGCCGGAGGGGCAAATGCCCTTCGCAAGAAGCACTCGAGCCTGTTGCCCGTGGGGGTAATCGCCGTGCAGAGGCACTTTGACAAGGGCGACCTTATCGAGGTCCTGGACGAGGAGAAGAATCCGGTGGCCCGCGGGGTGGCCGGCTTCGACAGCGAGACCCTGAAGCTCGTGCTCCGCAAGAAGACTGCCCAGGTACACGAGATTCTTGGCAATCACGTGCCCGATGAACTTATACACAAGAACGACCTGGTTGTTTTTTAACTTGTCTTTTATATATTTAAAACCATGAGCCTATTCCGTTCCATAAAGATTGCCCTGGTCGCGATTCCGCTCGCGCTCACGTCGGCCCTGGCAGATGCCGTCGACGTGGAAGCGGTTGCCTCTGGCGGCTACTGGACCCGTGACGAGCAGTTGCGCGACGTTGGCGACCTTCTCCTGTTTGGAAAGATGTCGTTTGTCGATATCGGCATGAACTACGCTCCGCTGCCGACCCAGATTCCGCTGAAGAGTAAGTTCGGTGAGCACAATGGTTTTGCCGTGCGTCATCACTTTTCCTTGATGGCGTCGCACCCGATTTCGCAGAATAACTACCTGTCGGCGCTCCTCCTTTTCGAGCGTTCCGGCTGGGACGGCGAGGACTTTCTGTTCTTCCCGAAGTACACGGATTTCGGGCTTATCCGCTCCGTGACGACGTGGGGCCTTGGCTATACCAACACGACGATAGACTATTCCGTTGCTGCCGGTATGCAACACCAGAACGTGGAATTCGTGGGTGATGTTTTCCCGGCAGAGAACGACTCGCTCCTGTACACCTGGGCGAACCTCCGCTTTGGCCGCATCAGCGCCCAGACGGAATTCCACCGCACGCATTTCCGCATGCTCAGGCTTTCCGTTGACCTCGAGGACCGTGAACTGTTTGGCGGTGCCTCCTCGGGGCTCTGGACATACATGCCGAACATCGATGCTACCATCTACAAGCGTGAACTGGAAGGCTTTGACGAGGATTTTGTCCGCGTGAACTGGGAACAGAACCTGTTCGCCCAGATGCTCTATGCGGAAGTCTCTTTCGATTTCCCGGATGACGGTTTCCATTCTGCCGCGCTGAAGTTGTACCCGGAACCCTCGCGCCTATTCTCTGTCGAGTTTACCTGCCTCCGCCGCCGTGCCGTGGCGGACAATTGGGACGACCTGATGTTCGGCTGGGCATTCGAAATGCCGCTTTTGCGCGTTGGCTACAATTCCGCCTACGAGTACGACCACCTGTTCCATGCGAAGGGAACCTGGTTCGTGGAACTTCAGTTCAACATGGGTTCCTTCGGGGATGCCCTGTTTGCCAAGAACGGCCGCAAGTCTACGCCGCTCCAGACGCGTGAAATCAAGAGGAAGAATACGCCGGATAAGAAATCCGAGATAATTCCGCTTGATTCCCAGAATTCCCAGGGAGCGAATGCACCGAAGACAATCACCGCGAAGGGTATCCGCTACGAGAAATCGGGCAGTGAAGGAGGCAAGTAATGAAGACTTTTAAGAACTTGTCTGTACTTTGCGCCTTGCTCGCCTGCTGTGCGGTGCTTTCGGGATGCCTCAGCCACTGGTGTGTCGATTCCTCGACCCGCCTGCAGATAGAGAACAAGTCAAGCAAGACCATCATCGGCGTCGATATTGTTTCCGATGATGGAACGGATTATGTTCCCTGGATTCAGGACACGATTCGTCCGGGCGAAAAGAGCCGCGTCTACGAAGAGGACTGGGTCGGAACGTTCAATATCCGCGTCAGGACTGTAGAAAGGTCTACTATCGGATGCGCCTGTGATCACCTTGAAGCCAAGGAAGACATTTTTGCAACTTGTATCTGCAGCGTTTACATAAATGATGCGTACACTGTTGAAGATTTGGAGTTTAGTGGTGGAAGCGAGTACGTTGTCTTTTCTGATACAGAAAATGGCCGCGGACTGCACTACGAGTTTAAGTAGGGAGGACCCATGAAAAAGATTCTAGGACTGTTTCTTATAGGAATGGTGATGGTTGCATGCAATGACACCGGAGTCAATTCCTCCGGTGCCCTTGGCTTTACAACCATCAAGCTGGAAAACGGCAAGTTTACCGATAAACGCGATGGAAACAAGTACGCCGTCGTGGAGATTGGCCGCAATCTTTGGATGGCGGAAAACCTCCGTTATGCGGATAGTTCCAAGACGAAAAATCTCAAGGGGAATGTCTGGTGCTACGAAAACAAGGCGGATAGTTGCAGCAAGTATGGCGCGCTCTACTCTTGGACTGCCGCGATGGATTATGAATCCAAGTATAATTCGACCATGAAATACTCCAGTGTATATCATCAGAAAGGAATTTGCCCCGATGGGTGGCATATCCCGTCTTGGTCTGAATGGAACGAGCTCCATACGGCTCTGCAAAACCAGAGTGTCAATGATGTAGTTGGCGCCGACATGAAGTCGGTCAAGGGCTGGCAACAGGAAGAACTCGCGACGAAGGCGATGAATCGCTTTGGTTTTAACGTCTTGCCCGCCGGCCGCAGGAATAGCGAAAACGGCGAATTCATGAGCACAGGCAAGTATGCCTTCTTCTGGGCGGATGATGAAATCGATGAAGCCACCAGTGTCGGCTTTACCTTGCGCTACGACCGCGACAATTTCGAAAAAGGAACCTATTACAAGGATCATGGCATGTCGGTACGCTGCGTGATTGCGAATTCCGATGTCAAGGTCGAGGGCGATATCGATTCCTCTTACCTGGACGAAATCCCCTTCGATTATGGCGAACTTGAAATTGGTGGCGCAAAGTACAAGACTATCAAGATTGGCTCGCAGAACTGGATGGCGGAAAACGTGAATTTCAAGACCGACGACAGTTGGTGCTACAACGATGATTCCGAAAGGTGCGAGAAGTACGGCAGGCTCTATTCCTTCGAGCAGGCAAAGACGGTTTGCCCCGAGGGATGGCATTTGCCGACATCGACCGATGTGAATGTCCTCGTGAATAGCGTTATGCATTATGCCAGTTCCTTGCGTTCGCGCGAAGGCTGGACCGACAAGGGTGGGAAGGGCTGGAACCTTTGGGGTTTCAACGCGCTGCCTGCCGGTGGCCGTGAGTCTGGGGACTATTTCGATTCCGCGGTGAGCGCCTACATGTGGGTCGATGGCCTGCAGGTGATGTGGGTGCCATACTATAGCGAAGAAGTAAAACTCCAGTCGAAGGGAACTGGCTCCGCATTCCCGGTCCGTTGCGTTGAGGACTAGCATTTTTACTACATTAATCAATAGTGCAGATAACTAAGTTAAAGATTTTCGGTTTCAAGTCGTTCGCTCAGAGGACTGAAATCAACTTCCCCACGAAGGGCCTTACCGCCGTCGTGGGTCCGAACGGTTGCGGAAAGTCGAATATTACCGACGCCATCCGTTGGGTGCTTGGCGAGCAGAAGGCCGCCCTCCTGCGCATGAGCAAGATGCAGGACGTGATTTTCAGCGGTACCGAGGAACGTGCCGCGATGAGCCTTGCCGAGGTTTCCATTGTCATCGATAACAGCGATGGAACGCTGGCCTCTGAATATTCTGAAGTGATTGTTACCCGTCGCGTCCACCGCGACGGTTCGGGCGAATACCTGATTAACAACCAGGAATGCCGGTTAAGGGATGTCCACGCCCTGCTGTTTGACTCGGGCCTTGGCTCCAGTACCTACTCGCAGATGAACGCCGACATGATCAAGGCGGTTCTCTCCGACAAGGCGGACGACCGCCGTGTATTGTTTGAAGAGGCTGCGGGCGTGAGCAAGTACCGCCAGCAGCGTAAGGAAGCCGTGCGCCAGATGGAACGCGTGCAGATGGACATGGCCCGCGTGGAAGATAACCTGCGTGCGACCCGCCGTTCCGTGCGCCAGTACGAGACCCAGGCGGAGAAGGTCGAGGAATACAAGAACCTGACCAAGCGCCTGCGTGAACTGGACCTCTCCGTGAGTATCGACAAGTTCGAGGACTTCAGGGAAGGCCTGAATACACTTGATACGTCTTCCCGCCGTATGGAACACGAGGTGGAAACCTCCAAGACCCGCGCAACGGAACTTCAGACCAAGATCGAGGAAAAGAAGCTCGATATCAGTGAGGACGAGAACGCCTACCGCGAATTGGAACGTCAGGTCCAGGCGGCGACCATCGAACTCAACAACCTGAATAACGATATTGTACGCCTGCGCGATTCCATTTCTGCGACCGAGGCCGCAAGTGCGAAGGCCCAGGACGAGATTGAACGTAGCGAGCAGAAGGTGGGCGAGCTTACCGCCGAGAAGGAACGCCTCGAAAAGGAAAACGAGGCCCTCGGGAACGATTCCGAGATGGACCAGATGAGTGCCATCTTGGAACGTGAACGCGAGACCCTCCAGGTGATGCGCGACAAGGTTGATGACCTGCGCACAAGGTCGAGGGAACTTTCGAACGAGCGCCTGCAGGCGGCAAACACCCTGAACGGCCTCAAGTCGCGTTTTGAACGTGCCGATGCCGAGACGGACATGCTCCAGTCCAATCTGGAAGGTTGGAACAGTGAGATTGAAACCCTCCGCGCCCAGCGTGACGAGGCGTCCCGTGCTGTGGAAGAAATCCAGCAGGGCATGGATAACGCCCGCAACGAAATTGAAGGTCTCGAAGAGCAGAAGTCCGTACGCGAGGAACGCATTGAATCCCTCAAGGCGGAACTGAACGAGATTACGGCCCGCGTGGCGGAACTGAAGAACGAGGAAGCGCGCCTGCAGGCACGAATCGACGTGCTCGAGAGCGTTTCTAACGAAGGGACGGAAGCGAGCCGCTGGCTTGCCGAGAACAAGGCGAACCTTACGCAGGGCCTGCTTTCCGAACGCATTACCGCGACACCCGAATATGCCCACCTGGTCGAGACGGCCCTGGGCGATATCCTCGATTCTGTGGTTGTCGAGAATGCGGGTAGCCTGGGCGAGATTGTGGGTTCCCTCAAGAACGAGAACGTGGGCCAGGCGCTGATGGCGCTCATGGCAAAACCGCGCCCCGCCTTTGCGGGTAACATCGAGGGTAACGGCGTGATTGGCCCGATGGCGAATTACGTAACGGCAGACGATGCCACCATGGCATGGCTCCGCGGAATCCTTTCACGCTACATTCTGGTGGAATCGCTCGATGCGGCGCTGGAACTTGCCGAACGTTATGGTAACGATGACCTCTGCTTTGTCTCGCCCGATGCGACGGTTCGCACGGCGGGGCTTGTATCTACGGGTACGCCGACGGCAGGGTCGCTCAGCCGCAAGAACGAGATTGTAAATGCACAGCAGTCCCTTGCCGATGTGCAGGGTGAACTTTCGCAGAAGGAATCCGAAATGGCGCGGGTGCAGGACACCCTTGCCGAGGAATCCCAGATGCTGGAGTCGATGGTGGATGATATCCGCGAGAAGCAGAATTCGCTCCATGGGGGAGATGCCGCCATTGCTATCCAGAAGAATACGGTTGCCTCTTGCGAGTCCCGCATTGCCGCCCTCGAGGAAAACTGCAATACTGCACGAACCCGCATTGAAGAAGCAGCACAGCGCAAGAATTCCGATGTGGAACTTGCCGAGGCGGCGCAGGTTGCGGAACGTGCCGAAGCGGAATACGACCGCGTGAATGATGAACTCGGCGAGCAGGAACAGTTGTTCCGCGACAAGGACGAGGAAGTTCGCGAACTCGAGCGCAGCGTGCTGGACAAGAATGCGAAACTCGCGCAGAACACCAGCCGCCTCAAGGACATTGCCGACCAGATGGACTTCCTCGGGAACTCGATTGTTACCCGCAGGGACGAAATCTCGAAGAATGCGACTGCGATTGACAAGTTGCGTGGTGATGTTGACGGGATTGCGGACCAGGTGCAGGCGAAGGATTCTGCCCTGCGTGAAATCGAGAGCAGGCGAGACCTTGCCCGCGAAAAGTACGAACTTGTTTCGGGCGATATCGATGAATGGCAGAAGGAAGTGAACAGCCTTCGCGATGACATGATTGACAAGATGCACGACCTGAACGATATCGTGCGCCGCCGCGAAGCATTGCAGGCAAACGTGGACCGCCTCAAGGAACGTATCCAGGGCGACTGGGAAGTGAATCTCGAGGAACCCGGCGATATCGAGCGCGTGGAATACAGCCAGCCCGAAGCCGACCGCGAAATCCGTGAACTCCGCGGCAAGATTAAGGATTTGGGCCCCATCAACGTGAATGTGATGGAAGATTACGAGGACGAGAAGAAGCGCCTCGAGGAAGTCGAGAAGCAGTTCGACGACCTGGACCGTGCCCGCGCATCGCTCGACCGTACCATCACCAAGCTTGACGATATTGCCCGCAAGCGCTATCTCGAGACGTTCGAACGCATCCAGAAGAATTTCCAGTTCGTGTTCAGCAAGCTGTTCCTGAATGGCGAAACCAAGATGAGCCTCGTGGAAAAGCTCGACGAGAACGGCAAGCCGCTCGATATTCTTGATGCTGACATCGAAATCAACGTGCGCCCGACTGGCAAGAAGATGCGCGGTATCAAGGCGCTTTCCGGTGGTGAACATGCCCTGACTGCAACGGCTCTGCTGTTTGCCATCTACATGGAAAAGCCGTCGCCGTACTGCGTGCTGGACGAAGTCGACGGTCCGCTTGATGACGCTAACGTGGGTCGCTTTATGGCGCTGCTCCGCGAATTCAGCAAGCAGACCTTGTTCATCGTGGTGACGCATAACAAGCGTACCATGGCCGAAGCCGACATGCTTTATGGCGTGACGCAGGAAATCAAGGGCATTTCTCGCATCGCGAGCGTGCAGCTCGCTGACGCTACCAAGTTCGCGATTTAGTATGCCTCGTACACCTCGTCCAGTCATCCCCGCGAAGGCGGGGATCTTCGCTTTCAAAGGTTTTGCCCTTGCAGCCCTTTCTGCCATATGCTATGGAACGAACCCGCTGGGTGCTTTGCATTTATATGCACAGAATTACTCGCCGGAGGCCGTCCTTTTTTACCGATTCTTTACGGCGGCGCTCCTCCTTTTTGTGGTGGTCCTCGCGAAGGGTTCGCACTTTAAAATTACATTACGCGAATTCGGAGCGCTTGTCGCGTTCGGCTTTCTCTTTGCAGTCAGCTCGCTTACGTATTACGCTTCCTTCAAGCACATGGACGCGGGGCTTGCCTCCACGCTCCTCTTCCTTTACCCGCTCGAAGTCTCGGTGCTCATGGCTGTCTTTTTCAAGGAGAAAATCAGGCGTTGGACCGTCATCTCAATCGCGGTCTCGATGTCGGGCGTGGCGCTCCTCTACCGCGGTGGCGACGGCGTGCCGCTCAGTACGGCCGGCCTTGTGCTCGTATTTGCTTCTTCGATTTCATATGCGATTTACATGGTGATGGCAAACCGCATCAATCTGCAGATGGGCGCGGTGAAGATGACTTTCTATGCCATCTGCTTCTGTCTCGTGTTTTTATTACTTTATTCGGTAACGCTAGGTTCGGGGCTCCCGCCGCTCTTTACGCAGGCAAGTTCGTGGGGTTGGGGCTTTATGCTGGGTCTCGTGCCGACGGTGCTTTCGCTCATATTCATGGTGAAAGCGGTCAAGATTATCGGGTCTACGCCCACGGCGATTCTTGGCGCGCTCGAACCTGTAACCGCCGTGACGATAGGCGTGACTGTCTTTGGTGAAATCCTTACGGGCAGGCTCATTCTGGGCATACTCCTGATTCTCGGTTCTACCGTGCTTATCGCCGCCAAGCGGAAATAACCTGCCTTCAGCCCTCTGTCTACTGCATTCTGCCGATGAATTACTATATTCACGGACATGCAGGCAATTTGTTCTAAATGCAATAAAGAATTCAACGACAAGGTGGGTATGACCCCCTTGCAGAGCAATATGGCTATCCGCGTGCGCAACAGGGTGGGGAACATTTGCCCCGAGTGTCGCACCGAAATTAGCAAGACCCGTCGCGGATGGTGGAAAATGTTCTTCTACGACCTGAAAATAGGTTTTTATTGCTTCTGGTTCCTGGTTCCCGTAGTGCTCTTCTTTGCCGCATTTACGGTGTTCCTTGCCTTGTATGTTCTTTAAATGGGGGTTGTTATGTTCTCTAGAAAAGCGCTAGTTTGTCTGCCCTTGCTGGCAATGCTCGCGGGCTGCGCCTCATCCGAGAAAACTCATTCTAACAAGGATGCTTCTGCGGGGGGAGTGAACGAAAATGCCGTTTCTGAAGAAGCGGGTTCCGAAGATGCTGTTTCCGAAGAAGAACGTTTGACGAAATACCAGCGCGCAAAGCACATGCTCTGGCAGGTTTCTGATTCCAATTCCAGCGTTTACCTGCTGGGGAGCGTCCATTTTGCGGATCCTACGTTCTACCCGCTCGATACGGCGATTACGAATGCGTTCGACCGCTCCGATGAACTTGCGGTGGAACTCGACATGAGCGACACGGCAGTGTTTATGGAAATTGCAAAGCAATCCGAGTTGCGGGGCAAACTGCCGGCGGGGCAATCTTTGGCGCAGGTCTTGCCCAAGGATGTCAAGAAGCAGCTCGATAGCGTCTGCGCTTCGTGGTCTCTTGCCCCGGAAGTCCTCTATGGCTTCAAGCCCTGGTCTGCGGCAATGACGCTCAGTTCCATTGACATAATGCGGCTCGGCTTCGATCCGAATCTCGGGATAGATTTTTACTTCTTGCGTAGTGCGCAAGAATCCAAGAAGAAGGTTGTTTCTCTCGAGTCGGCAGAAGACCAGATTGCCGTGCTTGTGGGTGAGGGCCTCCCGGATTCGCTCGGCATTTACTACCTCAAGAGCACGCTGAACCAGATGCAGTTGATGGATTCCTCCGTCACGCTGATGATGGAAGCCTGGGTAAAGGGTAATGATTCGCTGTTCCGGGAAGCCATGTACATGGAACCCGAAGGTAGCGCTACCGATTCCCTGCTTGATGCGCAAATCGAGGAACTCGTCTACATTTCCCGTAACAGGACGATGGCGGATTCTGTGGCCAGTTTCCTTACGCAGGACCGGAAGGTATTTGTCGTAGTGGGTGCTGCCCACATGGCGGGTAAGGGCGATAACGTGCTCAAACTCCTGCGCGACAAGGGTTATACCGTCGAACAGCGCTAGTTTTGCGGCTCCTTGCGCCGTCTTTGCCGTTGTCTATGGACAACTTGTAAAAGCTTTTTTATGCCTTGAACGCCCTTTTTGCGCGAAAAAAGGGTAGATTTATAAAAAAGCGTTGGTGACGCAAGGAGTATGCGGGATGTTTGAAGTACCTTCCAAAATTATTGCCGTCTTGTGCGGGCTTGCGGTATGCGCGTCTGCCGCGGTGGACCAGTGCAAGCCTATCGGCTGGGCGACCCGTTCGGGCCGTACGTCGACCCCCTTCGAGGTGACCGGAGGCGGTAACGCGACCCCCATTACGGTAACGACATTCGCCGACCTGCAAAAGTACGCGAAGGATTCCTCGCCGCGGGTCATCTACATCGACGGCACGCTCGGCAGCGGCTGGAGCGGCACGACCGGCGACCGTCTGAACATCACGGCCTCGAATAAGACGATTATCGGCCTCAAGCCGGGAACGGTACTCAAGGCTCCTATCCATATCAGCAAGGCCTCGAACATCATTATCCGTAACATTGTCATCCAGGGCCCGGGCAGCAATGCCGACCAGGCGTGGGACAACCTCACCATCGAAAACGACGGCTCCAAGAACATCTGGATTGACCACTGCGAATTCT